>Ga0209253_10000853_pt1 | contig 26509 bp, 25 predicted proteins | sample FrelakmetBRP12BR_FD_187145 | JGI IMG/M metagenome (GOLD analysis project Ga0209253, IMG submission 187145) | Freshwater lake sediment microbial communities from the University of Notre Dame, USA, for methane emissions studies - BRP12 BR (SPAdes)... | ecosystem: Environmental > Aquatic >...
GTGGCCGGTGGAGGGGGCGTCCACCACCACCAGGTCCCAGCGTGGGTGCCCCCGCCCGTCGGCGGATCGGGCCTCGTGGAGGATCTTGCCGAGCATGAGCACCTCCGGGAGCGAGGGAATCACCCGGAGGAAGAACCGCACCAGCCGGTTCTCGAAGACCGCCTCGTAGATGGCCCGGATCTTCACCACCTGGAGCCCGTACTCCTCGAGCGCGTGCTGCGGTGTCACGTCGACGGTGAACAGGCCAGGGAGCGCCTCCCGGATCGTCGGCCCGGACGGGGTCGCTCCGAGGAGCGGGGCGATGCGCTCCTGGACGTTCACCTCGGCGACCAGCACGCGCTTGCCGCGCCTCGCGGCCTCGAGGGCCAGCGCCGCGGCCACGGTGGACTTCCCCACGCCCCCCTTGCCCGTCACGATGAGCAGACGTCGATCGAGCAAGGTGCGGCCGGACACGGAGCTTGACAAGCTAGCGTCGAGGGGGCGAGAAGTCCACATGCTCCGCTCGTTCGTGAAGCACCCCCTGCTGAAGAAGGCACTCGCCGCCGGCGAGGAGCAGTTCGGCAAGGCACTCGGCCAGGTGCTGTCCGGCGACCGGGCCGGGGCGGCCCTCCAGACGATGCTCGCCGCCGCCGGACAGGCGCGCGAGCGGCTCGACCGCGCGCTGCGCGCCGCGCTCGATGCCGCGCAGGTCCCTTCCACCCACGACGTCGACGAGCTGAAGCGGCGCCTCTCCGAGATGGAGGCGCTGCTCGACGGGCTCTCGGCGCGCCTGGCGCAGGCCGAGCAGGAGGGCGGCGACGAGGGCGAGGGCTCGGGCCTGGACGAGGGCGAGGCCACCGGTGAGGGCCAGGCCCGCGCGGAGGGGGAGGCGCCGGAGGCGGGCGAGCCCGGCGCCGGCGCAGAGAGGCCGGAGCGGCACGGTTCCGGTCCGATGGGCCAGCACCGGGACGAGTAGCGGCACGACGATGCGCCGCATCGCCTTCGTCAACGAGAAGGGCGGCACCTGCAAGACCACGCTGTGCGTGAACACCGCCGCGTGGCTGGCGCTGACGCGCGGCCAGCGCGTGCTGGTGGCCGACCTCGATACGCAGGGTCACGCCGGCAAGGCGCTCGGGCTCGACGTGCGCCGACTCTCGCCCACCGTACGCGACGTGCTGCTCGATCCGTCGCTTCCGCTCGCCGCGGCGGTGCGCCCCACGGCGGTGCCGGGGCTCGAGGTGCTCCCGGCGAACAAGGAGCTGGCCACGTTCCCCGTCGACATCGCCTCGGCACCGGACCGGGCCGACCGCCTGCGGGAGCGGCTGGACGCCATCCCCGGCGGCAGCTGGGACGCGGTGCTCATCGACGCGCCGCCGTCGGTCTCGATCGTCACCGAGAACGTGCTGCGGGCGGCCACCGAGGTGGTGGTACCGGTGGCGCTCACCTACCTGGCGCTCGACGGCTGCGCCGAGATCCTGGAGAGCCTGGAGCGGCTGCGGCGCGACGTGGGGCGGGCTCCGGCGCTGACGGCGGTGGTGCCGGTGCTCTATCGGAAGACGCAGCTCGCCGAGGAGATCCTGGCGAAGCTCCGGGAGCGCTTTCCCGACCAGCTGCTGCGCACCGTGCTCGGCCTGTCGGTCAAGATCGACGAGGCCCAGAGCCACGGGCTGACCATCTTCGAGTACGCGCCCCGCTCCAGGGCCGCGGAGGCGCTCGCCGCCATCGCTCGCGAGATCTGGGAGCGGCCGGCGGCTATTTCTCGAGGTCCTTGAGCCGGCGGTCGATCTCGTCGAGGCGCCCGGCGATCTGCTGCAGCTCCCGCCGGACGTCGGGCAGGTTGGACATGCCCTCGACGGTGGCGCGCACCCGCTCGTCGAGGCGACGCTGGAACTGGCTGACCGCCTCCTGCGACGCGGCCACGAGGTCCTTCGCCCGGTCTCCCGTCGCCTGGCCCTTGGTGATCAGGGTCTGGACGCGGGTCTCGGCCGCCTGGCGAAGGCCCTCGACGCGGTCGCGGAACTCGGCCTGGGTCTCCTCGACGAACTGCTGGGCCTTCTCACCCCCATGGCGGATGAGGTTCTTCAGCGTCCGCAGGCTCATCTTGGAGGTCTTCTTCTCTTCCTCGAAGATGATCTGCGCGAGCGTCACGCTGGTCAGGTCTTCCTTGGTCCGGTTGTCGATGATCTGGACCTCCGCCCCCGCCTTGACCATCTCGGCGATCTCCTCCAGCGTCACGTATCGGGACTCCACGGTGTCGTAGAGCTTGCGATTCGTGTACCGCTTGATCACCTTCGGCTCGTTCGCCGCCTCGGTGATGTCGGTCGTCGTGGCCTCGGGCTCGCTCATCGGGACTCCGGGTAGTTTCGCGGGGATAGACTCTGCCGCAGCGCGGCATTGTCGACCGCGCGACGCTTGGTGTCAAGGGGCTGCCGGTGTAATGTGAACGGGACACCCCGAGGGGCCGCTCGATGATCGTCGTCTGCACCTCCTGCCAGGCCCGCTTCCGCGTTGCCGACGAGAAGGTCGGCCCTCGCGGCGTGCGGGTTCGCTGCAGCAAGTGCCGGACGGTCTTTGCGGTGTCGCCACCGCCCCCGGCCGAGCCGGTCGCCGCGGAGGTGGCGGAGCCGGCCTCGATCCCATCGCCCCCGCCAAGAGCGGCGCATTCGCTGGCGCCGCCTCTCCCGGCGCCGCCGCTCTCGGTGCCGCCGCCGCTGCCTCGGCGCGACGACCCGTTCGCCGACCCGGGCCTCTTCGAGGCGACGCCGGTTGCCGTCCGCGCGGGCCCGGCCGCCGTCGATCCGTTCGCGGCCTACGCCGCAGCCGCCGGCTCCGCGGCGTCGGTCCCCGAGCCCACGCCGCTGACGGCGCCCACGATGCCGAGCCCGGCGCCCCCGCCCCGCAACGGCGCCGCCGCGTCGCTCGACGACTTCCTCGGCTCGCTTCCCGTGACGGACCTCGCCGATCTGGAGCGAACCGGCGCGCGGCGGCTTGCCGCCGAGGCGCCCGGGCAGGCTGGCGCGGACCTGGGGCTGGCGCTCGAGGAGCGGACGCCGGTCGGGATTCCGCTCGAGGACCGGCCCGGCGAGGGCGCGCGGGCCGGGGACGCCGGCATCCCCGACCCCGACCCGTTCCCGGGTCTCGACTCGAGCTCGCCGGCAGAGGCGCTCGCGGCGGAGCAGGCGGCCGGCCACGCGGGCGGCCATCCAGGCTTCGCGGATGCGTACGGCCAGGGCTTCGGCGAGGACTTCGCGGGCGGCGAAGGCTTCGACTCCGGGCTCGCGGTGCCGGCAGCCGCCGCGGCCGGGGCGCCAGGATTCGACGCACCGCCGTTCCAGCCGCCACCGGTCCTGCACGGCAGCCCCCACCGCGGCCCGCAGCGCAGCGCGGAGCGCGGGCTCCAGGAGGGCGCCCCCGGGGTGGAGGTCGTGCCGCAGGCGGCCGGACCCGGGCTGCGCGCCACCGGACCGGCGCCCACGGCGACCCGCGGCCGGCCGGTGGCGAGCGCCGGCAGCCCGCGCGGCGAGGAGCCCGGTCCCGTCGAGAGCGACGTGCTCGGCCCCGGGCGGCTCCACGTCGTGCTCGTGAACGCCGTCTCGCTCGCGCTGCTCCTCTTCCTCACGGCCGGCATCCTGCTTTGGTGGAGAGGGGAGAGCGCGCTCAGCCTCCTGCGACGGGTCTGGAGCGGGCCGGCCGGCGCCATCGAGGTGGGGCGGACGACGAACGGCTACTACGACACGGCCGCCGGCCGCCCGCTGGTCTTCGTCCGCGGCGAGGTGCGCTCGCTGGCGGCCGCGCCCGCCGGCCCCGTCCGCGTGCGGGCCGAGATGGTGCGAGGAGGCCGGGTGCTCGCGAGCGCCGAGGGTCGCGCCGGCGGCGTCCCCACACCGGAGGAGCTCGCGAGCCTCGGGTCTCGCGATGACGAGCAGCGGCTCCAGGCGGTGCTCGTGTCCCGGGCGCCCGCGCAGGTTGCGCCGGGGGAGGTGCTGCCGTTCCTGGTGACCTTCGTCGATCCCCCCGCCGATCTCGGTGACGTCACCTTCCGCGTCGCCGCCGAGCCGGCGCCCCGTCCCTGATCCGTCCTTGCGCGCCATCCCCGACATCGGCGCCGACGCCATCGCGCTGGCGCGGCGCCTGGCCGCGCTGGAGGAGGGGACGGTGCGCGCCCGCGCTGCGGCGCGCGCCCTGGAGGCGCTCGGACCGGACCGCGCGGCGCTGGTGATCGCGTCCCTCGTCGAGCGCGGCGGCACGGACGGCGCCACCGCCGCCGTGGCGGCCGTCGGCCAGGCCTTCCTCGACCCGGGGAGCGGGCTTTCCTATCAGTGGAGGTCGGAGCTGTACGTCTCGGCCCGGGAGATCGGGCTCCCGGAGGTGGCGGCGCTGCTGCTCTCGCCGCCCCCACACCGGGCCTGGGAGGAGCCGCGCGACAAGGCCGACCCCCGGCTCGCCCACCTGAGCCTGGGGCAGAAGAAGACCCTGGCGCGGGTGCGGCGCGACCCCGACCTCCTGGCGCGGCTGGCCGCGGAAGGGGAGCCGGCGGTCGTGCGGGAGCTGCTCCGAAACCCGCTCCTCACCGAGCCCTTCGCCGTGCGCATCGCCTCGCGGCGGCCCATCCGGCCCGAGACGCTGCGCTGCATCTTCGAGGAGCGCCGCTGGCGGACCCGGACGTCGGTGCGGCTGGCGCTGGCCCGCAACCCCTACGTGGACACCGGGATCGCGCTCCTGATCCTGCCGACCCTGCCGGCGCGCGAGCTCGCGGACATCGCGGAGGACGGAGCCCTCCACGCGGAGGTGCGGGCACAGGCGGGGCGGATCGCGGAGGGCCGCGGGGCGCGGCGGCCGGGCGTGGCCGGCTAGACCTTGCGGTTCTCAGGGGCGTTGGTGGTGGCGGCGCCGGCCGGCTGCGTGGCGGCCGGGGTGCCGGCCTGCGGCTGGGCGGCGTCGAGCTTCTCCTGCTCGCTCTTCTCCGGCGTGACGTCGATCGAGTCGTCGTCGCGGGCCGAGTTCCGGAAGTTGCGGATCCCCTTCCCGAGGGCGTCGCCGAGCTGCGGGATCTTGTTGGCCCCGAAGATCAGCAGGACCACCACCAGGATGATGAGAATCTCGCCAAAACCGAGTCGCATGGCGCGTAGCATAGCTCGCACCCCAGCCGGGATCCAGCGACGATGAGAGCCACGCCATTCCCGCACGCCGAGGGTCGCCCGCTCGTCCTCGGCCACCGCGGCGCGAGCTCCGAGGCCCCGGAGAACACGCTGGCCGCCTTCCGCCGCGCGCTGCAGCTCGGCGCCGACGGCTTCGAGCTCGACGTCTGGCGCTGCGGTACCGGGGAGGTGGTCGTCTTCCACGACGAGGACGCGCGGCGCATCGCCGGGTCGCCGCTCCGCATCGCCCACGAGCCGCTCGAGCGCCTGCGGACGCTCGAGGTGGGGGCCTGGCGGGGCGAGCCTTTCCGCGGCGAGCGAATGCCGTTGCTGGAGGAGGTGCTCCGCACCTTCCCCGGCGCGGTGGTGAACGTGGAGATGAAGGCGGCGGGCGTGCCCGACCTGGGGCTGGCGCGGGAGGTGGCGCGCCTGGTTCGCGAGGCGGGCGCGGCGGGGCGGGTGATCGTCTCGAGCTTCTCCTGCGCGTTGCTCGGCGCCTTCCGCGTGACCGCGCCGGAGATCCCCACCGGCTTCCTCGTCGCCCCCGGCCGTCTCTGGGCGGCGCGAGCGGCCTTCTGCACGCGGCTGCTGGGGACGCCGGCGATCCACCCCTCCCGTACGCTCGTCAGCGGCGAGCGGGCGCGGAGATGGACGGAGGATGGGCTGCGCTTCCTCGTCTGGACGGTGGACGCGGCGGACGAGGTGGAACGGCTCGCGCTTCTCGGCGCCACGGCGGTCATCGGCAACCGGCCTGGCGTCGCCCGCGAGGCGGTGCGCCGGGCCACGGGGCGCTAGCGGCAAGCCCAACCCGTCGAGCGGCCTCGAGCTGACGTTCCGGATGGGAGGAGAGAGCCCGTCGCCTCCGGATTCGAGACCGCGGCCGGCGAGTGGGCGACCACCGGTGCACGCGGCAACCGATGGGGCGGGCGATCGCTCCACGCAGTGGACGGGACGGCGTTTCGCGTCCCCGACTCCCCAGGGAATCGCGCGCCGCTCGGAGCGCAGTCGGCCGGCGCAGGCCGCGGCGACGGCGCAGGGATTCGCAGCCGCCCGGGCCCCGGGAACGGTCAGCGCAGCGGCCTCACCGTCGCGATCTGCGCGTGCAGCGTCTCGGCGTCGGTGGCCGGGAGCTGGCACTGGCCGCGCTCGCAGACGTAGGCGGTGGGATTGCCGCCCAGGGCCCGCCTGCCGCCGGCCACCGGGGCCACTCGCGCCAGCTCCGCGAGCCGCGGCCCCTCCGGCGCGCCGGCGATGGCCCGGCTGGGCAGGAAGGTCTTCCGGAGCACGTCCAGGAACGGTGCCGGCGCGGCGCCGTGCTCCGGCCAGACCAGCACCACCTCGCGGGGAGAGTCGGTGAAGAAGTCGAGGGCGAGCAGCATCTCGTGCAGCGCCCCGGGCTGCTGCTCGAGCGTCGGCGCGTAGGCCGAGAGGGCGCGCTCCGCCACCTGCCGCCAGCGGTCGTCGGTGGTGAAGGCCGCGAGGCGCAACGCGTTCAGGAGCGCCACCGAGGCGCCGCAGGGCTCGGCGCCGTCGTGGGTCGGCTTCTCCCGGGCGACCAGCCTCTCGTGGTCCTCGGCGGATCGGTACCAGCCGCCGCTCTCCCGGTCGGCGAAGAGCCGCTCGGTCTCCCCCGCGAGGGCCAGCGCCTCGGAGAGCCAGCGGACTTCGAAGGTGGCCTCGTAGAGGTCGAGGAGGCCCTGGGTGAGGAAGGCCGCGTCCTCGAGGAATCCCGGGCCCGACGTGCGCCCGCCCGTGAAGCTGCGCTGCAGGCGGCCGCCGGCGCGGAGGCGGGAGAGCGCGAAGCCCGCGGCCCGCACCGCCGCATCGAGGTGGCGAGGCTCGGCGAGGACGCGGCCGCCGAAGGCCATCGCCGAGATCATCAGGCCGTTCCAGGCAGTGAGGATCTTGTCGTCGCGCAGCGGGTGCGGTCGCCCCTCCCGGGCGAGCCGGAGCCTCTCCCGCGCCGCCGCCAGCGACGCCCATGCCGCCTCGTCCGGCCGCGGAACGGAGAGGATGTTCCGCCCCTCGAAGTTGCCGCCCGCCGTCACGCCGTAGAAGCGGATGAAGGGGTCGGCCTCGGGGCCCAGCAGGCGGCGGATCTCCGTCTCGTCCCAGACGAAGAACCTGCCCTCCTCGCCCTCCGAGTCGGCATCGGTGGCCGAGTAGAAGCCCCCCTCCGGAGAGGTCATCTCGCGCAGCACGTAGTCGAGGGTCGTCCGCGAGACGCGGGCGAAGTCCGGCCGTCCGGTCACCTGCCAGGCCTCGGCGTAGGCCAGCGCCAGCAGCGCGTTGTCGTAGAGCATCTTCTCGAAGTGGGGAACGAGCCAGCGCTCGTCCACCGAGTAGCGGTGGAATCCACCACCCACCTGGTCGTGCAGCCCTCCCGCGGCCATCTTCTCGAGCGAGCGGACCGCCATCTCCAGCGACCCGGCGTTTCCGGTCCGCCGGTGGTGTCGGAGAAGCAGCCGGACGGGCAGGCTGGAGGGGAACTTGGGCGCGCCGCCGACGCCGCCGTGGTTCGGGTCGAAGATGCGCCGGTAGAGGGCCGCCGCGGCCTCGAAGGCCTCCGGGCCGGGGAGCCCGCGGCCGCCATCGCCGCCTGCCATCGCCACCCGGACGGCCTTGGTGATCGAGCCCGCCGCTGCGGCGACGCGCCCCGGGTCGTCGCGGTGGATGTCGGCGAGCTCGCGGAGCAGGGAAAGGAACCCGCGCCCCGCGCCACGGTCGCCGTCCCGCGCCGGGAAGTAGGTCCCGCCGTAGAAGGGGCGCCGCTCGGCGTCGAGCCAGACGCTCATGGGCCAGCCGCCGTGGCCGGTGAGCGCCTGCACGGCCGTCATGTAGACGGCGTCCACGTCCGGTCGCTCCTCGCGGTCCAGCTTGATGGCGACGTAGCTCTCGTTGAGGAAGCGGGCCACCTCCAGGTCCTCGAAGGATTCCTCCTCCATCACATGGCACCAGTGGCAGGTGGAGTAGCCCACCGAGAGGAAGACGGGCTTCCCGGTGCGCTTCGCCTCGGCGAAGGCCTCGTCGCCCCAGGGGTACCAGTTCACCGGGTTGTGGGCGTGCTGCCGGAGGTACGGGCTCGTCTCCAGGACCAGCCGGTTCGCGAAGTGGGGCCCCCCCGCGTCGCGGTGGCGGGTGCGGGGCACGTCGCCGGGCCTGCGCTCCGCGAGGGCCAGCGCGATCCTCCGCGCCACGTCGGGAGGGAGGGGTGGGGCGCCGGGCGACGGCCTGAGGCTGGAGTCGGGCACGGAGAGATCCTTCCGGGGAGCGAGCGAGGCGCAGGAAGAGGTGCAGCCCGGCGCGGCCAGGACGGCGGCGGCCAGCCAGGTCGCGGAGAGGCCCGCCGGGGCGCGAGGCACCACGCCCTCATAAGGAGGAGGCGGGGGGCGCCGCCGAGGAATCCAGGCCGGCCCGGCCCGGACGGCCGACGAGCATCGTCACTGCCGGTCCGCGTGGGCGGCTCCGCTCCACCGCCCACTCGTACCCGGGCTCGAGCCCGCTCGTGAGGGCGCGCAGCTCGGCCGGCCGGTAGCAGCGCAGCACCGAGACGACGCCGTCCCAGAGGACCAGCAGCGGGACCAGCGGGACGGCGTAGGTGAAGAGGAGGCGCGCCGGCGAGAGGGGCCGGAGGCGCGGCGTCACCACCCACACGAAGATCGGCGAGAGGAGAACCACGAGGAGCCCGAGGAGGCTGCGCTCGACCGCCTCGGCGGCGACGAAGGGCACGCCCTGCCGGGCCGCGTCGCCGAGGACCGCCCGGGCCGCCGCCGGCGGCAGGTGGTGCAGCCCGTCGAAGATGGTGCGAACCCCGGCGAGCGCGGGCGGAAGATGGTCGGCCGCCACCGGACCCGGGAAGCCGTCGAGGGATCCGCCCGACGCGGAATGGAGGAAGGCCCAGGTGACCGCGGCGGGGTGGAGGTCGGTGAGGGTGACGCGCACCGGCCGCCCCAGCCAGGCGGAGACCTCCGTGGCGAGTGCCGGCCACGGGCCGCCCGCGCCGGAGCAGAGATCCACCACCCGGTCGTCGCCGCTGGCCCGCAGGAGCCCGGCGATGCGCGGCGCCGCCGGCGCGAAGAGCCGCGTTGCGGTGAGGATGCCTCGGAGGTAGTCGGTGAGCCAGCGGCGCACCGGCCCGGGAAGCCCCGGCAGGTCGGTGAACTCGAAGAGCTGGAGCCGGGGCCAGAGGGTGCGGGGGAGCCGAGGAGCATCCACGGCGGGTTGATAACCCGGGGACCATCCGGGGCCAGGGGTTCGAGCGAGGGGCCGCGCCGGGTCGGCCCCTCGCTGCCGGATCAGCCCTTGATGACCCCCATCGGCTCCAGCCGCGCCACGAGGCGCGAGATGCCGGCGGCCGCCATCACGCCGACGACGCGGGAGACGTCCTTGTAGGCCTCGCTCATCTCCTCGCCCAGCGTCTTGCGCCCGCGCGAGAGAACCTCGATGCCGCGCTCGGCGAGCTCCCGGTCGATGGAGCGCCCGCGGGCCGCCTTCAGCGCCTGGTGACGGGAGAGGAGCCGGCCGGCCCCGTGGCAGGAGCTTCCGAAGGTCTCCTGCATGGCCCTGGCCGTGCCGACGAGCACGTAGGAGCAGCGCCCCATGTCCCCGGGCACCAGCACCGGCTGCCCGACCTCCCGGTACGCCTCGGGCACGCGTGGATCCCCGGGGCCGAAGGCGCGGGTGGCCCCCTTGCGGTGGACGAGGAGCCGCCGGGGGACCCCATCCACGACGTGCGACTCGAGCTTGGCCACGTTGTGGCACACGTCGTAGAGCAAGCGCGCGCCGAGGTCCCGCTGGGAGCGGCCGAGAGCCTCGCCCAGCGCGCGCACCGCGAGCCCGGTCATCACCTGGCGGTTCGCCCAGGCGAAGTTGGCCGCCGCCTGCATGGCGCCGAGGTAGCGGCGCCCGGCGGGGCTCGCGACGGGGGCGCAGGCGAGCTGGGGATCGGGGAGTGCCGCGTAGTCCGGGCCGTAGCGGGCCATCGTCGGCGCCAGCTCCGCCAGCGACTCGTCGCACACCTGGTAGCCGAGGCCGCGAGAGCCGGAGTGGATCTGGACCGCCACCTCGCCGGCGCAGAGGCCGAAGGCGGCGGCGACGCGCTCGTCGTAGACCTCCGCGACCCGGTCCAGCTCCAGGAAGTGGTTGCCGCTTCCGAGCGTGCCGAGCTGGTCGGCGCCGCGCTGACGCGCCCGGGCGCTCACCGCCTCGGGGTCGGCTCCCGCGAGCGCGCCGCCCTCCTCGCAGTGGGCCAGGTCGTCGCCAGACGCGGCGAAGCCGCGCCCGACGGCCCAGCGCGCCCCCTTCCGCAGCACGGCGTCCAGCTCCGCCTCCGAGAGGCGCGGGATGGCGTGGCTCGAGCCCACGCCGGTGGGGACGTCGTGGAAGAGCCGGGCCACCGCCTGGCGAAGCCGGGGGCGCAGCTCGCCGGCGTCGAGGCGGGTGGTGATGACCCGCACGCCACAGTTGATGTCGTACCCCACGCCGCCGGGCGAGACCGCCCCGCGCTCCGGATCGACCGCGGCGACGCCGCCGATGGGGAAACCGTACCCCCAGTGGATGTCGGGCATCGCCAGCGACCACTTCACGATGCCCGGCAGGTGGGCGACGTTCGCCACCTGCCGGAGCGCCGGGTCGTCGGGTGCCGGCGGGCCGTCGGAGTAGACCCGGCCCGGCACCTTCATGCCTCCCTCGCGAGGGATCTCCCAGAGCCAGTCGTGGATGCGGTGGAGCTTCATGGGTCTGCCCGTGGGATCAGGTGTCGAGGATCACCTGGGCGCGCCAGCCGCCGCCCTCCCGCTCGAAGCGGGCGGCGTGGTAGGTCACCGCCTTCACGTCCGCCCCCTCGGCGTTCCGCTCCGGGTCCCAGCGGCCGAAGGTGACGTCGGCGGTGGCGCGCCCCGGGGCGAAGGAGAGGACCTCCACCGCAACGGGGATCTCGCGGCCGGTGGCGAAGCGGAAGAGCACCTCGCGGAGCAGCGTCACGGCGGTCTGGGCCAGGTCGGCGCCACCTGCCACGTCGATGCGTGCCTCCCCGCCGGCCGCCGCCTCGCCGGGCGCGGGCCTGCCGGCCGCCGCGGGTCCGACCCCCCCGCCTCCCGCCAGCATGGCGCCGAGCCCGAGGACGAGCCGTGCCAGCGCCTCCTCCGGCGTGGCTCCGCTCGCCGCCAGCCCCACGTCGGCGGTGTGGGGGAGCTCCTCCCAGGGCTGGGGCAGGACGTAGCGCACGGGTCACCCGGAGAACGCGCCGGCCGGATCGCCCGGCACCCTCAGGGGCGGCGTGGCGTGGGCGACGCGGCGACCGGCTTCGGAGCGGGCCGGCGCGCCCGGGCCGCGAGGCAGCGGCCAGCGCTTCCAAGCCCCGAGAACGGGCGGGTGGGTCGGCGTGGCCATGCGCGACCCATACCGCACGCGGGGCGCCGACGGCTACCTCCAGCACCGGGGGCGAGGCGGAGCGGCTACCGCGCCAGGCGCGAGGCCAGCCGGACCTCCGCGTCGCGGGTGCGCAGGCTGTCCGGGAGCGGCTCCGCGGCGTGGGCCGCGAAGCTGGCGACGATCGAGGGGAGGTACCGCTCCAGCGCCACGTGGCGGAACCCGAGCCGATCCCGGGCGCGCGATGGGTCGATGAACGACATCCAGCGGCCGCTGAACGGCGAGAGGGCCTGCGGCTCGAGCCCCTCGGCGCGGAGCACGTCGGCAGGCACGTCGACGAGCGCCGAGCGGGAGCCGGACAGGCGGCGAAGCTCCTCGAGGAGCCCCCGAAGCGTCGGCGTCTCCTCCTGGGCGAGGTTGTAGGCCTCGCCGAAGGTCTCGGCGCGCCCGGCGATCTCCGCGAGGAACCGGGCCACCTCGCCCCCGTAGACGTGGCGGAGGAGGTGGACGCCCCCGTCGGGCACCAGGATCGGGCCCCCATCGGCGAGTCGCCAGAGATAGCTCTCCAGGCGCCGGTGGTAGTCCCGCTCCCCGTTCACCATGGGGATCCGCACCCGGGTCGCCGGGAAGCCCGGCGCCGCGGAGACCGCGTCCTCGGCCTCGCGCTTCCCGATCCCGTACTCCCACTCGGCGAGGTCGGGCGGGCCGGCCGGCCGCTCCGTCACCGGCCCGCCATAGTCGACCTCCCGCGCCGGGCGCGGGCAGCCCTGCCGCACGAGGTACACCTGCCCGGTGCTCACCATGAGGTAGTGGCCGACCTGGTCCCGGAAGGTCTCGGCGGCGCGGCGCCCGTCCTCGCCGGCGAAGGCCGCGAAGTCCAGCACCGCGTCGAAGCGACGCCCGGCGACGAGCCGATCGAGGTCGAGGGACCGGTCGCCGCGGAGCCGCTCGACGCGCGTGCCGAACGGGTCGGGCAGGTTCCCGCGGTTCAGGAGCGTCACCCGATGGCCGGCGGCCAGCAGCCGCCAGGCCGTGAGCCGTCCGACGAAGCGGTTCCCACCGATGATCAGGGCGTTCAGGGCGTGCTCCTCTCGGCGACGTGGATGGGGCCTAGCCGGCCTCCGGTGGCACCGCGGGGCGCAGCGGCGCGATGGCCCGGGCGGAGATGCGCCGGAAGCGGAGGAAGAGGGCGACGGCGACGAAGGTGAGCCCGGCGCACAGGCCCCACCACAGGCCGGTGACGCCGCCGCCCAGCGCGAGGCCGAGGACGAGCGCCGCGGGCAGTCCCAGCGCCCAGTGGCCCACCATGTTGGCGACGAAGGTGAAGCGGGTGTCGCCGGCGCCGCGCAGGACGCCGGCGCCCACCGCCTGGATCCCATCCGACAGCTGGAACACCCCGGCCACGCGCAGCAGCGGCGCCGCCACGGCCACGATGGCCGGGTCGTCGCTCATCAGGCGCGAGAAGGCGCCCGGGAAGGCGAGGAAGGCGAGCCCCCAGAGAGACATGAAGGCGGCGCCGGCGCCGAACGCCGTGAGGCCGGAGCGGCGCGCCGCGGCGCGGTCGCCGGCGCCCACGGCCCATCCCACCCGGACCGACCCGGCGTTGCCGATGCCCACGGCCGCATTGAAGCTGAAGCTCGCCAGCGCGATGGCGATCTGGTGCGCGGCGAGCGGCACGGTGCCGAGCCGTCCGGCGAAGAAGCCCACCAGCGCGAAGATGCCAACCTCCGCGCCCATGTGAAGCCCCACCGGCAGGCCGACGCGGAGCGCCGCCTCGAGCTCGCGCCGCACCGGCCGCCGCGAGAAGGGCCCGCGCGCCCCCACGGTGCCGGCCGCCCAGGCGAGATACGCACCCTGGAGGAAGGTGGCGATGGTGGTGGCGATGCCGGAGCCGGCCGCCCCGAGCGCCGGGACGAGCCGGAGCGGGCCTGTCCAATCCGGATACGAGGCGCCGCCGAAGACCAGCAGGAGGTCGAGGAGGAAGTTGGCGACGTTGGCGAGCACCGCCGAGGCGAGCACCGCCCGGGCACTCCCGGCCGACTGGAGGTAGGCGCGGGAGGCGAAGAAGAAGAGGAGCGCGGGGAGCCCGGGGAGGCGCGCCCAGAGGTAGCCCGCCGCTTGCGCCGCCACCGCCGGCTCGATGCCGCCGGGCACGAGGAGCAGCGGCGCGAAGACCAGCGGCAGCGCCAGCGCCATGCCGACCCCGAGCGAGAGCCAGCCTCCCTGCCAGAGCAGGTGGCGAGCCCGCGGCGCGTCCCCGGCCCCGAAGGCCTGCGAGACGAGCGGGTCGAGCCCCATCATGAGCCCCATCCCCAGCACGCTCACCGCGAAGAACAGGATGTTGCCGAGGCCGGTGCCGGCGAGCGCCGCGGGGCCGGCCCGCCCGACCACGGCGGTGTCCACCACGCCCATGAGCGACTGTGCGGCGGCCGCGAGCGCCAGCGGCACCGCCAGGCGCGCCAGGGCTCGGAGCTCGCCGCGAACGGTCTCGGGACGGAGCGCCATGGAGGGGCGGCAACATAGCCGCCGTGCGCCGCGCGGGGAAGCACCGGAGGACGGTGACGCGCGACGCGACGCCGGCGGCGCCCGGGCGTAAGCTCTCGCCACGCCATGGCCTGGCCGCGTGCACTGCGTTGCCTCGAGCACCGCAACCTCCGCCTGTTCTTCGGCGGCCAGGCGGTGTCCATCGTCGGCAACTGGATGCAATCGGTGGCCCAGGGGTGGCTGGTGTGGCGGCTGACCCAGTCGGCCGAGTTGCTCGGGGTGATCGGCTTCCTTTCCCAGATCCCGGTCTTCCTCTTCGGGAGCTGGGCGGGCTCGCTGGCCGATCGGCTGCCGCGCCGGCGCATCGTGCTCACGACGCAGCTGAACGCGCTGGTCCAGGCCACGCTGCTCGCGGTATTGACGCTGGGTGGTTGGGTGCGGCCGTGGATGCTGCTGCCGCTCTCCTTCATGCTGGGGCTCTCCTACGCCTTCGAGATCCCGGCCCGCCAGGCGCTGCTCGGCGAGATCGCCGGTCCGGACATGCCGAACGCCCTGGCGCTGAACTCCAGCATCGTGAACGGGGCGCGCATCGCCGGCCCGGCGCTGGCGGGGCTGCTCGTCGCGGCGGTGGGGGAGGGCTGGGCCTTCGCGCTGAATGCGGTCTCCTTCCTCGGGACCCTCCAGGCCCTCCGGCGCATGACGCTGCCGCCGTTCCATCCCGCGCCGCGGCGCACCGGCTCGCACCTCTGGGAGGGCTTCCGCTGGGCGTGGGACACCCCGACCGTGCGGGGAATGCTCGCGCTCCTCGCGGTCTCCAGCGTCTTCGGGATGTCCTACGTGGCGCTCCTCCCGGTGCTCGCCTCGCAGGTCCTCGGTGGCGGTCCCGAGCTGTACGGCTTGCTCCAGTCCTTCGCCGGGGCCGGGGCGCTGCTCGGGGGCGTGCTGCTGATGATGCGCCGAGGGGTCGCCGGGCTGGAGCGGCGGGCCGCGCTGGGCGCGAGCCTGCTCGGCGCCGGGCTGGTCGTCGCCGCGCTCTCGCGATCCGCGCCCCTCACCGGCGCGGCGCTGGCGGTGGCCGGGTTCGGGTACGTCACCCAGACCGCCGGGACGATGACGCTCTTGCAGTCGCTCTCCCCGCCGGAGATGCGGGGCCGGATGATGGGGATCTTCTCCACGCTCTTCGTGGGAATGGCGCCCTTCGGCGCACTGGCCGGGGGGTTCGCGGCGGCGCGCTTCGGGGTGGGCTGGACCATCCTGGCCGGTTCGCTGGTGGTCATCCTCTCGAGCGCCTCCTTCCACCTGTCGCTGTCCGGGCGGCGGCGCGGCGGCGAGGCCGCCGGCGCGTGAGCACGCCGGCACGGATGCGGCAACCTCACCGATACAGGCAACGGAACCGATACTGGACGGGCTTTCAGACCCGTGGCAGGATGCCCGCCGTGGTGGTCGTGGGCATCGACCCGGGCACGCAGCGGTGCGGGTTTGGCGTGGTGGCGAGGGTGGGGTCCCGGCTCACCGTCGTCGAGTCGGGCGTGCTCGCGCCCGGCGATCACCCGCTCCCGCTCCGGCTGGCGCTGATCCTCGAAGGGCTCGACGCCCTGCTCGCGCGCGCCGGCGCGTCCGAGGTGGCTGTCGAGTCGGTGTTCGCCGGCATCTCCCCTCGCTCGGCGCTGGTTCTCGGGCACGCGCGTGGCGTGGCGCTCGCCGCGGCGGCCCGTGCCGGCCTGCCCATCTTCGAGTACGCCCCGGCGCAGGCGAAGCTGGCGCTGACCGGCAACGGCCGGGCCGAGAAGACGCAGATGGTCCGGATGGTGCGCGCGCTCTTCGGCGTCGAGGCCGGTCTCGCCGACGAGGCGGATGCCATCGCGCTGGCCGTCTGCCACCTGTCGCTTGGCGCCGCCCGGCGCCTTTCCGCCGCGGCCCTGCGTCCGGCCCCGCGGAGCGCCGCCGCGTCCCGCGCCGGGGCCGCGCGCCCCGCCCGGCCGCGTGCGGCTCCGCGTCGTTCGCGCCTGGGCCGGACCGGGAGCGGCGCGTGATCGCCCACGTCTCCGGGGTCGTCGCGGAGAAGCTCGAGGGCGAGGTGATCGTGGACGTGAACGGCGTCGGCTACCGGGTCCGCGTCTCCGAGAGCTGTCTCGCCGGGCTCCCTCCGCGCGGCGAGAAGGTGCTCCTGCGGACCTACACCCACGTCCGCGAGGACGCGCTCGACCTCTACGGCTTCGCGACCGAGGAGGAGGAGGCGGTGTTCCGCGAGCTCATCGGCGTCAAGAACGTAGGTCCCCGCGCCGCCCAGAACATCCTCTCCGGCATCAAGCCCCGCGAGCTCGCGGTGGCGGTGGCGGGCGGCGACGTCACCCGCCTCACCCGGGTGCCCGGGGTGGGCAAGAAGACCGCCGAGCGGCTCGTCGTCGAGCTGAAGGAGAAGCTCGCGACGCTGGCCCGGGCCGGCGCGCCGCGCCCCGGCAAGCCCCGCGGCGGCCTGCTGGAGCAGCTCGAGCAGGCCCTGCTCGGGCTGGGCTACCGCCCGCAGCAGGCGGCCCAGGCGGTCGACGCCGTTGCCGACGGCGCCGAGGGGCGCTCGCTCGACGACCTGCTTCGCGACGCGCTGAAGCGTTTCCGCGGCTGACGGCCTGGCCGCGGGTGCCCCGACGAGACCTTTCACTCCACGTAGATGGTGACGGTCGCCGCCGGCCAGTGGGCATCCGTGACCACCACCGTGCCCGGTGCCAGGAGCTTCGGCGTCGAGCCGCCGCTCGACGGGGGCAAGGGGATCTCGAAGGGCGGCGGCCCGGAGCTGAGCATGAGGTAGGTCGCGGCGTCCTGGTTGATGAAGCCCACCTCCGTCCCGGTGGGGACGTGGATGCACCAGGGGTTGCACGCCCTGGCCATCAGCACCACGGTGTCGGCGGCGATGGCGTTGGCCCGCGTGCAGGGCGTGCCCCCGTCGCCCGCGGGCGGGGGCTCGGGCAGGCCGAGCGGCGCGCACCCGGCGAGGAGCGCGGCGGCCGGGACGGCGAGCGCCGCGACGAGGAGAACCCTCAGCGCAAGACGGGGACGGTCGAGGGCGGCGGGACGGCGGTCGGACACGAGTGGTAGGTTAGCGCCATGTCGGTGCGGCCGGCGCGAGAAGTCTCGGAAACCGTGCGGGAGGGCGAGGAGCGGCTCGAGCAGTCGCTGCGCCCCGCCACCTTCGACGAGTACGTGGGGCAGGCGAAGCTCGTCGACAACTTCCGTGTCTACGCCCTGGCGGCGCGCCAGCGCGGCGAGGCGCTCGACCACGTGCTGCTCTCCGGGCCGCCCGGTCTGGGCAAGACCTCGCTGGCCCACATCCTGGCCCACGAGCTCGGCGTGGCCCTCCACGTGACGAGCGGCCCGGCTCTGGTGAAGAAAGGCGACCTGGCCGGCCTCCTCACGGCCCTGTCGCCTCGCGACATCCTCTTCATCGACGAGATCCACCGGCTCTCGCCGGCGGTCGAGGAGGCGCTCTACCCGGCGATGGAGGACTTCCGGTTCGACGTGGTGCTCGGCGCCGGCCTGGGTGCGCAGACGATGGAGATGAAGCTGGAGCGCTTCACCCTGGTGGGCGCCACCACGCGCACCGGGCTGCTCGCGAGCCCGCTGCGCGATCGCTTCCCCATCCAGGAGCGTCTCGACTACTACGCGGCCGGGGACCTGAAGGAGATCGCCGTCCGGGCGGCGCGCAAGCTCGGCCTGCCCGTCGACGCCTCCGGGGTGGAGGAGCTGGCGCGGCGGGCTCGCGGGACGCCGCGCATCGCCATCCGCCTGCTCCTGCGAGCGCGCGACTTCGCGCAGGTGGAGGGCGACGGGACCCTCACGCCGGCCATCGTGCAGCGCACCCTCGAGCGGCTCGAGGTGGACGCCCGGGGGCTCGATGCCATGGACCGGCGCATCCTGGCGGTCGTCATCGACGTCTTCGGAGGCGGCCCGGTCGGCATCGACGCGGTGGCCGCGGCGGTCGGCGAGGAGGGCGGCACCATCGAGGACGTCTACGAGCCGTTCCTGGTCCGCGAGGGCTACCTGGCCCGGACGCCGCGCGGGCGGGTGGCGCTGCCGCAGGCCTACGCGCACCTCGGCAAGGACCGGGCCCACGGGGACCAGGGCGGGCTCTTCTAGGCGTTTGCGCTCCCGTGCCGGCCTGGGTCACGGGCCCGGCCGGGCCATCAGCGAACAGCGGCCGGGCTGTGCCCGTGACGCGCCCGCAGCTTGATCACCAGCCAGCCGAAGACGAACCCGCCGACGTGTGCGAAGAAGGCCACGCCGGAGCCGGTACCTCCCGCCAGCGCGTAGAGCACCTGGAGCGCAAACCAGAGCCCGATGAAGAAGCCTGCCGGGATGTGGACCAGGCGGATGATGACGAAGATGGGGATGGCGGTGAGGACGCGCGCACGGGGGAACAGCACCATGTAGGCAGCGAGCACGCCGGCGATGGCGCCGCTCGCGCCCACCATGGGGATGAGCAGGTCACCCGCCGCGGCCGAGAGCAGCGCCTGGGCGACGGCCGCCGCGACACCGCTGCCCAGGTAGAAGAGCACGAACCGGCCGCGGCCGAGCTCGTCCTCGACGTTGTTCCCGAAGACCCAGAGGAAGAGCATGTTCCCCCCGAGGTGCAGGAAGCCGCCGTGGAGGAACATGCTCGTGAGGATGGTGAAGGGCGGCGGGACGAGGTCGCGCGGGCCCACATCCCGGAAGGTGAGGAGCTCGTAGGGGATGGCGCCGCCGATCTGTGCCGACAGCCCGAGCCGCGCGTCGAGCGGCGCGTCCGGTGGGCCGAACCCGAGCTGCCACGCGAACGCGGCGACGTTGAGGACGAGGAGCGCCACGGTGACGACCGGGGTGTGCCGGACCGGGATGTCGTCCTTGAGCGGGATCACGCTGGCTCTCCAGGTTCCGCGTGTTATATCCCGGTGCGTCACCGCAGCGCGCAATGCAGCAGGTTCCCTGACAAGGATGTCGCGTTCCAGGGGTCGGCGCAGCGACGAAGGCCCCGCCAGCAGGGGAAGAACCACGCCGGCGTATCATCCGATAGCCCTTTCTTTGCAGTAGCTTGAGAACGACTCGGTCGGGGTGGACGGACCGGGCGCCCCGAGGGGCGCGATTCTTGCTCCAGACCACGCCGCACCGCGTCTATCGCGGCTCGACGGTGGGCCGCCGGGCAGCTTCGAGGCCGATATCGGAGGGTTTTTCCGCATGGCGTACTGGAACCAGCGCACCGTCGCACGGCGGGTCAGCTGCACCGGGGTGGGGCTCCACTCGGGCCAGCCGGCGAGCCTGACGCTCGCGCCGGCTGCGGCCGAGTCGGGCATCCACTTCGTCCGCATGGACCTGGGCGTCGAGATCCCGGCGCGGTCGGCCTACGTCGTCGACACCACGCTCTCCACGAACCTCGCCGTAGGCCCGGTGCGGGTCCACACCGTCGAGCACGTCCTCGCCGCGCTGACCGGCATGGGCATCGACAACTGCAGGGTCGAGGTGGACGGACCGGAGATCCCCATCCTCGACGGGTCGGCTGCTCCCTTCGTGGCGCTCGTCCGCCAGGCCGGCATCGCCGAGCAGCGCGCGGGCAAGCGCTTCCTGGTGATCGAGCGGCCGGTCGAGGTCCGCGATGGCGACAAGCTTGCCCGGTTCGAGCCGGCCGAGTCGCTGTCCATCGAGTTCACGGTCGACTTCAAGCATCCGCTCGTCACCGACCAGGTGTTCCGCTTCGCCTTCTCCGACCGCAATTTCGAGCGGGAGGTGGCTCGTGCCCGGACCTTCTGCTTCCTGCGCGACATCGAGAAGATGCAGTCCATGGGGCTGGCGCGAGGCGGAAGCCTCGAGAACGCCATCGTGGTGGACGAGTTCTCCATCCTGAATCCCGAAGGGCTGCGCTTCCCTGACGAGTTCGCCCGCCACAAGGTGCTCGACGCCGTGGGCGACCTGTCGCTCGCCGGCCTGCCGGTGATCGGGAAGTTCGTGGCCTACAAGAGCGGCCATGGCCTCAACCAGGTGCTCGTGAGGAAGGTGCTGGCGGACCCGACCTGCTTCCGCGAGGTTCGGGTGAGTGGCGAGAAGGAGCTCGAGCCGCTCCGCATCCGGCTGCCGGCACTGGCCCCCGCCCAGGTCCGGGCCGCCTAGCCGCCGTCGCTCGCCGCCCGCCGCACGCCGACCCGGCCTGCCGCGGCCTCGACGCCGTAGGCCTCCTCGACACCGGGTTCCGCAACGGGGTGGCGCCCGTGCCTCACCAGGTCCCGAAGCGGCGTCGCGCCTCCGCCGTGAGCGCATCGCGGTGGGCGGGGTGCGCGATGGCGATGAGCGCCTCGGCGCGCTGCCTCAGGTTCTTCCCGAACAGGTCGGCGATGCCGTGCTCCGTCACCACGAAGTGCACGTGCGCCCGCGTGGTGACGACGCCCGCGCCCGGCCGGAGGTGGGAGACGATCCGCGACTCACCCGCCGAGGTGGCGGACGGCAGCGCGACGATGGGCTTGCCACCCTCGGAGAGCGCGGCGGCGCGGATGAAGTCCATCTGTCCGCCCACGCCCGACCACTGCAGCTCGCCGATGGAGTCGGCGCACACCTGTCCGGTGAGGTCCACCTCCAGCGCGCTGTTGATGGCCGTGACCCGCGGGTTGCGGCGGATGACCTCCGGGTCGTTCACGTAGGCGATGTCGAGCATCTGGACGAGCGGGTTGTCGTCCATGAAGTCGTAGAGCCGGCGAGCGCCCAGCGCGAAGCCGGCCACCACCTTGCCCGGGTGCACCCGCTTCATCTCCCCGGTGACGACCCCCTTCTCCACCAGGTCCACGACGCCCTCGGAGAGCATCTCGGTGTGGATGCCCAGCCGCCGGTGGTCGGAGAGCGCCGCCAGCGTCGCCGCGGAGATCGAGCCGATCCCGAGCTGGAGGGTGGCGCCGTCCTCGACGAGCTCGGCGCAGTGCTGCCCGATGTCGAGGTCCGCCTCGCCGATCTCCGTCTCCGGCAGCTCGGCGATGGGCTCGTCCGCCTCCACGGCGAAGTCGATGTCGTCCACGTGGATGAGGCCGTCGCCGTGGGTGCGGGGCATGAGCCGGTTCACCTGGGCGATGACCGTCCGGGCGGTCTGCACCGCGGCGCGCGTCACGTCCACCGACACGCCCAGCGAGCAGAAGCCGTGCCGGTCGGGCGGCGAGACCTGCACCAGCGCCACGTCCAGCGGCATGAGCCCGGACCGGAAGAGCCGTGGCACCTCGGAGAGGAACACCGGCAGGTAGTCGGCGCGCCCCTCCTGGACCGCGCTGCGGACGTTGGCGCCGACGAAGAGGGCGTTCACGCGGAAGCTGCGGGAGACCTCTGGCGCCGCGTAGGGCGCCGGCCCCTCGGTGTGAAGCTGAACGATCTCCACCACCCGCAGCTCCGGGGCGCGGCTCGTCAGCGCCTCGACGAGGCGCCGGGGCGCGGCCGCGACGCTGTGGACGAAGACGCGATTGCCGGACTGTACGACGGAAACGGCTTCCTCGGCCGAGACGGTGCGCACGAGCTCACCTCCTGAGCCGGCGACGATAGCAGAGGTCGGAGCCGCGGTGGGCCGCCGCCAGGATACAATTCCCTCCGCGGATGGACCGCTTTCCGGGAGACCGCCATGACCTACGTCGCGATCGCACTTCTCGCCGGGCTGGTGGCCGGCGAGAGCCCCGTGCCCGCCGCCGTGGCGCCGGGGGCCTCCGCCGCGCCGGCCGCCGCCGCTCCCGCGGCGGCGCCGCAGCCCCCCGCCCCGGCCAGCCGGGAGCTGCGCGTCTACGGTCCGGGCGGTCCGCTCACGCCGATGCGCGGCTGCGGCGAGCGCTTCGCCAAGGCGCAGGGCGTCCGGGTGACCGTGGACGGCGGCCCGGAGGAGCGCTGGTGGTCGAAGGCCGAGCAGGACGGCGACGTGGTGTTCGGTGGCGCCGAGTACATGCTCGACGACCTCGACCGTCGCCGTCCCGGCTTCATCGACCGGACCACCCGGAGAAGCCTGTGGGTGCGCCCGGCCGCCATCCTGGTCCGGCGCGGCAACCCCAAGAAGGTCGCCGGGCTCGCCGACCTGGCCAGGCCCGGGGTGAAGCTCCTCGACGTGAACGGGGCCGGACAGGTGGGGCTGTGGGAGGACCTCGCCGGGCGGCTCGGGCTCATCCCCGACCTGCACCGCAACGTCGCGGTCACCACCACCAACACCGCCGAGGCCATCGCCGCCTGGCGCAACCAGCCCGAGCTCGACGCCTGGATCACCTTCGCGAGCTGGCACGACCGGCTGAAGGACGAGACCGAGGTGGTGGAGCTGCCGCCTGCGGAGCGCCTCTACCGGGGCACGCCGGTCGCCGCCACCCGCCGAAGCCGGCACCGCGACCTCGCGCTCGCCTTCATCGCCTTCCTCGGCGGCGAGGAGTGCCACGCCGTGTTCCAGCAGGCGGGGTGGAAGTAGGCGGGGTGCGGTATCCTGTCGCGCTGCCCCGCGAGGCGGAGCCTTCCGAATGCGCCGCCGCATCCCCTGAGAGCACCGGAGCCGTGATGGAAGCGCTCGAACGGGTGGGAGGCGCCGAGGCATCCCGCGGGGCCGGGACGAGCCGGGGGCGAGGGCCGGGTTCCGCCCCGGACCCGGGGCGCATCAAGCTCGACTGGCTTGTGAAGCTCCACTGGGCCGCCATCCTTGGCCAGACGGTGGCGATCCTGGGCGTGCAGCGGTCGGGCCTCGTCGACCTCCCGGTGGTGCCGCTGCTCGGGCTCGTTGCGGTGGAGGTGGGGGAGAACGTCGCCCTGCAGGCGTGGCTCCGGAGCGCCGATCGGGCGCCGGACGCCCTTCTCGCGGGCGTGATGCTGCTCGACACGGTGATCCTCACCGCGCTCCTGCACCTCTCGGGGGGTCACTTCAACCCCTTCTCGACGCTGTACCTCGTGAACGTGGCGCTTGCGGCCGTGCTGCTCCCGCCGCGGTGGTCGTGGATCCAGCTGGTCTTCAGCGTCGCGGCCTTCGGGTTGCTCTTCGTCCTCCAGGACCTCGCCCCTTTCGGCGTCCAGGAGCACGAGGCGATGATGCACATCCACCTGCAGGGCATGCTGGTGGCCTTCGCCATCGCCGCCTTCTTCATCGTCCTCATCGTGCAGCAGGTGACCCGGGCGCTCGCGCGCCAGGAGGCCGAGCTCGGCCGCGTGCGTCACCTCGCCGAGCGACGGGAGAAGCTCGCCTCCCTGGCGACGCTCGCCGCCGGCGCCGCCCATGAGCTCGCGACCCCTCTCTCCACCATCGCGGTGGCCGCCGGGGAGCTCGACCGTGCGCTGGTGCGGGGCGGGGCGGTGCCGGACGCGCACGCCGATCTCGATCTCATCCGGGAGCAGGTGGCCCGGTGCAAGGTCATCCTCCAGCAGATGGCCGCCCGCGCCGGGGAGAACGCCGGCGAGGCGCTCGAGCCCGTGGGCGTGGCGGCCTGGCTCGAGGCCTCGCTGGAGGGGTTGCCAGGGGCCGAGCGGGTCGACCGCGACGGCGGCGGGGCCGCTGCCCGCGTCCGAGGGCCGCCGCGGGGCCTCCAGCGCGCGCTGCGTGTCCTGCTGCAGAACGCGATCCAGGCCTCGCCGCCCGGGAGCCGGGTGACCCTGCGGGCACGCGCCGTCGGGTCGGTGGTGGCCGTCGAGGTGGTCGACCGCGGCGCCGGCATGGAGCCCGACGTGCTGTCACGGGCCGGGGAGCCCTTCTTCACCACCAAGGAGCCGGGGCAGGGCTCGGGGCTGGGTCTGTTCCTGGCCCGGGCGCTCCTGGAGCAGCTCGGCGGAGCACTGGAGCTCGAGTCGGCCCCGGGCCGGGGGACGACGGCTCGGATGGTCCTGCCGGCGGCGCCATGGCGGGAGACGGCAGCATGAGCACGACCGAAGGCGGGGAGGGGACCCGATGAGCGCGAGCGACGCCCGGGAGGGAGCGCCCACGATGCTCGTCGTCGACGACGACGAGAAGCTCCGCGAGCGGCTGGCGCGCGCCTTCCGGGAGCGGGGGTTCGAGGTCAGCACCGCGGCCAGCGGCGCGGAGGCCCTGGCGAGGGTCCGGGAGGAAACGCCCGAGTACGCGGTGATCGACCTGCGCATGCCCGGGCCGTCGGGGCTCGAGGTGATGAAGGCCATCCGCGCCCTCGACCCCGCCACGCAGGTCCTGATCCTCACCGGCTACGGCTCGATCGCCACCGCCGTCGAGGCGACCCGGCTCGGCGCGAAGGGATACCTGCCGAAGCCGGCGGACGCCGACGAGATCCTGGCGGCCTTCGCCGGGCAGGGAGGGGAGGCGGCCGGTGCTCACATCGAGACGCCGTCCCTGGCGCGCGCCGAGTGGGAACACATCCAGCGAGTGCTCGCCGACTGCGACGGCAACGTCTCCGAGGCGGCCCGGCGCCTCGGCATCCACCGCCGCTCGCTCCAGCGGAAGCTGCACAAGTTCCCGCCGGCGCGATGAGCGGGGACCGGGCGATGTCGCGCGGCAGGGTCAGGCCGGCTTCTTGGCGTCGTCCCAGAGCTTCTCCAGCTCCTGGTAGGACTTCGGGAACTCGGCCTGGTAGCGGAGGTAGACGGGAACCGGGTATCGGACCCCGCCGGCGTGCGTGCCCTCGAGCCCCTTCACCACCTTCTCGGCCATGGAGAAGGGGAACGTGAAGGCCATCTCGTCGTCGGCGGCCATGCCGAAGATGCGGTCGCCGTAGCAGGGCAGGATGACCTGCGGCTCGCCGGTCTTCAGCGTGCGGATCACGATGTCCGTGCAGTCGCCACGACCGGAGAACTCGGAGCGCAGCGCGCCCCCCTTCTCGAAGAGGCAGGCGTTGAGGAGCCGCAGCACCTGCGCAGAGTTGCCGTAGACCAGCACCGTGTCGGGCACGAACTCGATGCGGCCGAGCGGGCCCACCACCACGTGGGAATACTCGCCGGGCTCGAACTTGGCGAGCGCCTCCTCGAAGCGCGCGCCCGCCTCGAGGCAGGAGGCGTACATTCCGTCGGCGAGCCCGCCGGAGGTGTAGTACTCGTTGCGCTCCTCGAAGCCGAAGGCCGCCTTGGCGATGGGGCAGGAGAGGTCCTCGCCGGAGAAGGCCAGCGTCCAGCCGTAGCGGCGCGCGAAGCCGATGGACTGGCAGATGGCGACCTTGATCCCGAGATCCCTTGCCGGACGGCGGGCCTTCTTCGGCACCGGCTCCCCGGGGTGCAGCGACTGGATGCCGACCGGAAAGGTCCCGACCCGGAGGTGCTTCTCCAGATGCACGTTCAGTGTCGCGGCGTCCATGGCAACCTCCTCGGAGGGCACGCTCCGGGAGGGCCGGAGCCGACGAGGATCATGCGCCACACGGGCGTCCCGGCGCAACGCCCCCGGCCGCGACGCAGCGGGCCGTCCCCGACCGCGTCGCGGCGTGCGGTGAGGTCGAGCGCTGGCCGGAAGCGGGCCATCGGGCGCCGGGCCGTCCCCTCGGGTTCCAGGCGGCGGCCTGGATGCCGGCGGCCTGCCCCGCTCGGGGGGCGGAGCCATGTGCCGCAGACGTGGCCTGCGCGTCACCCGATGGTCACATCTGGCCGGTGGAACCTGGCGTATACGGGAGCGAGAAAGGGTTCGCCGGTACCTCGCGTCGCCATCCAGGTCGCCCCGGCGCGCCGATCGAGGTACCGTTCCCCCGACCGGAACGGGAGCCGGTTTCCCAGCAAAAGGAGACGGAAGAATGGTCAGGAACTGCATGGGTGTGTGCGCCGCGATCGCGGCGGTGTCGATGGCAACGCCGGCCGCAGCGGCCGGCAAGCTCGACCCGTCGTACACCTACAAGGTGGCCGGCGTCCGGTCGGACGTGCGCGGCCTGGCGACCGGCAGGGTCGTCGAGGTGGACAAGGTGCAGCGGGCCGTGACGGTCCAGGACGCCGACGGCATGAGCCGCCGGTTCAAGGCGCACTCCAGGGTCTCGAACCTCGAGCAGATCCAGGTCGAGGACGACGTGGTCGTCGAGTTCTGGCGGTCGGCCCGCGTCTACGCGACGGCGCCCGGGGCGAAGGCAAGGCCCCCCGAGATCGTCAAGGCCCTCGAGGCAGACGCGTCCGGCACGAGCGCCGGCGAGGCCCTCCAGATCGCCGGCAGCGGAACCGCGACGGTCGAGGCGATCGACCCCGCCACCGGCGTGGTCACCTTCCGTGGGCCCGACGGGCTGGCGTACCCCTCGAAGATCGAGGACCCGCTCCTCCTCCAGGGGTTCGCGGTCGGGCAGAAGTTCGACTTCGACGTCTACGAGGCGACGGCCATGGCCGTGCAGGTGAAGGCGAAGCCCCTGCCTCCGCCTCCCCCCCCTCCTCCGCCTCCGGTCGTGACCGAGCGAGCCAGGATCGTCGAGAAGAAGATCGAGATCACGGAGTCGGTGCTCTTCGCCACCAACAAGGCCGACATCGACCCGAAGTCCTACGCGCTGCTGGACGACGTGGCGACCATCATGCAGGGCAACCCGCAGGTGAAGAAGGTCCGCGTCGAGGGCAACGCCAGCAAGGACCCGCTGTCCGCGAAGCGGAAGGGTGGCGCGGAGTACAACCTCAAG
>Ga0209253_10000854_pt1 | contig 26495 bp, 26 predicted proteins | sample FrelakmetBRP12BR_FD_187145 | JGI IMG/M metagenome (GOLD analysis project Ga0209253, IMG submission 187145) | Freshwater lake sediment microbial communities from the University of Notre Dame, USA, for methane emissions studies - BRP12 BR (SPAdes)... | ecosystem: Environmental > Aquatic >...
ACCTTGCTCTCGTAAACCACCACTGATTGCCCCGGTGTCACCGCCCATTGGGGCTGGGCGAATTCGATGTCACACCGGTCGCCGCCAAGATGCGTGATGAAACAGGGAGCATCCGGCTGGCGATAACGAATCTTGGCAGCATAGACCCAGTTGCAGTGGGGCGACTGGCCGCTGGTCCATGTCAGGTCGGCAGCTCTGAGCGTGGGACGGAATAATGCAGGATGATCGTGACCCTGCACCACGATCAAACTATTTTGCGTCATATTCTTGCCGACCACGAACCAAGGCTCGCCATCCCCGTCCCTGGTTCCGCCAATGCCCAGTCCCTGCCGCTGGCCGATGGTGTAATACATCAGGCCGATATGCTTTCCCACCACTGCGCCTTCCGGGGTTTGTATCTCTCCCGGTTCATGCGGCAGATAGCGATTAAGAAATTCCCGGAACGGACGCTCACCGATAAAACAGATTCCGGTGCTGTCTTTCTTGGCACAATTCGGCAAGCCATGATCCCGGGCAATTTTGCGCACGTCGCGCTTGTAAAGATGACCGATCGGAAACAGCGTACCGGCTAACTGCGCCTGGTTCAGACGATAGAGAAAATAGCTCTGGTCCTTGGTTCCATCCTCGCCTTTCAGCAACTGGAACACGCCGTTTATTTCGCGCACCTGCGCGTAATGGCCGGTAGCGATATGCCCGGCGCCGAGACTGATCGCGTGATCAAGAAATGCTTTGAACTTGATTTCCGCGTTGCATAACACGTCCGGGTTGGGTGTGCGTCCCGCCGTGTATTCGGCGAGGAACTGACTGAACACCCGCTCCTTGTATTCGGTTGAGAAATTCACCGCCTCCAGCGGGATGCCGATAATGTCCGCCACCGACGCGGCGTCGATCAGATCCTGGCGGGAGGAACAGTATTCATCGGTGTCATCGTCCTCCCAATTTTTCATGAACAGGCCGACCACGTCGTAGCCTTGCTGTTTCAGCAGCAATGCCGCAACGGAGGAATCGACCCCGCCCGACATCCCGACCACCACGCGCTGTTTGCTCATCGTTTCAATCGCAATGGGTAAGGATATCCAGAGGATAGTGTTTGCCTGCCAAATGATCCTCGATGCACCGCATCACCAGCGGGCTGCGGTGACGCGGAATCAGTCCACGGATTTCATCCACGCCGAACCATGCCGCGCGCAGTATGCCGGCATCCAGCGTCCGCTCGGGGTCGTGGCCGGCGACCGAACCGGCAAAAGCAAAGCGCAGATAAATTATGTCGTTGGCAGGGGAGTGCCAACGGTAGATACCCAACAGCCATTGCGGGACAAAGGTATAACCGGTTTCTTCCAGGGTTTCCCGGATTGCGCCCTGGATGATCGATTCATCGGATTCCCAATGCCCTGCCGGCTGGTTGAACAACTCGCCGCCATTGGTTTGCTCTTCCACCAGCAAGTATTTCCCGTCCTGCTCGATGACTGCCGCAACCGTGACATTAGGTTTCCAGATCATGCTGCCATTCCGTGTGTGCGCGCCAAGCCGGCACAAGTCCGCATTCTAGCGCCTTGATCAGGAGAAAGGAACAAACTGCGTTGGCTCTTATCACCGAAACACGGGTAAAATGCAGCAGCTTTTCTTGCCTTGAGATAAATAAAGACTCCACGCATTGCCGACTTGCCAACCACTTAGGGAGACACCATGTACCAGCACATCACGCCGCCAGCCGAGGGTGAGAAAATCCGTGTCAACGCGGACTTTTCCCTGGACGTGCCCGACCATCCGGTTATTCCATACATTGAAGGCGACGGCATCGGTGTAGACATTACTCCGGTGATGCAGAAAGTGGTTAATGCGGCGGTAGCCAAAGCCTACGCCGGCAAGCGCAAAATTTCCTGGATGGAAATCTATGCCGGGGAAAAGTCCACCCGCGTCTACGGCGAGAATGTATGGCTGCCAGAGGAAACGCTGCAGGCGGCAAAAGATTATGTGGTTTCGATCAAGGGGCCATTGACCACGCCGGTGGGGGGCGGCATCCGCTCGATCAATGTAGCATTGCGCCAAGAACTGGATCTGTACGTGTGTTTGCGGCCAGTGCGTTATTTCCAGGGGGTGCCAAGCCCGGTGAAACAGCCGGAGAAAACCGATATGGTTATTTTCCGCGAGAATTCGGAAGACATTTACGCCGGCATCGAATGGGAGGCGGGTTCGGATAAAGCGAAAAAACTGATCGACTTCCTGATGAAAGACATGGGGGTCACCAAAATACGCTTTCCGCAGACATCCGGCATTGGCATCAAGCCGGTGTCCAGCGAGGGCAGCGAGCGTCTGGTGCGCCGGGCTATCCAGTATGCGATCGACAACCGGCGCAAATCGGTTACGCTGGTGCACAAGGGCAATATCATGAAATTCACCGAAGGGGCCTTCAAGAACTGGGGCTACGCCTTGGCAGCAAGAGAATTTGGTGCCGAATTGCTCGATAGCGGGCCATGGATGAAGCTGCCGGCGGACATGGGCGGAATTATCATCAAGGACGTGATCGCCGACGCATTCCTGCAGCAGATTCTGCTGCGGCCGGAAGAATACGACGTGATCGCCACGCTGAACCTGAACGGCGACTACATCTCCGATGCCCTGGCGGCACAAGTGGGCGGTATCGGCATTGCGCCGGGTGCAAACCTCAGCGATTCGATTGCGATATTCGAGGCGACCCATGGCACTGCACCCAAATATGCCGGCAAGGATCAGGTCAATCCCGGGTCCATCATTCTGTCGGCGGAAATGATGCTGCGGCACATGGGCTGGATTGAGGCTGCCGACCTGATAATCCGGGCGGTGGAGAAAACCATCCAGGATAAAATCGTGACCTATGATTTCGCGCGGCAGATGACCGGCGCACAGAAAGTATCATGCTCGGCATTCGGTCAGGCGCTGGTCGAACGTATGGAATAAAAAAGCCCTTGCCGGTTTCCCGGCAAGGGCTTGTCGCATCCAATGATTACATACTGATTGCAGCGCTGAGCTGCGTCAGCAGAGAATCGTTAGGCAGCTTGAATGTTTGAGGCTTGTTTGCCTTTCGGACCCTGAGTGACTTCAAAGCTCACTTTCTGACCTTCCTTTAGGGTTTTGAATCCAGACATGTTGATTGCGGAAAAGTGTGCAAACAAATCTTCGCTACCATCGTCGGGAGTGATGAAGCCAAAACCCTTGGAATCGTTAAACCATTTCACTGTACCTGTTGCCATTTTTACTTCCTATATATAAAAAAACCGGGCCGGAAACCCGAATACTGTTTGAGTTTCAAGACCGCAAACGGCTGTAACCGGTACTGCAGAACACTTGAAGCCAAACGCCAAGGTAGGTTTTACGCAAATCCGGCACCCAAGTCAAGGGGTCATATCGCATTTTGTAAAAATGCAACAGAATAATTTTCTCAAGTTACTTGAAAATTTCGCCGTAATCGTCAAATATACAAATAAATGAGGGTTTTATTCCGATTGATGAACAAATGAAGCAGATGACCGTGGCAACAAGAAATCATGGAGATGCCGTACTGGAGGCAGAAAAGAGTAAACTCAAGCCTCCACCGATGTTCAAAGTGATTTTGCTGAATGATGATTTCACACCGATGGAGTTCGTGGTCGCGGTGTTGCAAACTTTTTTTTCCATGAATCGAGAACAGGCAACGCAAATAATGCTCCAAGTTCATAAAGAGGGTATGGGAGTGTGTGGCATCTATCCCAATGATGTCGCCGCCGCCAAGGTGGAGCAGGTAGTCGCGTTTGCCAGACAACATCAGCATCCGCTGCAGTGCGTGATGGAGAAAACCTGAAATGATTGCGCAAGAACTGGAAGTAAGTTTGCATATGGCATTCGCCGAGTCGCGGCAGAAACGCCACGAATTCATTACGGTCGAGCATCTGTTGCTGGCGATGCTCGACAATCCCACTGCGGCCGATGTGCTGCGGGCCTGCTCGGTCGATATCGATGACCTGCGCAAACTGCTGACGGAACACATCAACGAAAATACACCCACTGTGTCTGGCAGCGGCGAAGTGGATACTCAGCCAACGCTCGGTTTCCAGCGGGTGATCCAGCGTGCCATTCTGCATGTCCAATCCTCCGGCAAGAAAGAGGTCACCGGCGCCAACGTGCTGGTAGCGATATTCGGCGAGAAGGACTCGCACGCAGTTTATTTTCTGCACCAGAAAGGCGTGACCCGGCTGGATGTAGTCAATTACATTTCCCATGGCATCAGCAAAGTGCCTCAGGGCGGCAGCGCCAAGACCGAAGGCGACAGCGAAAGCGAGCAGGAGATGGGCGCAAGCGGCGCATTGGAAAGCTACACCATGAATCTCAACAGCCAGGCGCTGGCAGGCAAGATCGACCCGCTGATCGGGCGCGAGAAGGAACTGGAACGGGTGATCCAGACATTGTGCCGCCGGCGCAAGAATAATCCGCTGCTGGTGGGCGAAGCGGGGGTCGGCAAAACTGCCATTGCCGAAGGGCTGGCGCGGCGTATCGTCGAAAACGAAGTGCCGGAAGTTCTGGCGCACCATCAGGTTTATGCCCTGGATATGGGCGCACTGCTGGCCGGCACCAAATACCGCGGTGATTTCGAACAGCGCCTGAAAGCAGTGCTAAAGCAATTGCTCGACAGCCCCAACGCGATCCTGTTCATCGACGAAATCCATACGCTGATCGGTGCGGGCGCTGCTTCTGGCGGCACGCTGGACGCCTCCAACCTGCTCAAGCCGATACTCAATACCGGCCAACTGAAATGCATTGGCGCCACGACTTATAGCGAATATCGCGGAATCTTCGAGAAGGATCACGCCCTGTCACGGCGCTTCCAGAAAATCGATGTGCCCGAGCCCAGCGTGGAAGAAACCATTGCCATCCTGCGCGGGCTGAAATCCCGCTATGAAACGTATCACGGCGTCAAATATACGGCCACTGCACTCTCCACTGCGGCGGAGTTGTCGGCGCGCTTCATCAATGACCGGCATTTGCCGGACAAGGCGATCGACGTGATCGACGAAGCCGGCGCAGCCCAGCGCATTCTGCCGAAATCAAAGCAGCGCAAGGTCATCAGCAAACACGAAATCGAAGACATCATCGCCAAGATTGCGCGCATCCCGCCGCAAAATGTCTCCAGCGATGACCGCAACACCCTGAAAACGCTTGAACGCGATTTGAAAGCCGTGGTCTTCGGTCAGGACCAGGCCATCCATGCACTCACGGCGGCGATCAAAATGGCGCGCAGCGGACTGGGCAACCCGCAAAAACCGGTCGGCTCATTTCTCTTTTCCGGCCCCACCGGCGTCGGCAAAACCGAGGTGGCGCGACAGCTCGCTTATGCACTGGGCATCCAATTGCACCGCTTCGACATGTCCGAATACATGGAACGTCATGCGGTGTCGCGCTTGATCGGCGCGCCGCCCGGCTATGTCGGTTTTGACCAGGGCGGCCTGCTCACCGAAGCCATCACCAAACAACCCTATGCGGTGCTGCTGCTGGACGAAATTGAAAAAGCCCACCCCGACATTTTCAGCATCCTGCTGCAAGTGATGGATCATGGCACCCTGACCGACAACAACGGCCGCAAGGCAGACTTCCGCAATGTGATCATCATCATGACCACCAATGCCGGCGCCGAATCGCTCGCCAAAACCTCCATCGGCTTCACCAAGTCGACGCAGGCGGGTGACGAGATGGCTGACATCAAACGCCTATTCACGCCGGAGTTCCGCAACCGGCTGGATGCGATCATTTCCTTCGCGGCACTGGATCGCGATGTGATTCTGCGCGTGGTGGACAAGTTCCTGATGCAGTTGGAAGCGCAGTTGCACGAAAAGAAAGTGGAGGCCGTCTTTACCGATGTGCTCAAAGCGCATCTGGCGAAAAATGGTTTTGATCCTCTGATGGGTGCGCGCCCGATGGCACGGCTGATTCAAGACACCATCCGCAGCGCGCTGGCAGATGAATTGCTGTTCGGCCGCCTTGCCAGCGGTGGCCGGGTGACGGTGGATGTGGATGCCGACGGCAAGGTGAAGCTTGAGTTTGAGGAAGAAGCTGCTGCTGTTTAGTAGACTCACTCTTCACCGCAATAAAAAAGGCGCGTGATCCGCGCCTTTTTTATTGCCCTTTCCGGCTGTTTATTTATCCTTGGCTTCGTACTTGAAAGACAGGCTCACCCTGGCCCGATAGCGGGTCACTTTGCCTTTCTCGATCACCATATCGAGCTTCATGATTTCAGCAACCCGCAAATCCCGCAGTGTTTTCGAAGCAGTCTTGACGGCATTCTTGGCTGCATCTTCCCAGGATATCTTGCTGGTCCCGATGATTTCCGTTACCCGATAAACGCTTTCTTCCGCCATGAATTTTCTCCTTGTTTTGGGTTGATGACGCAACACCGGCAAACCGGCTTATTCACCTGCACCTGCCGGTTGCAGTCTATGGCTAACCCCGGCAAATAGCAATCAGCCTCACCCGGAGGGCGATTAAGGCGCTTCTTCCACCTTGATCAATACCTTGCGCTGCTGGCCCGCAGTCTTGGTGCTGCGGGCAGCGGTGGCGGCAGCCTGCTCGGTTTGCCCCTGCCCCACACCGCCCAGTTCGATCCACTCGCCCAGCCTGCCGGAAACAGTCGTGCTCATCTGCTGGATATCGATGCTGCCGGGCGTTTGCATGCTGGGTTTGTCCCGTTGCGGGCTCACTTCCAGCGTCACCTGCTCGCCGTGCACACGCGGCAGCACACTGAAACCGGTGACAGCATCGCGCATCTGCGTGTTTTCGATCACCCGCACATCCCCTTGCGGAGAATAAATCAGGCCGCGCGCCGGTTGCGGCAGCGACTGGCCGCTGCGGATGAATGCACGGCTGCCTTCCAGCACCTGCACGTGCTGCGTGTTGCGGTCACTCTCCAGCGAACGGCTGCTGAGCACGCGCGCTTTCTGCCCGCCGTCCTGCTGCCTGCCGGTCTCCATCATCTGGCCGGAATCACCCTCGCTGCCGGCGATCGTCACGCGTGCGCCTGCTGCAGCGCTGCTGCCGGAAATAGCGCGCAAACGCTGCTCGGTGGCGCGATCCACATCCTGCTTGACGGTAATGATCAGGCGGCGCGGTGCGGTGTCGATCTCGGCCAGCAGCCGTTTGATTTCCTGCAGATTGGCCGGCGTAGTGCGGACGATGAGCTGGCCCTGCATGCCGCTGATTGCCCCCTGCTTATCCAGCAGCGGCTGCAGCACCGGGATAATCTCGTCGCTGCTGCGGTGCTGCAGCGGAATCACTTCCGTCACCGTCTGCCCGATCGCTGCCAATGGCAAGAGTAAGAGCAATCCGCACAGACCGGCAGTAGCAACAAATCTCTTCATGGGTACGGCTCCCTTCGCATGCAGCGTCAACTATGGTCAGCGGCTGTCCAGCATATTCTTGCTGACCGTGTAACACAACAGGCTGGCCGGGGTGAATTCAATTTCGATCCCCTGCATGGTCTTGATCCCGGTCTGGCTGCGCGTGGTCACCAGCGGCTTGCGCCCCATGGTATTGGCACGCGCGAACTCGATCACGCTCTTGATCTCCTTGGCATCCTCGAAAACCTGGTCGGACCACTTCACTGCCACGGCAAAGCGTGGCTGCTGACGCGCATCCAGGCTGACCAGATTCACCTCGGCACGCTTCCCGCGCGCATAGCACAGCGAATCGATGCGCGCAGGGTTGTGCAGCCATTGGCTGAACAGCGCCGTTTCGACCAGTTGCTCAAAAGCGGGATCATTGTCCGCCAGAGGAGTGAACAAAGCCGCGCGCATGGTCGGATTGGTCAGATACACCTTGAACGTCATCGCGCGCACGAACTGCTGGGAATTCTGATCCACCCGCCGCAGCCGTTTGATCAGGAATGCAGCTTCCAGATACTCGAGATACTTGACGACGGTGGGTTTCGATACCCCGGAGGATTTGGCCAACTCCTCGATGCTCAGTTCCTGCGCAGTGTTATAGGCCAGCGTGTTGAACAGCGCGTTCAGTTCCTGAACGTCGGCAATGCCGTACAGGCTGGGTAGATCTCGCAGCAGCACTTGGTCGATGATGTCGCGGCGGACAAAACGCCGCGGATTCATGCGCAGCCCGCCCTGATGTACTGCCTCCGGATAGCCGCCATAATTCAGGTAATCGACAAATACCTCGTTCAGCGCGTTGATGTCCGTCGTGACAAAGCGACGCGGGCCGGGGCCTTCACTTTCTTCGCTGATCAGAGTGGTTTCCTTGTCGATGAAATGCAGAAACTCGCAGAACGTGAGCGGTGGCAGCAAAAACTCGCTGAACTGTCCTGCTGCCGATTCCACGCTTTTTTGCTTGAGCGCGGCAGCGGCGGAAGCAACAGCCACGAAGCGGCAATGCCGATAACTATCGGCAAGCGCTTTCAGTTGCAATTCCCAGCCCTGCTGATACTGAATTTCGTCGAGAAAGATATACATGCGCGTTCCCGCCGGGCGCTCGAACATCTTGCCGAAGCGCCGCACCAGCGTATCCAGGTTCGATCCGGTCAGGGACGGCGTTTCCAGCGGCAGATACAGAATGTCGCGGCCGGCGACGCCCTCCTGCAGCAACGCACGAATGGCATGGAAAACCAGCGTGCTCTTCCCCACCCGGCGCTGCCCCATCAGCACCACTGCCTGCTGTACATCAGCCCGGATCAATGCCAGCAATGCCGGCAGATAATCCCGGCGCGGCATGGCCTCCTGCTCGGGGTCGATCCCGGCGCCCGCCAGCCACCAAGGGTTTTCTTCACGCAACCTGTTTTCTATTTCAATATCAGCAGCTTGTCTCAACATGGCAGATATCCTGGATAAATGATGTTTGCTTGATTACCCAATAGCTAGCAATTTCTGTTTTCTTCCTCTGTTAAATGTCCACGCAAACCGGCTTCGAGAAGCCACCGCCCATCCCTTGCACAAGGCACAGAAACTTGCCGCTCAGGCTCAAACGCCGCTATCCAGCGTAGCGGCATGGCGATCAGGCGATGCGCCTTGTCAGCCGTTTGATTTCATCGCGCTGTTGCCCGGATGGCTGCGGCGCGCTGCCCCAGCGCTTCGGCTTCCTCTGCCCTGCCGGTTTTTCTGTAGAGCGCCGCTCTATTCTCAAGGCTCGTGGCCACATCGGGATGATTCGGGCCGAGGGCCTTTTCCCAGATCGCCAGCGAGCGCTTGTAGAACGACTCGGCCTGCGCGTACTTGCTCTGGGAATCATACAGCAGCGCGAGGTTGTTCAGGCTCGTGGCCACTTCGGGGTGGTCCGGACCGAGGGCTCTCTCCCGGATCGCCAGCGAGCGCTGGTAGAGCGGTTCGGCCAATTCGTTCTTGCCTTGTGCGCGGTACAGTTCCGCCAGGTTGTTCAGGCTGGTGGCCACATCGGGATGATCCGGGCCGAGATCCTGTTCCCCGATTGCCAGCGCGCGCTGGTAGAGCGGTTCGGCCTGCTCGTATTTGCCTTGGGCATGGTACAGCGCCGCAAGGTTGTTGAGGCTCTGCGCCATTTCAGGATGATCCGGACCGAGGGCTTTCTCCCAGATCGCCAATGCGCGCTGATAGAGCGGCTCGGCCAGCGCGTAGCGGGCTTGGGAATAGTACAGCGTCGCCAGGTTGTTGAGGCTCTTGGCCACATCGGGATGATCCGGGCCCAGGGTCTTCTCCCAGATCGCCAATGCGCGCTTGAAGAGCGGTTCAGCCTCCCGGTACTGGCCGCGGGAATCGTACAGCAACGCGAGGTTGTTGAAGCTCGTGGCCACCAGGGGGTGATCCGGGCTGAGGGTTTTCTCTATGATCGCCAGCGCGCGCTTGAACAGCGACTCGGCCTGCTCGTCCTGGCCCTGGGCGCGATACGCCTCCGCGAGGTTGTTCAGGCTCGTGGCCACCAGGGGATGGTCCGGGCCGAGGGCTTTCTCCCTGATTGCCAGCGCACGCTTGTGCAGCGGCTTGGCCAGCTCATACTGACCCTGGGCATGATACAGTTCCGCCAGGTTGTTCAGGCTCATGGCCACATCGGGATGATTCGGGCCGACCGATTTCTCGGCAACCTGCAACGCCTTTTTTGCGACCATTACCGCACGATCATATTGACCCTGCCGGTACAGCGACATGACCTCGCTGTTGAGCTTCTTCCACTCTTTCCCCTGCGCATGGGCATATCCGCCCATGCTGAGTATGAGCAGAAACGTCACCAATCCGGGCATCATCCTTCTCATCCCACCCTTTCACTCTTTCTTGCACTATTTCGCAATATCAATGGGTTGCCCAGTATCATTAAGCAATAAGATAATTATTGTTATCTTGTTGACAGCATTTCTGGATATTCTCTATTTGCTTGAATAGGCATGTTGCTAGGAAAAGAAGCAAAAGAAACCCAGCAGACTGATGGGAGCAACAGCTCTTTTTAGGAAAGCTTCGCCGCCTCCGCCCGCGGTCAGCGCCTAAATCCTGGCCACCGCTTCCAGCATCGCCTGCGCCGGCCAGAGCGATTTTCCCCGGCTTGTCGAAGGCTTGTGGCTGAGTTGGCAGGATACCTCAATCGGGTCCAGGCTCATTACATTGGGCACGCACATGGCCCACGCCTCCAGATCCTCCCGCGAAATACGCAAGGAACCCTGCACCGACCGGTCAATGGCAGTATCGAAACGAATCGGCCCGATCGCCAATTCGACTTTCATGAGCTGTACCGACGGGCAGCCAAAAGCGGCGAGCGTGGCAAGATAGAGCGGCCGAAACCATTCGTTGCCCAATTCTGCGAAATGCTCCTTGCGCAATCCGGGAAGAAACAGCGTGAAGCGGGTCGCATCGTGGCAAAACAGCACGCACTGCCGTCGGTCGACCGTGAACAAATGCGCATGCCAGCCACCCAGCGGGCTGGTTTCTTCCAGCGGCACAGGCGAAACCTCGGCGACATCGGCCAGCTTGGCAGCAAGCTTCTTAGAACAATGAATAATCATGCGGTTAATGTAAGGATTTGATGAGTGCGCGCGGCAGGGCTTCCCCGATTATATCCCTCCGCCAGCTATGATTTATACCCGATTTCAGCATACTAGAAAATGATAGTTTGCTTATTATGCAAAATACTAACTATTTTCTATTTCCTACGTGCAACTTACCACTCGCTACTCACCACTGACCGCTTACTAGACTCCTGCGCAATTCGGGGTGCATCCTGCCGCCCACTGCCACGGCTTCACCGTGGTCACCTACAACGTGCAGGATTTCGCGCTGTATCTACAAATCTTCAACCTCTGGGCGCTGTAAATCCAATCTGCCAAAGAATCGCTTGCCAGCCTAGATTCTTATTGATAACTATTATCATTCGTATATAATCAAATCAGGGCTTGCGCCGTTGATTTCGTTGTTGATTCGCTCTGGAGTAAATGCAAATGCTGACACCTCGCTTTGGCCGTTATCTTGCCGCAACGCTGTGCTGTGCCACGCTGCTCGGCGCCCCTGCCGCCCATGCGGAGCAGGTGGTGGTCTATACCGCGCGCATCGAACAGCTCATCAAGCCGATGTTCGATGTTTTCACCAAGGACACCGGCATTGCGGTGAAATTCGTCACCGACAATGAAGGCGCTCTGCTCGCACGCCTCAAGGCGGAAGGCAAGAATACCCCGGCTGACATGCTGATCACGGTGGATGCGGGCAATCTGTGGGAAGCTGCGCGCGCAGGGCTGCTGCAGCCGGTAGAATCGAAGACGCTCGATGCGAATATTCCGACCCACCTGCGCGACCCGCAGAAACAATGGTTCGGGCTGTCAGTACGTGCTCGCACCATAGTTTACAACACGCAGAAAGTGAAACCCGGTGAACTCTCCACTTACGAGGATCTGGCTGAGCCGAAGTGGAAAGGGCGGCTGTGCCTGCGCTCTTCCAAGAAGGTGTACAACCAGTCGCTGGTGGCGATGATGATCGCCGAGCACGGCGAGGCCAAAGCCGAGCAGATCGTGCGCGGCTGGGTCGCCAATCTCGCCACCGATCCGCTGTCCGACGATACCCGTGCGATGGAATTCGTCGCTGCCGGGAAATGCGACGTGACGCTGGTCAATACCTATTATTACGGCCGCCTGCTGGCAAAGAATCCCGCGTCGCCGCTGGCGATTTTCTGGCCCAATCAGGCCGGCAGCGGCGTCCATGTCAACGTTTCCGGCGCGGGCATCACCAAGTATGCCAAGAACGAAGCGGCGGCGATCAAGCTGCTGGAATTCCTATCGATGGAGAAAGCGCAACACCTGTACGCCGAGGTGAACATGGAGTATCCAGCCAATCCCCGAATCAAGCCGGATGAAGTGGTCGCCGCGTGGGGCAGCTTCAAGCAGAACCCGATGAATGTGGCCACCGCCGGTGAATTGCAGGCAGCCGCAGTCAAGCTGATGGACCGGGCTGGCTACCGCTAAGGCAGCGCAGGTGAAGGATGAGACGCTCAGTGTTGCGGTGCAGAATGGAAATACGCTGAGCGGTTTTTCCCGCTTCCCCTCTTCGAACCGGCGCCCCTCGTCCGGCTGGCGCCTGATCCCGTTTCTGGTAGCCGCGCTGGTGCTGATCCCGATCGGCACCGTCCTGTCCTCGTTCTTCGCCCCCGCCAGCGATATCTGGCAGCATCTGGTCGCAACCACCCTGCCCGGCCTGCTGCTCAATACTTTCTGGCTGGCGCTGGGCGTGGTCAGCGGCACTGCGCTGCTGGGCGTGAGTCTCGCCTGGCTCACCGCCGTGTGCGAATTTCCGGGGCGCAAATTCTTTTCCTGGGCGCTGTTGCTGCCGCTCGCGGTTCCCGCTTATGTCACTGCCTTTGTAATGCTGGGATTGTTCGATTTCACCGGCCCGCTGCAGACCGCATTGCGTTCGTGGCTGGGACCGGACGCGTGGTTTCCGGAAGTGCGCGGACGGCTGGGCGTGATCACGGTGATGGTGCTGGCGTTTTATCCGTACGTCTATCTGCTCGCGCGCAACGCTTTTCTCACGCAGGGCAAACGTTCGCTGGAAGCCGCGCAGTCGCTGGGCTACAACCGCACGCAAGGATTCTTCAAGGTGGCGCTGCCGATGGCGCGGCCGTGGATCGCGGGCGGGGTGATGCTGGCGCTGATGGAAACGCTGGCGGATTTCGGCACGGTGGCGGTATTCAATTACGACACTTTCACCACTGCCATTTACAAGGCGTGGTTCGGCATGTTCTCGCTGGCGGCCGCGTCGCAACTGGCTTCACTGCTGCTGGTGATCGTCTTCGCCTTGATCGTGGTGGAGCAGCAGGTGCGGGCGCGCATGCGCTACGCCGAAAGCAAGCAGAGTGCGCGCGCTGACCGCATCACGCTCAACGGCTGGCACGCAGGGGCGGCAACTGCGCTGGCGCTGGGCACCCTGTTCTTCGCTTTCCTGCTGCCGGTCGGGCAACTGGGCATCTGGGCAGCGGGCAGCTTCGTGCAGGATTTCGACTCGCGCTATCTGGAGTTTCTGTGGCATTCGCTGCTGCTGTCCGCGCTGGCCGCGCTGCTGACCTGTACGGTGGCGCTGCTGCTGGTATACGCAGCGCGGCGCCATCCCGATGCGGCCACGCGCAATGCGGTGCGCATTGCCACTCTCGGCTACGCCTTGCCCGGCACGGTGCTGGCAGTGGGCATGTTTGTGCCGCTGGCCGGTCTGGACAATTGGCTCGGGGAAATGGCGCTGCAACTGTTTCAGATCGAGACCGGGCTGCTGATCCAGGGCACGCTCGCGATCATGCTGCTCGCCTACATGACGCGCTTTCTCGCCGTGAGCCACAGCCCGATCGACAGCGCCATGCGGCGCATCACCGGCAGCATCGACGAAGCCGCGATGAGTCTGGGCCTGAACGGCTGGGCGATGCTGCGGCGCGTGCATCTGCCGATCCTGAAAAGCGGCATCTTCACCGCTGCCACGCTGGTGTTCGTCGACGTGATGAAAGAAATGCCCATCACCCTGATGACCCGGCCGTTCGGTTGGGATACGCTGGCGGTGCGGATTTTCGAAATGACTGCGGAAGGCGCATGGGAACAGGCCGCGCTGCCGGCGGTGGCGCTGGTGCTGGCGGGGCTGGTGCCGATCATTTTGTTCATGCGGCAAACGGAAAAATAGTCTATTAATCCGGATTTCGTCACAATACTGCGTTGCTCACAAAAAATGTTTCCTTACATATCAATCATCATATGCTGCGTCTACATTTTTTGCTCCCGCCTTGTCTTGTTTAGAACTGCGAATCATTAGAGGCGCCCTGAATGCACGCACTGCTCGAACTGATAAATATCCGGCAAGCTTATGGCCAGCAACTGGTGGTGAACGATCTGTCGCTGGCGCTGGAGAAAGGCCAGATCGGCTGCCTGCTGGGGCCGAGCGGCTGCGGCAAGACCACGGTGCTGCGCTGCATTGCCGGGTTCGAGCCGGTGCTGGCGGGCGAGATTCTGCTGAACGGCGTCAAGGTGAGCGGCGGCGGTGTTTTCCTGCCGCCGGAACAGCGCCACATCGGCATGGTGTTCCAGGATTACGCCTTGTTTCCGCATCTCACCGTTGCCGCCAACATCGGCTTTGGCTTGCACCGCATGCCGCAAAGCGAGCGGGCGCCGCGCGTCGACGAATTGCTGCAGACCGTGGGCCTGGCCGATGCGGCCAGCAAATATCCGCACGAACTGTCCGGCGGCCAGCAGCAGCGCGTGGCGCTGGCGCGCGCGCTGGCGCCGCGGCCCGATCTGCTGCTGCTGGACGAGCCTTTCTCCAATCTGGATGTGAGCCTGCGCGAACGTCTGAGCCTGGAAGTGCGCGACATCCTCAAGAGCCAGAATGCCACTGCCATACTGGTGACGCACGATCAGAACGAGGCTTTCGCCATTGCCGACGAGATCGGCATCATGCAGCGCGGCGAAATCCAGCAATGGGACAGCGCCTACAATCTATATCACCGCCCCGCCAGCCGTTTCGTCGCGGATTTCATCGGCCAGGGCGTGTTCCTGCCCGGCAAGGTGCTGGACCCGCAGCGGGTGGAAATCGAACTGGGAGTGCTGACTGCGGACATCCCGCATCAATGCGCGCCGAACGACCAGGTATGCGGCAAGGGTTGCCAGGTGGACGTGCTGCTGCGCCCGGACGACATCGTGCATGATGACGCCAGCCCGTTGCAGGCGGTGGTGCTGCACAAGGCTTTTCGCGGCGCCGATATCCTGTACACGTTGAGCCTGCCGAGCGGCGCCAGCGCGCTGTCGCTGGTGCCCAGCCACCACAATCACGCCATCGGCGAGAAAATCGGCATCCGCCTGGAAGCCGATCACGTAGTGGCGTTCCCCAGTTCCTAGGTTACGACCGACCTTAAAGACCGTTGTTTGAATTTCTTGCGGCGCGGATTTCTTCGGCCAGTTGCAGCACCGACATGGCGTAATAGGTACTGCGGTTGTAGCGGGTGATGACATAAAAATTGTTGAAGCCCAGCCAGTACTCCGGACCGTCCTTGCCTTCCAGCACGAATAGCGCTGCCAACCGGTCGTCCGCAAGGTCGCTTGTCTGCGCCAGCGGCGTGACTCCCAGTTGCTTCATTTGCGCCAGCGTGAAGCCGGGCTTGATGCCCGCCGCCAGCGCCTCGTGATAGCCTGCGCCGTTGACCTGCGCACGCGCCACCACTGCCTGTCCCGCCTCCCAGCCGAACACCTTGAGGTAATTGGCAACGCTGCCGATCGCATCCGCAGGGCTCTGCAATAATTCCTTCCTGCCGTCGCCATCAAAATCGATGGCATAACGCCGGTAGCTGCTGGGCATGAATTGCGGAATGCCGATCGCGCCCGCGTATGAACCTCTGAGTTGCAATGCATCCGCGCCCTGTTCGCGCGCCAGCAACAGATATTGCTCCAGTTCATCGCGGAAAAATTCGGCGCGGCGGGGATAATCGAATGCGAGCGTGACCAGCGCATCGAGCACGCGATGCTTGCCGGTCTGCACGCCGTAGATGGTTTCCACCCCTATCACCGCCGCCACGATTTCCTCGGGGAGGCCATATTCCTTCCTCGCCCGCTGCAGTGTCGCCGCATGGCTGTTCCAGAAGACAACTCCGCCGGTAGTGCGGCGCGGATTGACAAATATGGGACGGTATTCATGCCAGGGCCGGGCTGTACTCGGCTGGGAAATCGCGCGGATGATGGCCGGTTGAAATTGTGCCGTCCTGAAGATGCGTGCCAGTTCGGCCTGCTCGAAGCCGTGCCGCTCAACCATCTCAGCGATGAACACGGTTACTTCCGGACGCAGTGGCGCCGCCATGGGTGGGGCACTGCAGCCGAGCGCAAGCAAGCCAAAAACGGCCAGCAGTGCCGGTCGGCAGTTCAAACCGATATTCCCGCGAAACAGGCGCATGATTATCCGGATAAAAAAGTCTGAATGCATTCTAGCAAACTTCCGTGTGATCCACTGTCTGCATGCTGCGATTGCAGGCACCATGATTGCATTGACCCTGCATTCTGTTGAGCGTAGAGTCAATCACACGGATGGTCTGAAATCTCCATCCTTTCATTACAAGTGCATCCCATCCACCCACGCTGGAGGTTTACACCATGCCCAACTATCACGTCCTTCCTGCACAGCGCCTGACCGGAGCTGTACACATTTCCCGCCCCGCCCCACCCAAAACCATCACTCTGGAATCGCCGGCCCTTGATGTGATGACCGATCTGCGCCACATTTATGCCGCCGTAATCGAGCCGCAGGTGACCATGGAATCGGCCAACGCGTTCATGATACTGCGCGGGGTGCGCTCGCTGCTGGTGTTGAATCAGGATCGCGCCCTCGGCGGCATTATCACCGCATCCGATATTCTCGGCGAAAAGCCGCTGCGCTTCATACGGGAGCGGGGGGTGAAGCACAATGAGATCCTGGTCTCGGACATCATGACCCCGCTCGAGCAGATGGAAGCGATTCCAATCGGCGAGGTAGAGCATGCCAGGGTCGGCCATGTGATTGCCAGTTTGCGCGAGAGCGGGCGGCAGCACACCCTGGTGATAGAAAATAATGCCGCAGGCAAGCCGGTAGTGTGCGGCATTTTTTCATCGACGCAAATCGAGAAGCAACTGGGTGCAGCCATTCCACCCACCGAAGTGGCCAAGACTTTTGCCGAAATTGAAGCGGCGGTGATCGCGAATTAGCGCAGCGCGCATTCCGCCGCTAAAAATACGACGGGAATACGTTCCCTGGACCCTCCTTGCAAGCGGATCAGGCAGCATCAACTTGCCTTGCATGAAACCAGGCCGCGCTCGCGGCATTGATCCGGCATGGGCCGCCCTGCTGCAGTAAGGTTCCAGTTTTGCCTGCACTGGTTTATCATGCGTGGTTATACGTTGAAGGAATGTCGCCATGGCAGGGCTGAGCAAGGACACTCCCAAAGCCACTGAAATAAAACTGCACCGGCAATCCAGGGTATTGCAGATCTCTTTTGCGGATGGCAAAACCTTCCGGATTCCGTGTGAATTTCTGCGGGTCTATTCACCTTCGGCGGAAGTGCGCGGACACAGTCCCGGCCAGGAAGTGCTGCAAACCGGCAAGAAAGACGTGAATATCGATCACATCGAGCCGGTGGGCAATTATGCGATCCAGCTGAATTTTTCCGACGGCCACAACACCGGCCTGTATTCGTGGGATCTGCTCTACGACTACGGCCTGCATCAGGATGAAATGTGGCAACATTACCTGCAGCGGATGGAACAGGCCGGTGCGAGCCGTGAAGCCTGACACTATTTTTCCAACTGAATATTCATGACCAAAACTACTCATTTCGGCTTCAATACCGTTTCTGAAACAGAAAAAGCCCGCAAGGTGGCGGGAGTATTCGATTCGGTAGCCGAGCGCTACAACCTGATGAACGACCTCATGTCGGCAGGCATGCACCGCTGGTGGAAACGATTCGCCGTGGAAGCCAGCGGGGTCAGAGCGGGTGGCCGGGTGCTCGACATTGCCGGCGGCACCGCTGATTTGAGCGCGCGGTTCATCGAGCAGGTCGGCGCGAGCGGCGAGGTCTGGCTTACCGACATCAATAATTCCATGCTCACGATCGGCCGCGACCGGCTGCTGGATGAAGGCAGGGCCGCATCGGTGGCGCAATGCGATGCGGAAAAGCTGCCTTTCCCCGCTGACTATTTCGATTGCGTAAGCGTGGCTTTCGGTCTCAGGAACATGACCCACAAGGATGCGGCGCTGAAGGAAATGCTGCGGGTACTGCGCCCCGGTGGCTGCGTCCTGGTGCTGGAATTTTCCAAGGTATGGAAACCGCTGCAACCCGTCTATGACACCTACTCATTCAAGGTGCTGCCGGCAATGGGCAAGCTCATTGCCAAGGACGAGAACAGCTACCGCTACCTGGCCGAGTCCATTCGCGTGCATCTGTCGCAGGAAGAATTAAAGCAGTTGATGCAACAAGCCGGTTTCGAGCGGGTGGAGTATTTCAATCTGGCTGCCGGCGTGGTTGCGCTACACCGCGGTTACAAATTTTAGAGAATCTCTGAGGCGATTCCAGGAGGCGGTAGCCACCTGCCCGCTGGCGCCCGTGAGCATGGTCAGCGCCATCACGCGGTAGACCACGCTGCGCGGAGCCTTCACATTGACGGCAGGATCAAGCAGCCCCGGAGCAACCGCAACGCGCTGCAGCGTTTCGCCGGCCAGCAGGATCGGCCACATGCATGCCAGCCGCTGGCGAATTTCAGAAGACGGAATCGCCATGGTGTAGCTCCACCCCTGCTCCAGATGTTCCATCGCCAGCGCGATGAGCCGATGCAACACCGGTCTGAATTTTTCCAGACTGTCTGCGTGCAGCAGATCGGCAGGCTGCAGCCCAGCTTCCTGCAGCAGTGATTGCGGCACATAGCAGCGGCCGTGATGCAGGTCGCGCGCGATATCCTTGACGATGTTGGTGAGCTGCAAGCCCTTGCCGAAACGCACGCCGATGGCCGACATCCGCGCAGTATCCCACTGTGCCATCGCCGGCCGGTGCTCACATACCATCCGCGTCCAGAATTCTCCAACGCAGCCCGCGACATAGTAGGTGTACTGATCCAGCTCCTCCAGCGTGGCCAATGCCGTGAGATCCGCGGCCGATTCGCCGGGAAAGCGGGTCAGATCCATTTCCATCCCCTTGGGCAGCACTTCCATCAACCACTGGATTCGTTCCCGATCGCCGGGAGAATACTGCTCGTACAATTTCAGGCAATCCCCCAACCGCTGCAGCAGCACGTGCTCGGCGGAATCCTTCTGGTGAGGAAGAAGCGCAGCCTGAATGTCCCGGATGGCATCCCATTGAATCTCGCCGCCCTTGAACTGCGCCCGAAACTGGTTCAGATACTCCAGCCGCTGGGCACGGCTGATCAGATCGGTATCGGCGATGGTGTCGGCCGCGCGTGCAAACAGATATGACAGTCCCATCTGGTCGCGCACGTCTGCCGGCAGCACGTTGAGCGTGAGATAAAACGAACGGGAGACCTGCTTGAGGATGCCGTGAAGAAGTTCGTGTGTGGCGGGATCGGTATTCAAGGATGGGATGTTCCACAGCCGCTTTTCAATCGGGACGGGCGAACATTACATCTTGCCGCTCTTGGCGGTCAAGACATTGCAATTGTCGGATCGCTAGGACTGCTGCCGTCTGTTAGAATATTCCTCCCACGAATCGCCGCAAGCCACACTGATTCATGCCAGGACACCGTACCTCCCACGCATAATAATGTTCGCGCCATGGAAATAGAATTCACTTTGGATGGTAAGACGGTACGCTGCCCGGAAGGGTTCACTGTTGCTGGCGCCCTGTTCCATCTAGGACGACGGAATGTACGGGTAACAGCGCGCACTGCAGCCCCGCGCTCACTGTTCTGCGGCATCGGCGTTTGCTGCGATTGCCTGATGCAGATTAACGAACGCGCAAGTATTCGCGCCTGCATGACGCTGGTGCAACCTGGCATGCGCATTGTTTCCGGGCGAGGGGCGGCAGTTGTCGCACACCAGGCATGAACCACCCCAATATTGTGATCATCGGCGGCGGCCCCGCCGGCATGAGTACCGCTGTTGCCGCGGCGACGCAAGGCCTCAACTGCACGATCATCGATGAGGGTTTCGCGCTGGGCGGCCAGATTTACCGCAAGCCGACCAACCCGGAACGCGCGCCGGCACCGCATCCGCGCGGGGAGCAACTGCGCGCCGAGGTGGCGAGGCTCGCACAGCATATCAGCGTGCGCAGCGGTGACAGCGCTTGGGGCATCTTCGATGGACTGCGCGTTGCTGTTACTTCCCCTGACGAACACACCGAACTGCTCCAGCCACAGGCGCTCATCCTCGCCCCCGGCGCGCACGAACTGGTGCCGCCTTTCCCGGGCTGGACGCTGCCCGGCGTAATGACGCCGGGCGCAGCGCAGATACTTACAAAGACCATGGGAATCGCTCCCGGCAAGCGGGTACTGCTCGCCGGCACCGGCCCGTTTCTGCTCGCGGTAGCGTGTCAACTGGTCGACGCGGGGGTGCACGTGGTCGCGGTACTGGAAGCGTCGTCGCGTCCAGCCTGGCTCAGCCTGCCGCTGCACGGATTCCGCACCCCGGAAATTCTCGCCGAAGGACTCGCTTATCTCGCCAAGCTTGACCGCGCCCACGTCCCGGTGCGCTATGGCCGTATCGTCGTCGCTGCCCAAGGCGAGACTGAACTCAATGCGGTCGAGCACGCTCCCGTCAATGCGGAATGGTTTCCCGACAACAATCGCATCGAAACTGAGAACGTGGATACGCTACTGGTAGGCTACGGTTTTGTCCCGCGCGTCCAACTCGCACAAATGGCCGGATGCAGTCTCGAATTGCGTCCTGACGTCGGTGGCTGGATCCCGGTACGCGACCGCAACCTCGCGACCAGCGTTGCTGGTATTTTTGCTGCGGGCGATGGTGCCGGTGTTGCCGGCTCCCTGGTCGCAGCGCTCGAAGGGCAGCTTGCGGGAATGGCTGCTGCCCAGTTTCTCGGCGCAATTGACGAGGCAGCGTTTACTGCCGCACGAGATCCGATCGAGCAAGAACTCGCCCGTCTGAAGCCTTTGCGTCGCGCATTGGATAAGATCTCGGCGCTGCAGCCGGGCCTCATGTCGCTGGTGCATGACGACACCCTGGTTTGCCGCTGCGAAGAGGTGACCTGGCGCGAGGCACGCGAGGCCGTATGCGCCGGATCAACCACCTACCGCAGTCTCAAGATGACTTCACGCGCCGGCATGGGCGCTTGCCAGGGACGCTTCTGCTGGCCATTTCTGTCACGCTTGGTCGCGGCGGAAGCAAAATGTTCGCTGGCGGATATCGGCCCGCCGAGCGCGCGCCCACCGCTGGGGCCGATAACACTTGGGGCGCTTGCCCCGGAACCACGGGACAAATAATGACGGTGACCAACACTGCGGATGTGGTTGTCATTGGCGGCGGTGCGATCGGATCAAGCGTCGCCTTTGCGTTGGCCCGGCGCGGCGCCTCGGTCACACTGCTCGATGCCTCAACTCCCGGTCGCGCGACCTCCGCCTCGGCTGGCGGGCTCTGGCCGCTGGGCGAATCGCTGGGTCTCGGCTGCGGCGTGATCCTGCACGCCGCACAAAAGGGTGCGAGCGACGGACCAGCACCGTTGCCGCGCACGTTCATGGATTTTCTGTGGGCAAGCAATCTGCGGTTCCCGTCGCTTGCAGCCGAACTGCGGACACTTTGCGGAATCAATATCGAAGCCGAGTCGGCAACCGGGCTGTTGTATCTGGTCTATGACGAGGAACAGGAGCGCCATGCCAGCCGCATCGTCGAATGGGCAGGTAGCGACCACGGATCGGTAGAGAAATGGACACCGCAACACATCCGCGACAGAGATCCCTTGATTACTCACGACCTACGCAGTGCAATTCATTTCCCCGGTGACAATCAGGTGAATCCGATGCTGCTGGCCGAGGCACTCAAACGCGGGGCCTGCGCGAAGGGCGCACGGCTCATTGCCGAAGCGCGCGTACGCGCTTTGCGCTGCAGCAACGGTCGCGTTGTCGCGGTCGAGTCGGACAAGGGAACCATTGCATGCGGCGCAGTAGTCAATGCGGCCGGCGCCTGGAGCGCCCAGATTGCCCGGCTCGCCAGCATCGAAATCCCGATCCATCCGGTGCGCGGACAAATTGTCTGCACCGAAACGCTGCGACCGGGGACGCTGCGGTCGAACCTGAGCACGCGCGACTGCTATATCCTGCAGAAAGCACACGGCGAGGTCATCATCGGCAGCACCACGGAGTACTGCGACTTCAATGTCGAAGTCCGCTACGAGAACATGCGCAGCCTGGCAGCCGGTGCGATCCGCGCCGTGCCCGCTTTGCGCAATGTGACAGTCAAGCGCGCGTGGGCAGGACTTCGTCCCGGCACGCCCGATGAACTGCCTATCCTCGGACCTGCCGCGGAACTGGAGAATTTCTTCCACGCCACCGGCGGCTTCCGTACCGGCATCGTGGCGGCACCGCTCACCGGCGAAGTAGTCGCGGCGAGCGTGCTGGGACAGACAGCAGAATTTCCGATTGAACCATTCCTGGCAGGCCGCTTCCCAAGAATTTGCGTTTGACTGGAACACCGCCGCCGAGGATACTTCGAGCCGTACAGTTGAATTTTCTGTCTTTCTTCCTGCCAGGAAACGAGAGGCGCGGATTCATGCAAAGGAGAATTGAAGTGACTGATTTACAGAAACATTTGCGCGCTCTGGCTATGCTGCTGGCTTTATGCTGCGCTCCGGCAAGCGCATGGGCTCACTCGGGGGGAGATCATCCTCTCATCAACGCGGCCGGAAGGGGTGATCTTTCCCAAGTCAAGATGCTGCTCGCAGCCAAGGCTGATGTAAATGACGATGCGGGCCGTGGCATCACCGCGCTGATGGTGGCGTCACAAAATGGCCACCGCGAGATAGTGCAAGCATTGCTCGCAGCCAAGGCCAATGTAAACATCAAGACCCGTAATGGCGATACACCGCTGATTGCGGCGACGCAGAATGGTCACGAAGAGGTGGTGCAACTGCTCAAGAAGGCGGGCGCCAGATAGCGCGCGGTGGGAGCATGGTTTCTTGGTGCCAGATACGCCGGATTCACTGGAGGCGTAATTTCGCCGCTGCTTCTGGTAAAATGGCGCCATGGCGCGTTGCTTCAGCCCGATGCGCTTTCGTTTTTATCTTCAACAGCGCTTTATGAGGAGTATTTTCTTTGCATGAAATTCTGCAATACCTGAAACAACACGGTGAACGGCTCGACTCGGAGATCGCTAATGACACCGGCATCCCACTGGCGAAAGTACGCCTTGATGTGTCAAGCCTGGCCGCCAGCGGCGAGCTGATCATGTGCCACTCGATTCGGTTTGAGAAGGGCAAGAAAAGCGAAGGCATGCTCTATCGGGTGGCGGGATATATTCCGCCACTGTCCCCCGGCAGAAAACCGAAAGCGTAGTGGCAGTCCGGTGACAGGCTGTTCGCTCATGCCAGTTTCAGCATGGGCGACAGTCAAAACACCCGTAGTGACAGTCTCTGCACTACGGGCACTCGCGTTTGAACAGCAGGCTACTTGGTCTTGCTGTTTGCCAGTACGTATTCCGCCAGACGATTCGCCGGTTCACCCGTGATATTGGGGAAGGCAGCCATGGACATGCTGCCTGTCTGCACTTTCTTGATGATGGCGTCTTTATTTGCCACCGCAGCACTCAACACCATCACACTACCATCGGTATTGGGCTTGTGGCATTTGGTGCAGTTCAGGTTGAATATGTCTTCCCCGCTGGCAGTTGCCGCTGGTGTGTAATTATCGGTCTTGGTGCAGCCAACCAAACCTACCACTGCAACCGCCGCTAATAATAAAGTTACTTGTTTCATTTTTACGCTCCAGTCCATTTTCTCAAGAATATGAATTCGAAAGTTACTCTATAGTCCACCGAGGGCGAACATTACATCCTGCCGCTGCCAACGGTCAAGATATTGTAATCGTCAAACCGGCATTTCTGGATGAAAACCCAGAAAATTTGGCTATCTGACGTTGACGATGCTTTGATGGGCTTTATCCAAAGTGGCATCATGTCTGTCACGAAACACCGTACAAACTACGGTATTGACTTCTCTGGCTGTTTTCCTGGACTGACCACCAGCACGTCGCATGCAGTCTCGTAGAGAACGTGCTTGGTGACGGAGCCGAACAGCGCCTCGTCTAGTTCCGTTTCTCCGCGCTTACCGATGACGATCAGGTCAGCGTTGAAAGACTGTGCTTTGTCCCGAATCACGGCGGGCGGGTAGCCATGTTCGATGCTGGAAGTCACGCGAGTATCGCCAGGCGCACAGTCGGCGATAATTTCCTCCATAGCATGATGGGTATCGTTCAGCATCTTGGCGCGGTATGATTCGATCGTTTCCTCGCTTAATTCGGCCTCCCACCACATTCTATCTCTGAACGGCATTTCGACTACATGCAGCACTTGAATCGGCGTTTGCGGCGCAACTTTCAATGCCATATGCAGCGCCAATCTGGAGGGCTGTGAGAAATCCACCGGCACCAGCACACGTCTATATTGATCCATCGGTTCCTGTTTTACGATCAGCAGCGGACATTGCCCCTTACGCAGTGTTTTAGACACGGTGGTGCCGAGAAAAAGCTCCTGAACAAAGTTTTCACCCTGATCGCCGAGCACGATCAGGTCGGCGTGATGAAATTCCGCATAGCGATTGATTTCAATGTGGGCCCTGCCGATCACAACGTGATGCCTGACAGCCATGCCACTCTTAGCCAGCGCTTCCGCCAACCTTTGCAGCATTGAATTAATCCGGTTGTATAGCAGCTGCTCTGTTTCCAATGGGGTATCGACCACCAAGCGCTTGAAGGTTTCGAGCGGAAAAATTGGCAGCACATGCAATAAATGCAATTCCGCGCCATGCTCCACCGCCAGGCGTACGGCGCGTTGCACCGCTCGATTGGCACGTGACGAAAAATCCGTAGTAGCGACAATGCGTTGTATTTTTTCCATAGTCTATGTTCCCCATAACTCCATATTCGTTGAAAACCAGCCTTCCTCCAGGAATGTTGCATCAATCCACGACTTTTACAATCACCTGGGGCAACATCGGGATTAGCAGAGCAAACAACAACGCGCCAACTGCAGCAATCTGCATCCGCACCATAATATCAAAGATATTCGTGCCGAACAGATTCGGCATCATCGAAGCATAGGTAAACGATGGTTGGATTTCAATGGGCACCCAATCGCGCTCAGACCATGCTGGCAATTATCCCGCTCCCACCAGAACATGCACAGGAACCCGCTTACCAGCAGCGCAACTCCGCTCCGCAGAGTGACGCAGGAAATCTGGGGTGAAACATGGGCTATGCTGGTAATATTGCGCAGTGCACCAAGTGCGATACCCAGCATACGCTTGCACGTGGTGAGCGGCAGGGTGCTGGAACAATTCTGGCGATAAGTCATGGCAGTTCCGAGATCATCGATTTACTCCCCGGTAGCGTCACCAACCAGTTGCTGCTGCCTGAAGTCGGCTGTGGCGAGCTGGGGATGCCGCCGCAACAGCAGAGAGCCCTGCTTGACATGACACTTTGGCTGCAACTTCAGCATTGCCTTGCCGTCATCGGCTACGCCGGCTATTCCCTCTCCCGCTACCCCGATATCATTGCCGAAAAACCCGGTCTGTCCGCTTCCTTGATTGGTTCGATGCTGCTGCATATCCTCAATACCCGGATCCTGTTTGAGCATGAACATTAACCAATCTTCCTGGCACACGCTGTCAGCGGATGAAACCGCGCGCCAGCTGAAAGCCAACACTCAGGCCGGTTTAAGCGCCGCCGAAGCAGCCCAACGGCTGGCGTACTTCGGTCCGAATGCGCTGCACGAAAAACGCGGCCGTCCGCCGTGGCGCATGTTCCTTGACCAGTTCACCGATTTCATGATCCTGATACTGATTGCAGCGGCGATTATTTCCGGCGTGGTCGGTGATCTGGTAGATACCATCGCCATCTTCGTCATTGTGATATTGAATGCCGTCATTGGCTTCGTGCAGGAATACCGTGCAGAGCGCGCGATGGCCGCGCTCAAGCGCATGACCGAGGCCGGTGCCAGTGTGCTGCGCGACGGCCGGGTAGAAAGCATCAGTGCGGCGAAATTGGTGCCTGGAGACATCGTGCTGCTGGAAGCGGGCAATCTGGTACCGGCCGATCTGCGCATCGTCGAAACAGCGCGGATCAAAATAGATGAATCAGCGCTTACCGGCGAATCAGTCGCGCTGGAAAAACAGACTATTGCCGTGGAAGCAGCCGATCTGCCCCTGGGCGACCGGCATTGCATGGCATACAAAGGCACCACCATCGTCCACGGACGCGGGCGCGGCTTGGTGGTGGCTACCGGCATGCAAAGCGAACTTGGCAAAATCGCTGCACTGATCAGCGGGGCCGGAGAAACCAGAACCCCGCTGCAAAACCGCCTGGCCCGCTTCGGCAAAAGGCTGGCGCT
>Ga0209253_10000855_pt1 | contig 26474 bp, 24 predicted proteins | sample FrelakmetBRP12BR_FD_187145 | JGI IMG/M metagenome (GOLD analysis project Ga0209253, IMG submission 187145) | Freshwater lake sediment microbial communities from the University of Notre Dame, USA, for methane emissions studies - BRP12 BR (SPAdes)... | ecosystem: Environmental > Aquatic >...
GCCTCTTGCCTTACAACGGAGTTGAGATGCCCCCTGATGAACGGTTAGGACATATCGCCATCGAAGACGAGATGCGCTCGTCGTACCTGAGTTACGCGATGAGCGTCATCGTGGGCCGGGCGCTTCCCGACGTGCGTGACGGCCTCAAGCCGGTCCATCGCCGGATCCTGCACGGCATGAACGAAATGGGTCTGGCGTCGAACCGGGCCTATCGCAAGTCCGCCAAGATCGTCGGCGAGATCATGGGGAACTACCATCCCCATGGAGACAGCGCGATCTACGATACCCTCGTCCGCATGGCGCAGCCTTTCAACATGCGCTATATGCTCGTGGACGGGCAGGGCAACTTCGGGTCCGTCGACGGCGATCCACCGGCGGCCATGCGTTATACCGAAGCGCGCCTGACCAAGGTCGCCGAGGACATGCTTGCCGATATCGACAAGGATACGGTCGATTTCGGACCGAACTACGACGAGTCGCTGGTCGAACCGCTGGTGCTTCCCTCGAAAATCCCGAACCTGCTCGTCAACGGCGCTGGCGGCATCGCGGTGGGTTATGCCACGAACATCCCGACCCACAATGTCGGCGAAGTGATCGAGGGGCTTCTTCAGTTCCTGGAAAATCCGGACATCACGATCCCCCAGTTGATGAAAAAGATTCCAGGCCCCGACTTCCCGACGGCCGGCTTCATCTATGGCACGGCCGGGATCAAGTCCGCTTACGAGAGCGGCCGTGGTCTGTTGACCTTGCGCGCGAAAGTGAAGGTCGAGACCGATGAACGGACGGATCGCGAACGGTTGATCGTCACGGAGCTGCCCTATCAGGTCAATAAGTCCAAGCTGATCGAAAAGATCGCCGAGTTGATCCGGGACGAACGGATCAAAGGCATTTCCGATCTGCGCGACGAATCCGATCGGGACGGCATCCGCGTCGTCATCGAGCTCAAGCGCGGCGAAATCCCGCTCATCACCCTGAACAATCTCTACAAGCTCACGCAGCTCCAGACGACCTTCGGGGTCATCATGCTCGCGTTGGTGAACAAGCGGCCGGAGGTGTTGAACCTCAAGCAGATCCTGCACCATTTCATCGAGCACCGGCGCGAAGTCGTGGTTCGTCGGACCGCCTTCGAACTGCGCAAGGCGGAAGAGCGGGCCCATATCCTCGAAGGCCTCAAGATCGCACTCGATAACCTGGATGCGGTCATTGCCTTGATTCGGCGGGCGCAATCGCCCGATGTGGCCCGCGTGGGCCTTATGCGGGAATTTGCACTGAGTGAAATCCAGTCGAATGCGATTTTGGAGATGCGGCTCCAGCGGCTCACGCAACTGGAACGCAACAAGCTCATCGAAGAATACAAAGAGGTCTTGAAACAGATCGAGCGGCTGAAATCGATCCTGAGCAGCGAAGTGCTGGTGCGCACGATCATTAAGGACGAGCTGATCGAGGTGCGCGAAGCCTACAAGGACGAGCGTCGCACACAGATCGTAAAAGAAGAAGCGGAAATCACGCTGGAGGACATGATCGCGAACGAAGAAGTGGTCGTCACGATCTCGCACGCCGGCTACATCAAGCGTAACCCGGTGACGCTCTATCGGGCGCAGAAGCGTGGCGGCAAGGGCAAGATCGGGATGGGGGTCAAGGAAGAGGATTTCGTCGTGACCCTCTTCACCGCCTCCACGCACGAGTCACTCCTGTTCTTTACGGACGCCGGGAAGGTCTATTGGCTGAAGGTCCACGAGATTCCTGACGCAGGCCGGGCTGCCAAGGGCAAGGCCTTGGTGAATTTACTGGCTCTCTCTGGTGATGAGAAGGTTACCGCGACTGTGCCGGTCAAGGAGTTCCGCGACGACCGGTTCGTGGTCATGGCGACCAAGCAGGGCATCATCAAGAAGACGGAACTCTCGGCCTACGGCAATCCCCGCCAGGGCGGCATTATTGCGCTGTCGTTGGACAAGGGAGATCGGCTCATCAGCGTGCATGTCACCGACGGCCAGCGGGAAATTCTGTTGGGCACGAAGAAGGGCATCACGATTCGTTTCAAGGAAGACGAAGCCAGGCCCATGGGGCGCACGGCGCACGGGGTGCGTGGCATTGCGCTCGAGGAAGGCAACGAAGTCATCGGCATGGAAACCATCACGCCCGACTCCACCACCCAAATCCTCACGGTCACGGAGGGCGGTTACGGGAAGCGCACGCCGGTGAACGAGTATCGTATCCAGGGGCGCGGGGGGAAGGGCATCATCAGTGTGAAGACCAATGAGCGCAACGGACTCGCCGTCGGGTTCCTGCAAGTCCGGGATGGCGACGAGATCATGCTGATGGCCGCTCACGGCAAGGTGCTTCGGTGCAAGGTGGATGAATTCCGCGAGATCGGCCGGAACACCCAGGGGGTTCGGATTCTGGATCTCGATGGCGAGGGAGACCGGGTCGTGGCCGTCGCGCGGTTGGCCGAAGCGGTTGAGGTTATTCCAGAGGAAGGCGGCGCCTAACGGATACGCGCGGCATCATACGCCTTGTTCGTTGTTCGCAGGCCTTCCATGCATGAGCAGGATTCTTCTCCAACGCCTCTGTCCGGACCCAAGCCGAAGAAGCCGCTGGATACGGTCGTCAAGTTGGCTATCGGCGTCTTGGTCGGTTCCTTTGCTCTGATCTGGGGCGGAATGTATTTGAGCCGTCCCGACCGATCGATCCCTCCGTATAGCATCGGATCACAAGAAGAGACAGCCGTTGCGATTCATGTTCCCTCCTGGACGAGCGATCAGGAAATCGAAACGCTGATCGAACGCTTTCGCAAAGTCGGTCGCGAATCAAGAAACTTCGGGTCGCTCAAAATCAGGCCGACGACGCCGGACGATCCGATTAACCGCTACCACCGCCTCACCATCTATATATTTTCCCTAGATGACTGGGCGGAGCCGGTGGTCCTGCACAAGTTCCTGACCGGGGAAGACCGGGATGTTCGGGAAGGATTTCGGAAATCCTTGCGAGGATTGTATCAGTTGACTGAGTCGGAAGAAGAAGGGCGGATTGGTCCGCTACTGGATAGTCCGGAGACGGCAGCGACGCAGGTGTATGCTCGTCAGCTCTTCAAAGAGCCGCTCAGCGTGCCTTCGGTCCGCGCGGTTGAGCCAACGATTGCGCCATAAGCTGCGCCAGGTGATTGCGGAGCTCCGGATCTTGAATCGTGGTCACATGGTCCGAGATCTCTGCGAGCAGCGCGTCGCTCGGTGGGATGGATGGCGCGTGATGCGCTTCTGGCAACGCGGCAGCACGGTCGACTTTCGGCAACGTCCCTACCCGCAAGACAATGTCCGTAATGAGTTCAGAACCAACTACTTTGTTAAGCTTCTCGATAAGCGTCGGTTTCAGGAAGGTGAGTTGGTGGAGCCAGACACTGTTGTGAACTAAGAGGTAGAGTTTCTTGTATCGAATCTGATCGGGCCAGGTATTCGAGGCCATGGGTTCCCCGACGATGGAGACCCAATTCCTCCGCAAGCGGCTTTCGAGCAGCATGGATTCGAACCCAAGACGGCGAACCAGTCCTTCGAGGACGCTGAATACTGAATCGTTGGAGCTGAGTCCACCCATGGGGTCATCATAGCAAAATCGGTTGGGGCAATCAGCAGCCGGCTCCCGGTTATATTCGGATGGTCTTTTCCTGGTATTCTAGAACGAATGTTGTCCGCGCTTATCTTGTGGCAATGAAAGTCTGACGCCTGATGGGGAAAGAGAGAGAGAGCTTCGAGCGGCCGGTGGTCACGAACCGTAAGGCGTACCACGACTACTTCATTGAAGAGAAGTTCGAGGCTGGTATCATGCTCCAGGGCACGGAGGTCAAGTCGCTCCGTGAGGGGCGCGTGAACCTGTCAGATAGTTATGCCAGCGTGAAAGATGGGCAGATCTTTCTCCACCATTGCCACATCAGTCCGTACAGCCACGGCAACCTTTCGAATCATGAGCCGCTCCGCACCAGGAAACTCCTGCTCCATCGCAAGGAGATCAATAAACTCCTCGTCAAGACGCACCAGCAGGGGCTGACGATCATCCCGCTCCGCATCTATTTCTCCAATCGTGGCCTGGCCAAAGTCGAACTCGGGTTGGCGAAAGGCAAAAAGCAGCATGACCGCCGGGAATCCGACAAGACGCGTGAAGCCAGCCGCGAAGTGGAACGGGCGATGAAAGGGTCGCGGCACGATTAATTCGTACGGGTCCGTTTCCTGCCAGCTCACTCGAACCGATTGATCCCATTCACATTTTTACAAAGAATCCAGGGGACGGATTTTCCCTGTTGACATTGTCCTAACTAGGACTAATATAATCGACATGTCGGGCGGGGCAATGTCCGGCGATGGAACGAGGCAGTTAGATCATTTAAGGGGGTGCGTGATGCGGCAATTATTTTACACGGACAATGCTTGGACCGGGCTTGTTCTGCGTCTGACGCTGGGGCTGGTAATGTTTCCGCATGGAGCCCAGAAATTGTTAGGCTGGTATGGCGGGTTTGGATTCGCCGGAACCATGGGATTCTTCACGGAGACCATGCATTTGCCCTGGATTGTCGCCTTCTTGGTGGTCGTGGGAGAGTCCTTCGGCAGTATCGCTCTGTTGCTGGGGCTGCTGACGCGCTTCACGGCGGCGAGTTTCATCGTGATCATGCTTGGCGCCATCACCACCTCGCATCTCCCAAACGGATTCTTCATGAATTGGTTCGGCAAGCAACAGGGTGAAGGTTACGAGTATCATCTGTTGGTGATCGGCCTCAGCCTCGCATTGGTGATAACGGGCGCCGGGAAATGGTCGGTGGATCGACTCATTGCGGAGAAGATCGACAGATAAGACAAGAACGGACTGTGAGCACACTGTTCAGGATAGGGGTCTGTGGAGAAGAAAAGGGGGATGCCAATGAGCCGTCAAAAGACAATCCCAACAGCAGCAACAAAAGATATCGTAGGAGTCTATCAGCCAGGCTCCACCTACATGGTCGGTGACGGATTTCCCGTGCGTAATCTGTTCCCGAGCAATGATCTCGACCGTGAGGTCAGCCCATTTCTCATGCTCGACTATGCCGGGCCGCAGCACTTCACGCCGACCGACCATCCGCGTGGCGTGGGGGAACACCCGCATCGCGGGTTTGAGACCGTGACGATTGTTTACGAAGGTATTCTGGCACATCGGGACTCTGCCGGAAACGCCGGGGTGATCGGTCCCGGTGATGTGCAGTGGATGACGGCCGCGTCTGGCATCGTCCATGAGGAATTTCACGAGAAGGAGTTTGCGAAGAAGGGCGGTACGCTCCACGCGATTCAATTGTGGGTGAACCTACCGCGCGTCTCGAAAATGTCTGCTCCCGGTTATCAGTCGATTCTCAACGCGGACATCCCGGCCATTGATCTCGAAGGTGGAGTCGGTCGCCTCCGTGTGATCGCCGGTGTATTTCAGGGGCGCAAAGGCCCGGCTCGCACCTTTACGCCGGTTCAACTCTACGACTTGCAACTGAAGACGGGGGCACGTGCGTCACTCTTGTTGCCTGAAGGAGACAATACTTCGATTTTTGTGTTGCACGGTCGCGCGTCGGTGAATGGATCGCACGAGGCCGGAGAAGCGGAACTGATTGTGTGCAAACAGAATGGCTCACAAGTCACGATCGACGCGCGGGGGGACAGCCGGCTCTTAGTCATGAGCGGAGCACCGATTGAGGAACCGATTGCCCGCTACGGTCCCTTTGTCATGAATACCCGTGAAGAGTTGATGCAAGCAACGCGGGACTATCAAGCAGGGAAGATGGGACATTTGTCATGACGGATCGCGGCTTCACGATCGAGATCTATTCCGACGTCGTCTGCCCCTGGTGCTATATCGGGAAGCGACGGCTGGAACAGGCACTGGCTTCAGTCGGTGGCGAGGCGCGTGTGACCTGGCGGCCGTTTCAACTGAATCCGACGATGCCGAAAGAAGGCCTTGAACGAACAGCCTATCTCGAAGCGAAGTTCGGAAGCTTGGATGCGTTTCGCCAGATGGAAGAACATGTGCTCGAGGCCGGCGCTGAGGAGCATATTGCCTTTGCGTTCGACAAGATCGCGCGGACGCCCAATACCTTCTTGGCCCATCGGCTGATTTGGTATGCGGGACAACAGGGGTGCCAAAACGCGATGGTCGACTCGCTCTTTCAAGGATATTTCGAAGAGGGCGAAGATATCGGATCGCTCTCTGTCCTTGCGAAGTTGGCCGAACGCGCCGGGCTCAAGGCCGAGCCATTTCTCAGAGGTCAGGATGGAACGGCAGAGGTGAAGGCGGAAGAATCGGCGGGACATCGGCTCGGTATTCGCAGCGTCCCTTATTTCCTGCTGAACGGGACCTATGCGCTATCCGGCGCACAGCCCCCGGATCGATTCGTCGCAGCCTTCAAGAGGGTCGAAGTGGATCAGCTGACAAGAAAGGCAGGTGCATAATGGCTGTTCAGGTCTATGGCTGTAACCATATCGTGATCGAAGTGACCGATGCCAAGAAAGCGGTGCAGTTTTATGCCGATGTCTTTGGTTTGACGATGCTCACCGGTGGCGAAGGCGCTGCCTGGTGTAAGCTGGGCGAGCATCAATTCATGGCGATCTTTGAAGTGGAGAAACTGCAACCGGACCGGGTGAAACATTTCGGTTTGATAGTCCGGGATGCGCAACAGATCAAGGAAGTGCGGAAGAAGCTCATTAACAAGTACAAACTGAAACCGGCGTCCGATTTTCGTTGCGATTTTCGTGATCCCTGGGGAAACCGCTTTCAAGTTGGCGATCTGAGCGACGAATCGTTGGTCTGGCTCCTCCCCTATCAGGAAGTGCAGAAGGCCGGGATTACATTCACGAGCAAATCTCGAAAGGAGAAACGATCATGAGCACAGCGAATCTACAACAGCGGCTAAACGATCTGTTGGGCTTCAAGTAGGTTGGACGGACTTTCAACGGTGCCGCGGCAGCGCTGACATCCGGGCGAACCCATCACGAGCTGTTGCTGATCCATGTTGGTGATGCTCCTGGCCCGCCACAGGGCTGGCGGCGGGGGCTCTATCATATCGGTATCAAAGTCGGCGACAGTCTCGATGAGTTGCGTGCGGCAAAGAATGAGTTAGAACAGGCTGGGATCATGATCGACAGCATGAGCGATCACACGGTGAGCCAGAGCCTCTACCCCCAGGACCCCAATGGAAATGAAATCGAATTGTACGTGGATGCAGACGAGACGGTGTGGAAGAACAATCCCGCCGCCGTCATGACGCCGATTAAGCCACTGCGGTTATAGTGGTTGGCTCTGGTGGAAAAACGGACGACTTCGACATCGATAACTTGGTAGTGTGCGAACGTTCTGGCATAGAGCCAGATCATCTGCAAGCATCGAGACCCCTGGCGGGGGGTGCAGATCATGCGTTGTCACCTTCAGGCCGACGAGCATCGGTTCTATCGAGGGCATGAACGAAAAGCAGCGAACCGGTTGGTTGGATGAGGTGCGCGGGTTGGGGGATATAGGCGGGTGGCGAAGGGGGGAAAGCTGGGCTGAATGCTTCCTCTAGAGCAGAGCCATTGTGGTTCGGCGTAAGCCTCGTTTTCACTTAGCTGCTGGTACAACCACAGGGGACTGATCATTTGTCGCGCCAAATTGCTGTACGATTTCCCTCGGCAATACAATCACTATTTCTAGAGTACATTACCATGATGAAGATCCTTGCGCTTTCGTTACTGCTCATGTTGGTGCTTGGCGGGTGCTCGAAGGGCGATTCCGGTGCCGAAGATCACACGCAGCCGCCTTGGGTCAAAACGGTGACCCTCCAGGCAGAGGGTCAGGCTATGCTCAGGTTATCTGGAACGGTACGGGCACGCTACGAGACTCCGATTGCATTTCAGGTCAGTGGGCGCATTCTCGCCCGTGATGTCGATGCCGGGCAGCGTGTGGAGACCGGACAGGCGCTCTTTCGTCTTGATCCACGGGATCTTGATGAGGCGGAACGTGCCGCCGCTGCGCAGCTGGCGGGAGCCGAAGCGGCGCTCATGACAGAAAAGAAGGGTCTCGAACGCCGACGGCAACTGAGGGTGTCTGATGCGGTCAGCCAGGAGGATGTGGAGCGCGCTGAGCTTGCCAAGCGCGATGCGGTTAGCCGCCGCGATACGGCGCGTGCGAATCTTGCCCAAGCTCGTAATGCGCGCACCTACGCCGAGCTCCGTGCCAAGCGTGCCGGGGTCTTGACCGAGGTCACGGGTGAACCGGGTCAGGTCGTGAACGCTGGACAGGCCGTCGCCGTGTTGGCGCAGGAGGGTGAACGTGAAATCGAAGTGTTTCTGGCCGGTGGCAGCCAGCCACCAGGTTCCGGGACGGTACGCCTGGCGAACGGCAGCACCGTCACACTTGCATTGCGCGAGATCGCCGGGGCCGCCGACCCGGTGAGCCGAACCTGGCGCGCCCGTTACCGGGTGCAGGACGACAAGGCCGATTTGCCACTAGGCACGGTCGTGCACGTCGCGCTCACGGGGCAAGCGGCTGATGCGGGCATCCTGGTCGTGCCGGTGGGTGCGCTGGATGAGCGCAGCGGCGGTCCGCGTGTGTGGCGTATCCATGATGGTCATGCCCAGCCGGTGCCGGTCGAGGTCGTCGCGCTCGATTTCGAGCAGGCGCGTATCAGAGCGACCCTTCCGGCGGATGCCAGAATCGTCGCCCTAGGCACTCACTTGCTCACGACAGGCATGGCGGTGCGGGAGCGCGCGCAATGAGTTTTCCCAATCTGTCCGCGCTCGCGGTGCGGGAGCGCGCGGTGACCCTGTTTTTCATTTTGCTGTCAGTGGCAGCGGGTATCTATGCATTTATATCTCTCGGCCGTGCCGAGGATCCGGCCTTTACCGTGCGGGTGATGGTGGTCTCGGCCTTGTGGCCGGGGGCGACGCCTGAGGAAATACAGCAACAAGTAGCCGACCGGCTGGAAAAGCGCGTTCAAGAAGTTGATTACCTCTACCGCATCGAAACCACCATCCGCCCAGGACGCATCGATCTGCAGGTCGAGTTCCACGATTACACTCCGAGCGCCAAGATCCCGGAGCTGCTCTATCAGGTGCGCAAGCGCATGCAGGACGAAGCCCCCCGCCTACCTCAAGGGGTGATCGGCCCAATCGTCAACGACGATTTTTCGGATGTGTATTTCTCACTGATGGCCGTCAGTGCACCGGGCCTGCCGATGCGGGAAGTGACGCGTGAGGCCGAAGCCATTCGCGACCGCTTGCAACAGGTCGACGGCGTGCACAAGTCGCTGCTGCTGGGTGAGCGCAGCGAACGCGTCTTCGTCGAATTCGATATCGCTCGGTTGAATAACCTGGGAATTTCGCCACAAGTCATCTTCAATGCGATCGAGGCCAACAACCAGCTCGTGCCCGCCGGGTTTGTTGACCTGGCTGGTCCACGAGTGTATCTGCGCCTCGATGCCGACTTGTCCGATCCGGACCGGCTCGCCGCCGTCCCGATTCGCGTGGGCGAACGGTTGTTGCGGCTGTCCGATCTGGCCACCATTCACCGAGGCTACGAAGACCCGCCGAGCTATCTGGTGCGCGCGCGAGGCCGGGATGCAGTGCTCCTCGGCGTTGTGATGAAGAAAGGCGAAAATGGGCTTGCCTTTGGTGAACGGCTGGGGGCGTTTGTCGCCCAGGAGCAACGCCGTCTGCCGCTGGGCATGAGCCTGTCGCCCTTGACCAACCAAACCGATGCAATCACAGCGGCGGTTAACCTCTTTCAAGTGAAGTTCCTGGTGGCGGTGGCGGTGGTGATGGGTGTGAGCATCCTCGCCATCGGGCTGCGCGCTGGACTGGTGGTGGGCATTGCCGTGCCGCTCACTCTGGGGCTGACCTTTCTGCTGATGAAGATGACCGGCGTGAACCTCGACCGCATCACGCTGGGCGCATTGATCATTGCGCTAGGCCTGCTGGTGGACGATGCGATCATTGCCATCGAGATGATGCTCGTAAAAATGGAGGGCGGCTGGGACCGGGTGCGGGCCGCCAGCCATGCCTGGCACGTCACCGCCGCGCCCATGCTCTCCGGCACGCTGGTGACCGTGGCCGGGTTCGTACCGATCGGCTTTGCGCAGTCGGGTGTCGGCGAATATGCGGGCAACATCTTCTGGGTGCTGGCTTTTGCGCTCGTCGTCTCATGGCTGGTGGCCGTGACCTTCACCCCCTACCTCGGCGTGAAGCTCCTGCCTGATTTCAAAACCCAAGCCCATGCCGACGATTCGAGTCACACCTTGTACGAGACGCCGCTCTATCGGCGATTGCGTGCGCTCATCACTGCCTGTGTGCGCTACCGCAATGCCGTGGTGGCGGCCACCGTAGCCCTGCTGGTGTTGGCCATCGTCGGCATGGCGACCGTGGTGCCCAAGCAGTTTTTCCCAGGCTCCGACCGGCCCGAGGTGTTGGTCGACATATTTCTTCCGCAAGGCAGTGCGATCGCCACGACCGACGCTACGACTAAGAAGATCGAAGCCATCTTGGCCACGATGCCGGAGGTCAATACTCTGTCGGCCTACGTGGGTGCCGGCGCGCCGCGCTTCTTTATTTCAGCCAATCCAGAGCAGCCCGATCCGGCGTTTGCCAAGATCATCGCCATCGGCCAGGATGCCAAGATGCGAGACCGCATCATGGCGGAATTGCAGCGCCACATCGACAACGGCGCGTTTCCGGAAGCCCGGGTTCGCGTGACGCGGCTGCTGTATGGCCCACCCGTCATCTGGCCCGTGAGCTTTCGCATTATCGGTGCTGACCCGGTCACGCTACGCACGATCGCCTACCAAGTGCGTGACACCATGGCGGCCCATCCGAACACGGTGGATTCGCACTTGGAGTGGGACGAGCGCGCCCCAGTGTTGTATCTGGCGATGGATGCTGACCGCGTGCGGCTGATGGGGCTCACCCCGCACGACGTAGCGCAGCGGCTCCAATTTCAGCTCGATGGCGTGCCAGTGACGGAAGTGCGCCAGGACATCCGCACGGTGGAAGTCCGTGCCCGCGGACTGCGTGCCGGTGCCCCTTTGCCGGAAATCGAGACTCCGGATGGGCGAAAGGTGCCGCTGTCTCAACTGGGCGCGCTGGAAGTGAGATACGAGGAACCGGTGATCAAGCGCTACAACCGCGAACGCTCGCTCGCGGTCCATGCCGATGTGCGGGGCGCGCAAGCGCCGGATGTGACCCAGGCCATCTGGCACCAGCTTGAGCCGGTCCGGAGCCAGTTGCCCGAGGGCTATCGCATCGACATCGGGGGCTCGGTGGAGCAGTCCGGCAAAGCCGATGCCTCGATTCAGAAACTGCAGCCGCTGATGGTAGCCTTGATGCTTATTTTCATCATGCTGCAGATGCGGTCCTTCTCCGGCACCTTCATGGTGGTGGTCACGGCTCCCTTGGGGCTCATCGGCGCGGTGGCGGCGTTGTTGTTGTTCAACCAGCCCTTCGGCTTTGTCGCGCTGCTGGGGCTGATCGGCTTGGCCGGCATTTTGATGCGCAACACCATGATCCTGACCCAGCAGGTGCAGGACAATCTCAACGAAGGGATGGACACTTGGTCGGCCGTGATTGAAGCAGCTGTGCGACGGGCTCGGCCGGTGGTGTTGACGGCGCTCGCTGCGGTGCTCGCCTTCGTGCCGCTGACGTTCGACAGCTTCTGGGGCCCGTTGGCGTATGTGCTGATCGGCGGTGTGGCGGTCGGCACAGTGATCACATTGCTATTCGTCCCGGCCCTGTATGCCCTGTGGTTCAGGCTGGGCAAGGCGAGTGGCGAACCCGCCTCCTGATGCGGGTAATGATGCTCATGACAGGTGTTGCGCCGGGCATTGTCCGCTCTCCGAATCGGGGCGGATTCCACCGCTGGCCGATATGCATAGCCAACTGCGTGAAACGTCCGCGCATAACCTGTGAAATGGAGCAAGTTTCAGCGGCCAAGTGGAAGAACGGCAAGATCGTTCACGAGCGGTACTCCTATGATAGCGGTGCGAGCAAGTAAGGCACCGAGAACTCATCACCGAGGGAGCCTGTTATGCCGGACACACAATGGACAGACATTGGAAGCGTCGAAGAGCTGAAGAAGAAGCCTTTGCAAGAAGTCTTTTCCGGGAAGACGACCATCGCGCTGACGTATAAAGACGGCTCGTTTGCCGCGATCTCGGGCGTCTGTAATCATGTCGGTGGTCCGTTGGGTGAGGGGACGTTCGACGGCGACTATGTGGTCTGTCCCTGGCACTACTGGAAGTTTCATCGCCAAACCGGTCAAGGAGAACCGGGGTACGAACAAGATCAGGTTCCGGCCTATGCGACTAAAGTGGAGAACGGCCGTCTTTATATCGACCTGTCGTCGGCCACGAAGCGAAAAAAGCAGAAGCACCAGCCCCATCCGCTCGCACGGCCGGTGGTGCGCCAGGCTGGCCCGATCCGTGTCGTGGGGATCTCGACGACGGCCATGACCTTGGAGCATCCACGGTACAGCACCTCCGACGCGATGTTGGAGGTGGCGCTGAGCCATGCTCGGAGCGTGCTGAAGCTGGAGACGCAATGTATCAAGCTCAGTGAATTGAACTTTCGCTCCTGTGAAGGGTTTTATTCCAAATCGGCCCAGGCCTGTACCTGGCCCTGCTCGATCACTCAGATGGATCCAACGGATCAGCTCGATCGCGTATACGAAGCGATCGTGCATTGGGCGGATGTGATTCTGATATCCACCCCAATCCGCTGGGGCAACGCCAGTAGCTTGTATTACAAGATGGTCGAGCGGATGAACTGCATCCAGAATCAGGAGACCATCGCGAATAAACACTTGCTCAAGAATAAGGTGGCAGCATTCATCATCATGGGCGGCCAAGACAATGTCCAAGGCGTAGCCGGACAACTCATGACCTTTTTCGCCGAAGTCGGTTGCCAGTTCCCGCAGTTTCCGTTCATTGCCCATTCAAGGGGTTGGAGTGCCGAGGACATGGAGCGGAATGTCAGCGAGGTACAGAACAGCCGGCAATTGCGCGAAGGAGCCCAGGAGCTTGTGGGCCGCGCCGTCGATATGGCCAGGCTCATGATTGAGGGTCGGTTGCCGGAACATCCGCTCGCGCGCGGCGGACGAAAAGCGCATCAGCTCGACAGTGAATCGATCGGGTAATTACTTTGGCTACAGCCGCGAAGTTATTGTCCCAATCGTGTCTTATTCTTGCGGGGTACTCGAATGAAAGCACACTATCTCGGCCATGTCGTGTTCTACGTGAAGGATTTGCAACGGTCGCTCGTCTTTTATCGCGATCTGTTGGGCTTCAAGGAGGTCGGGAGGATTTTCAATGGTGCTGCGGCTGCGCTCACATCTGGCCGCACCCACCACGAGCTGCTGTTGATTCAGGTCGGTGCTGCGCCTGGTCCGCTCGAAGGCCGCCGGCGCGGGCTTTATCATATCGGTATCAAAGTTGGTGACAGTCTCGATGAGTTGCGCGTAGCGAAGAAGGAGCTGGAGCAGGCCGGGATCGCGATCGATGGCATGAGCGATCACACGGTGAGCCAAAGCCTCTATCTGCGTGATCCGGACGGGAATGAGATTGAGGTGTATGTGGACGCAGATGAATCGGTATGGAAAAACGATCCGGCGGCTGTGGTGTCGCCGATCAAGCCCCTTGTGCTCTGATCGTCTTGTTGTGATCGCGGGGTAGAGAATGACCCTGACAAAGAGGTAGACTCTTGACCTGTTCTGTCGGCTCAATGGAAAGGTTGCCGTGTCGTTGTTACAGAGGCCCGTTCATATCATCCTGGCGTTCTCGTTCCTCTCACTGGAGCTGGGGACCGGCTGTAAGCAAGAAGCCGGATCTGCGCCGGCTGCTCAGGTGGCGCAGGTCGAGGTGGTCACGGTGACTCGCCAGACGATCCCGGACGAACCGGAGTTCATCGGGCAGGCGGAGGCGTCGCGTCCGGTGGAGATTCGCTCGCAAGTGACTGGTCTATTGAAGGCCCTGTTGTATCAAGAAGGGCGTGACGTCAAAAAGGGCGACCGTCTGTATCAGATCGATCCTGTTCCCTTTCAAGCTGCTGTGGCGATTGCGAAAGCCAAGATTGCCGAAGCCGAAGCGCGGCTTGTGCAAGCGAGACAGGATCTGGCCCGCGTGAAACCTCTTCTGGCTGAGCAGGCGGTCAGCCAGAAGGATGTCGACGATGCCGTGGCTGGTGGCCTGACCGCCAAAGCGCTTCTGCAAGGCGCGAAGGCAGAATTGATCAAGGCACAGTTTGATCTCGACAATACGCTCATCACCGCCCCCATCACCGGTCTGATCGAACGGAGCCGTTACTACGAAGGGCGCCTGGTCTCGGCGCAAACGGATTTATTGACGGTCGTCCATCGTGTTGATCCCATGTTTGTGGTGGTGAGTGTGCCGGAGACATTCATCCTCAAACGGCGGCGGGACATCGAGTCGAAGACCATTCACCATCCAGGAACCTACCAGTTACGAGGCCAGCTCACATTCATGGATGGCACGGCCTATGCCCATGAAGGGGTGCTCGACCTCCTGGAGCCTGGCTTGCGAACGGAAACAGGCTCACGTCAAACCAGAATCACGTTCCCTAATCCGCAGCGTACCCTCCTGCCCGGCCAGTTTGTGAAGGTGCGATTCACCGGCGATACGAAAACGGATGCGATCCTCATTCCTCAACGCGCCGTGTTGCAAGGTCCCCAGGGTCCTTTCGTCTTTGTGGTCAATCAGGACGAGAAGATCGAAATTCGAGATGTGGCCGCGTCAGACTGGAAAAGGGACCAGTGGCTCATCGACACAGGCCTGAACCCTGGCGATCGCGTGGTGGTGAACGGGCTCATGAAGATCGGTCCCGGCGCGCCGGTGAAAGCCGTTCCCTGGGGTGTGACGAATGCACCGGCCACGGATGTCGTTCCTCCCATTCCTCAATAAGGATCATTTGTGACGTCGCACGTCTTCATCGACCGGCCGATTCTTGCGTCGGTGGTGTCCATCATCATTGTGGTGATGGGCCTCCTCGCCCTGCAGTTCCTGCCGGTTGCTCAGTTTCCAGAGATTACTCCCCCGGTCATTCAGATCGATGCGGATTATCCCGGTGCCAGCGCGGAAGTCGCAGCCGAATCGGTCGCCAGGCCGATCGAGGTCACACTTCCCGGCATCGACAACTTGCTCTATTTCGACTCCACTAGCAGTAACGACGGGCATGTGACCATCAAGCTGACGTTTGAGATCGGCACCGACCCGGACATCGCCCAGGTCCAAACCCAGAATCGCGAAAAGCTCGCGGAACCGCAGCTGCCGACGGAAGTCATCCGGCAAGGTGTGTCCGTGAAGAAGGTGTCCCCGGACCTTGTTGCAGTCATCGTATTGAAGTCGACCGATCCCCGACACGACGCCGTCTTCCTCTCGAACTATGCCACGCTCCGGCTGGTCGACGATCTGAAACGCGTCAAAGGCGTTGGGGATGCGCTGGTGTTTGGACAACAGAATTACAGCATGCGGATCATTCTCAATCCCTTGCACATGGCGAAGCTGGGCCTCATGCCGAGCGACATCGCGGCCATCATTCGGGAGCAGAATCGTGATTATCCATCCGGGACCATTGGGCGGGAGCCGGCGCCGAAGGGCACTGAGCTGACGATTCCGATCATCACAAAGGGCCGACTGACCGATGTGAAGGACTTTGAGGAGCTGATTGTTCGCGCCCTGCCGGATGGTTCCACGGTTCGGCTCAAGGACGTGTCGCGCATCGAACTGGGTGCCCAGTCCTATGCCCTTGAGGGGCGCTGGAACAGCAAGCCCACCACGTTCATTTTGACGTTTCTCTCTCCCGGGGCGAACGCGCTGGACACGATCCGTCGCGCACGTGCGCAGATGGATGAGCTGGCTAAGAACTTTCCCCCCGGCGTGTCCTACGACATTCCCTACGACACCACGCGTTTTATCGAAATCTCGATCAAAGAAGTGGTCAAGACCTTGGCAGAGGCCATGGTCCTGGTCGTGCTCGTGGTGTATCTATTTCTCCAAAGCTGGCGGGCCACCATCATTCCCACGGTCGCCGTGCCGGTCTCGCTGATCGGCACGTTCATCGGGTTGTACGCATTGGGGTTCTCGATCAATACGATCACCCTGTTCGGGATGGTACTTGCCATCGGGATCGTGGTGGATGACGCGATCGTGGTGGTGGAGAACGTTGAACGTCACATGCGTGAAGATCGTCTGCCGGCCAAGGACGCGGCCAAACGGGCAATGAGCGAGGTCACGTCGCCGATCATCGCCATCGTGTTGGTGCTGGTATCCGTCTTTGTCCCTGTCGGCTTTGTCGGCGGGATCACGGGCGCGCTTTATAAGCAATTTGCCGCCACAATTGCGATCTCGGTCACCGTGTCCGGCTTTGTCGCGCTCACCCTGAGCCCGGCGCTTTGCGCGATGGTCCTCCTGCCGCAGCATGAAACCCGTGGTGGGTTTTGGGCCCTCTTCGACCGGACGTTTGGGCGGACTCAACGGGGTTATATGGGTGTGGTCGGCGCATTCATGGTGCGGCCGGTCGTCGTGATGCTGTTGTTCGGGGTACTTCTTGCGGTTTCGACAGGTCTCTTCAAGGCGCTGCCGAAGAGTTTCCTGCCGGAAGAGGACCAGGGATATTTCATCGTCGTCGCGCAACTTCCGGACGGCGCGTCGAAGCAGCGGACCGATGCGGTGCTCGAACGGGTTGAACGGTTCTTTCAGGCCAATCCAGCCGTCCATTCAACCGATGCGCTCTCCGGTCAAAACTTCGTCTTTGGTACCAGAGGGCCGAACTCAGCGACGATGTTCGTGCCACTGAAACTCTGGGACGAGCGCACGGAACCGTGGAACCACGCGAAGGCGCTGGTCGGGGCGGCCTATGGCGAATTCGCGAAGATTCCGGAAGCGCTGCTGCTGGCGTTCAATGCGCCGGCGATTCGTGGTGTTGGGTCGGTCGGCGGATTCTCCGCACAGTTGCAAGATCCCAGCGGCGGTGATTTCAAACAGTTTGCCGCCGTGGCGGAGCAATTCGTCGCACGGGCGCAGAAGGAGCCGGCAATCGGCCGGGTGGGGACGAATTTCCGTGTCTCCTCGCCGCGGCTCTATGTCCATGTGAACCGGGAGCGGGCGAAGGCGTTGGGGATACCGATTTCGGATATCTTCGATACGCTGCAAGCCTACTTCGGTAATTTCTACATCAATGACTTTGTCAAATTCGGTCGCGTCTATCACGTGCAGACAGAGGCCGAGGCGGAGTATCGGGCTACCCCTCAGGATATTTCGAAGATTTATGTGCGGGCTCAGGGTGCCCAGGGCTTCAACATGATCCCCCTCGATACCGTGATGACGACGGAGTATCAGAGCGGACCGGATCCGGTGAATCACTTCAATGGATATAATACGGCGTTGGTACTGGGTGCTGCGGCGCCCGGCTACAGTTCAGGTCAGGCACTCGAAGCGCTGGATCGTGTGGGGAAAGAGGTGCTCGTGCCGCAAGGTTACGCAATCGACTACAGCAACATATCCTTTCAGGAACGGCGAGTGGGTGGCCAGTCCGGCCAGGTTTTTGTGGTCGGTCTCCTGATGGTGTTCCTGGTGTTGGCGGCGCAGTTCGAGAGCTGGGTCGTCCCCTTCGCCGTGATCCTGGCCGTGCCTTTTGCGATTTTTGGCGCGCTCACTGCCGTATGGTTGCGAGGCTTCGAGAATGATGTGTACTTCCAGATCGGTCTGGTGACCTTGATCGGCCTGTCCGCAAAAAATGCGATTCTGATCGTCGAGTTTGCTAATACCCGTTATGAAGCGGGACGTCCGTTGATCGAGGCAGCGCTGGAAGCGGCCCGGCTGCGGTTCAGGCCGATCATCATGACCTCCATGGCCTTCATTTTCGGCATGGTCCCCCTGGTCGTGGCCACGGGCGCAGGGGCCTCAAGCCGTCAGTCGATCGGAACCGGTGTCATGGGCGGGATGCTCGCGGCTACGTTTCTCGCGATTTTCTTCGTGCCGCTTTTTTATGTAGTCATTCGTCGGCTGACTCAGCGTCGTGTGTCGGCAGAGCCTGTTGTTGAGGGGCTACCGATACCACCATCTCCGGAGGATCATGTCTAACATGCACAAGCCACTGGCGATCGGACTTTCGTGTTTCCTCATGTCCTGCGCGATGGGACCGGACTACGAACGCCCCAAGGCGGACGTGGCCGAGACCTTTCGGATGGCGGAAGCGCCATCAGATATCCCATCGATCGCGAATCTGGCCTGGTGGGAACTCCTTCGCGACGAACCGTTGCAACAGCTCGTGCGTATTGCGCTGGAAGAGAACAAGGATCTGCAGCGTGCCGTGGCAGCTGTCGACGAGTTTCAAGCCCGCGCCCTGATTGCCCGATCGGACTTTATGCCCGGAGTCTCGTTCTCAACCAACAATCCGTCTTTCGGGCGCAGAACCATCTTCCTGGTTCCCGGTTTCCCGAACCCATTCAACTACTATCTCCAGGGGACATTATCCTGGGAGATCGACATTTGGGGACGTATTCGGCGCTCGAACGAGGCCGCGCGAGCCGATCTGTTCTCGAAAGAGGAGAATCGCAGAGCCGTAGTCCTGCAACTGGTCAGCGGGGTGGCCGAAAGCTACTTCAACATGCTCCAGTTCGAGGCACAGATGGATATTGCCAAACGGACGCTGCAATCGTGGGAAGATTCCGTCCGCATCGCCCAGGCCCGAATGAAGCAGGGCATGACGTCACGCCTCGATACGGATCAGTTTGAAGCGGAACGAGCCAATGCTGCCGCACGCATGGCAGAACTCGAACGGCAAATGATTCAAGCTGAAAACCACTTGAGCGTCCTGATAGGGCGCAAACCTTTTGCGATTCCAAGGGGCCGCCCGCTCACCGATCAGGTCATGCCGATTGCCGTGCCAGCCGGCCTGCCTTCGGAACTGATGCAACGGCGGCCGGATCTGCTTCAGGCCGAACAACAGCTGGCGGCAGCGACGGCCCGCATCGGTGCGGCCAAGGCTGAGCGGTTTCCCAAGATTTCAATCACAGGGCTTCTCGGCTTCGCCAGTCCCCAACTCTCCCAACTCTTTACCGATAATCGTGCCTTCTTCGGTGAGGCCGGGACTGGATTGGCTGGCCCACTTCTGAACGGGCAAGTGTTGGGATTTCAGCAGGAAGCGGTTGAAGCACAGGCGAGGCAGGCTGTGGCCCAATACGAGCAGACCGTCCTGACGGCATTCCGCGAGGTCGAAGATGCCCTCGTCGCGGTGCGAACCGCTCGCGCGCAAAACGAGGCGCAGCAGGCTCAGGTCAACGCCTTGCAATCCGCGCTTCGCCTCGCCGAACTGCGCTACAAAGGCGGATTGGCCAACTATCTGGATGTGCTGGTGGCGCGCCGCAATTTGTTCGAAGCCGAATTGGCCATGAGCAGCTCACGCCGCCTGCATCTAGTCTCGGTCGTGCAACTCTACAAGGCCCTTGGCGGTGGCTGGTCTCCCGAGATGGACCAACCTAAGGGCGCTAGCAAAGGATAGCGAAGGCCATGGAAGAACCGGCGGACACGCAGTACCCGATCCACGACTTACTACGTCAGCGTTGGAGTCCACGCGCCTTTGACGATCGGCCTATTGAGCTGGAGAAGCTGCGGAGTCTTTTAGAAGCGGCACGGTGGGCACCCTCATTGGATAACGGGCAGCCCTGGCGGTTCCTGGTCGCCACGAAAGAGGATAAGACCGAGTATGATCGGTTGTTCAACTGCCTGGTCGTAGGCAATCAAAAGTCGGCCTACCGCGCGCCTGTGTTGATGTTATCTGTGGCACAACTGCAGTTTGAAGATGGCTCACCGAACTCCCATGCGCTCCATGACACGGGTATGGCAGCAGAGAATCTTGTATTACAAGGAACCGCGTTGGGGCTTGTCGCCCATCAGATGGCGGGCTTTCGAATCGATCAGGCGCGAGCGGACTGTCAGATCCCGGATGGCTATGAGCCGGTAGCCATGATCGCGGTCGGTTATCCAGGCGATCCCCTCCTGCAATCGGACCGTCTGCGTGCACAGGAAGCTCAACCTAGAGTACGCAAGCCCCTGACAGAATTGGTGTACTCAGCAACCTGGGAGCAACCGTCGAGCCTTTTCCGATAAGGGGCGAATCGCGTCGCACTCCAAGGGTAGAGTCGATCACGTTCAACTACTATATACATGATTAGGCAGGGGGCCGGTTTTTCAGCCCCCCTTCGCGAAACGGGCCTCGCCGCTGGTCGGGTGGTTGATGGCGAGGCAGAATATGGGTGTCAGTCATCGCAACAGTCAGGCAGAGGAAAGGCAAAGGCAATATCATGGCGTCACTGAGTGGAAAAGTCGCGATTGTCACCGGGTCGTCTAGCGGAATCGGGCGGGCGATCGCGGAGCGCTTGGCAGAAGATGGGGCGATTGTGGTGGTGAATTACGGAACGAGTGCGGAGAAAGCGCAACAGGTCGTCACGGGCATTCAGGCCAAGGGCGGGAAAGCTGTTGCGGTGCAGTCCGACATGAGCCAGGTGGCGGAGGCCCGTCGGCTCGTTAGCGACACGGTCAAGCAGTTCGGGCGGCTGGATATTCTCGTGAATAATGCTGGGAAGTTTATGCCCAAACCCCTCATGGATACGACTGAAGCTGACTTCGACCAGGTGATCGGCTTGAACGCCAAGGGGCCTTACTTTGCGATGCAGGAAGCGGCCAAGACCCTTAAAGAAGGTGGCCGGATCGTGAACATTTCCACCGATGGTACCCATTTGAGTTTTCCCGGTGCGACGGCTTATCTTGGCAGCAAGGGTGCATTGGAACAGTATACGAAGGGATTGGCGCAGGAACTGGCGTCTCGTGGGATTACGGTGAATACCGTATCGCCGGGGTTTACCGAGACAGGTATGATTACAGAGCCGTTTCGCCAGATCGGTATCCAGATGTCGCCGTTGAAGCGGCTGGGTACACCCAAAGACATCGCCGATGTGGTGGCGTTCGTCGTCAGTGAAGAGGCGCGGTGGTTGACGGGCCAGAATATTCACGCCGGTGGCGGCATTGTGATGTAGGAGGGAAGAGATGGGACGGCAGAATGTGTCTACTGGTGGTCCTTGGGAAACGAAGATCGGCTATTCACGGGCCGTGCGCATCGGTGCCTCGATAGCCGTCTCCGGATCGACGGCCATGACGCCCTCAGGCCTGGTCGGCAAGGGGGATCCCTATGCCCAAACGATTCAGACATTCAAAACGATCGAAGCCGCGCTCCAGCAGGCCGGCGCTTCGCTCGCCGATGTGGTGCGGACGCGCATCTATATGGCGAACATCGATCAATGGCAGGAAGTGGGCCGTGCGCACGGTGAAGTGTTCGGGACCATTCGACCTGCCACGACGATGGTGGAGGTGAAGCGCTTGATCGATCCGGACATGCTGGTTGAGATTGAAGCGGATGCCATCACCAGCCAGGGCTAGCGCCCGTGCGACGAGTGGATAGGATCGCATGACCGGGCATTCTTCTGAGACGAAGTTTCTGGCTAGGATCGATCCGGTGATGCGCCGGTTGATCCGTGAGGTGGGGCCCTTCACGTTAACACCCCGAGCGCGCCGGTCGCCCTTTGAATCCTTGGCACGAGCGATTGCCAATCAGCAACTGCACGAGAAAGCGGCGGACAGCATTCTCCGTCGGTTCATGGCCTTGTTTCCGACAGGACGGTTTCCTCAACCAGCCGATCTACTCGCGATGAACGAGCAGGCGATTCGGGGCGCTGGGTTTTCACAGGCCAAGGTGGCGGCGCTTCGCGACTTGGCTGCGAAGACGCTCGACGGGACCGTGCCGACCGGTCGAGTTATCAAGAGGCTTGAGGACGATGCGATTGTCGATCGTCTCGTGGCGGTGCGCGGCGTCGGACGTTGGACGGTCGAAATGTTGCTGATCTTCCAACTGGGCCGTCCCGATGTCCTGCCGGTCGACGACTTCGGTGTGCGTAACGGGTTTCGCATCGCCTACGGTCGGCGGGCGATGCCGACGCCCAACGAGGTGTTGCGATACGGGGAGCGCTGGAGACCCTATCGCACGGCGGCGGCTTGGTATCTGTGGCGTGCGGCAGATCGCGCGAAAGAAGCGAAGAGGGCTTAGGAGTCACCCTGTAGAGGTTGTGGTATGGCCGATCAGAAGAAACGACTCGATTCCAATGTTGCAGGCAACTTTTACGTCGATGCGACCTGTATCAACTGCGATACTTGTCGCCAATTAGCTCCGAGGAGCTTCGAAGAAGTCGGCGATTTCTCGGCAGTCACCCGCCAGCCAGCCGATCAAGGGCCTCTACATCAGGCCTATCAAGCGCTGCTCGCTTGCCCCGTCGGCTCGATCGGTACTGAACAGAGCGATAAGTCTTTGATGCAGGACGCGATGGCCAGCTTCCCTATCCATTTGGATGGCGGTGTCTCCTACTGTGGCTTCAACTCAGAGAAATCGTTCGGTGCGAACAGCTTCTTCATCGAACATCAGGACGGCAACTGGCTCATCGATTCGCCACGGTATATCACGCATCTCGTTGAGGCCTTCGAGCGAAAGGGCGGCATCGCCCGCATCTTTCTCACGCATAAAGACGATGTGGCCGATGCAGAGAAATACGCCGCACATTTCGGCGCGAAGCGGATGATTCACCGGGCGGACATCGAAGCGGTTCCGGATGCGGAATGGATCATTGAAGGAGCCGACTGCGTCGAGGTCTCGCCGGAATTTCTGATTATTCCTGTGCCGGGCCATACGGCAGGCAGTGTCGCCCTACTCTACAAGAATCAGTTCCTCTTCACGGGTGATCATCTCTGGTGGGACTCCGAGCAGAAGATGCTCGGCGCTCCGAGCCGGCTGGTCTGGAGAAAACATGTGCTGGTGGACTCGATCAGGAAGCTCCTCGACTATCCATTCGAATGGGTTCTGGCCGGGCATGGGGATCGGACGCGATTACCGGCCGATGAGATGCGCGCGAAGTTGCAGACGTTGGTCGAACGTCGCCAGCCCACCAGGGTGGGGTCATAGCGATGTTTACGCAGCTGGTCCAGTGGGTCGATCGCAACATTCTTTCCCTCGGCCGTGATATGCGGCTCTCGTACCTGCCGCCGCTCATGGTCTACATGGCCTACGGGATCTCGGGCCTTACCGGTATTGTCGGAACCTTCTTCGTCAAAGACTATTTGGGGCTCTCCGCGTCGTTCCTTGCCGCGTTGGGTTTCTGGGCCGGCATTCCCTGGGCGTTGAAGATGCCCATCGGACATACGGTCGATCTGTTATGGCGCTGGAAAGGCTGGCTCGTGGGACTGGGAGCCGGGCTGTTGGCCGCCAGTCTGGCCATCATGGCGGCGTTGATTGGTGCCCGCGAGGCGATGACCGCGATCCTTCCTGCCGAGGTCTGGTTTGTGATGAGCGCACTCCTCGCTCCTATCGGATATGTGCTCCAGGATGCGGTGGCGGATGCGATGACGGTCGAAGCCGTGCCTCGTGTGGATGAGCGAGGGCAGCCGTTCGATGAGCCGACGAGGAAGCTCATGCATACCACGATGCAGACGCTTGGCCGCGTGGCGATTGTCGGCGGCGGGATCCTGGTGGCGATGATCAACGTCTATGTTTTCACCGGGACGGAAGGGCTTCCACAGGCAGAGATCGTACGCCTGTATAAGCAGGTCTATCTCATGGCGCTTGTCATCCCCTTCGTCTCAGTTCTTGGGCTGGGGGTCGCCTGGTGGCTGCAGCGGCAACATCGGCTACAGCTTGTTCAGCAGGGCTTCTCGCGTGAGCAGGCCAAACAGATGGTCGATGCACGGGAATCGTCCGGCGAACCGACGAAACCGAATTGGTACATTCTTGGCGGGAGCTTCGCGTTTGTCCTCTTTACTTTGACGGTCGGTTTCGGTGGCTTCTCCTATAGCGAAGAAATTGTTTTTGCCGGCTCGATGGCCATTGTTCTGTTTTTGATGTCCCGACTGGTGCGGGAGCTGGAGCCTGACAAGCGATTCACCCTGGTCGGGACAGCCGTGGTGGTCTTTATTTTCCGCGCGATTCCAGGAACGGGGCCTGGCACGACCTGGTGGATGATCGATCAGTTGAAGTTCGATCAGCAGTTTCTCTCTATCCTGTCGCTGATCGGTAGCACACTCACGTTAGCCGGTATGTTCGTCTTTCGCCGCTTCATGGCCGAACGGTCGATCGCCTACGTGGTGGGGTTTCTCACGTTGATCGGAACCGTACTGACTCTCCCGGTTGTGAGCATGTTCTACGGTTTGCACGAATGGACAGCCCAATTGACTGGTGGGATTGTCGATGCACGCTTCATCGCGCTGATCGATACAGCGCTGGAATCGCCTCTCGGTCAGATTTCCATGATCCCGATGCTGGCCTGGATTGCGAACACCGCACCTGCGAATCTGAAAGCGACATTTTTTGCCGTGATGGCCTCGTTCACCAATTTGGCTTTGTCGTTGAGCCAGCTTGGCACCAAATACATGAATGACATTTATGTGATCACGCGGGAGGTCCATGACCAATCCTCCGGTGCGATTCAGACTCCCGCCGACTACAGCCAGCTCGGCTCACTTCTTATCGTGCAGTTGTTGTTAGGTCTGGCCCTCCCCTTCGCCGCGATTCTGTTTGCTAAGGTCACTCGCTTCAAGAGCGCCTAAATGAACGAGTCTACCGTATGACCACAGTGCAGTTTCTTGTCGATCACGGAGCCTCGGTCCTGTTCTGGGTCGTGTTTATCGAACAGGTGGGCCTGCCGATTCCTGCCATTCCCATCTTGATTGCCGCTGGTGCACTCGTAGGAGCCGGCAAGATGAGCGTCGTGACCGCGCTGCTGATTCCTGTTGCCGCGTCGCTGCCCCCTGACCTTGCCTGGTATTATCTGGGCCGGTTGAAAGGGGGGCAGGTGCTGGGATTCTTATGCCGGATGTCGATGGAACCGGACTCCTGCGTGAGAGATACAGAGAATCTCTTTCATCGGTATGGATGGCGCGCGTTGCTCTTTGCAAAGTTCATCCCTGGATTCAACACGGTGGCTCCTCCGTTGGCTGGCATTGTGGGCATGGGGGCCGCAAGGTTTCTCTTGTACGATACAGCCGGGGCGCTGATTTGGGTTGGGATCTGCGCCGGAATCGGCGCGCTCTTCAGCAATCAACTTGAACAAGTCGCGTTGCTCATTGACCAGACCGGTGGCTGGTTTCTCACGATCATCGGGGTCGGACTGGCAGGACTCATCGGGTACAAGTTCTTCCATCGGCAGAAGTTCCTGCGAGATCTTCGTATGGCGAAGATCACCGTGGATGAACTGAAGCAGCGCATGGATGCCGGTGATCTCATCACAGTCGTCGATGTCCGGCATCCACTGGCCCTGGAGCTGGATCCCGAGACGATCCCAGGATCCTTGAACTTTCGGATGGAGGAGATTGAGCATCGCCATCACGAGATTCCGCGTGACCGTGACATTATCCTGTATTGCTCATGCCCGAACGAAGTCTCCAGTGCCCGCACCGCGTTTCTCCTGAAAAAGAAAGGGGTCCATCGCGTCCGCCCGCTCGAAGGGGGCCTCGACGCCTGGCGGGAGCGGAAGTTTCCGATCGAACGGCGGGGTGAATAGGATCGGTTATATGCTGGAGGCTTCTCCTCTGGGTCGAGCCTAAGCAGAGTCGGCCCGTAATATACTTCGAAGCCCTCGCATGCTTGGAATGTATAGGAGGGAGGAGTCCATGATCATCGGTCTGTTGGCGTTAATTCTTGCATCGCTATTCACAGGAGCAGCCAGCGCGTTTGGAGCTGGAGGATCGGTCTTTGCTCGCTGTGTGGAAGCCAAGCTACAAGCGCGGATTCAACCTGCAAAGATCTTTGGCGGCCATTACGGCCGTGGTCGGAGTCATCGCCTACGGTCAAACCGGAAACTGGTTGTGGTTGACCGGTGCCCTCTGTATCGTCGCAAACTGGCCGTATACGCTCATCTTTTTGATGCCGACCAATAACAAACTGCTGGCGATTCCTCTGGAGTCAGCTGGACTAGAGACTCGCGGGATGATTGAGACTTGGGGGCGAGGTCACTTTGTTCGAGGATGTCTCGGTCCGATAGCAGTTGTCGCATTTCTCCTGGCCGCCCTCTCCTGAATGTCTGGATTCTCCGCACATCATCGCTAGCAAACCCTTGACCTGTGCAGTATGATGAGTATGTAGGACGTGAGGCAGGTTCCTCTCACGTCTTACATTTCACGCAAACAAGAAAGGGGGCGACCGGAATCGACGGGGATACTAAGGTCAGCGGTGCATGTCGAGCTCTCGGGGTCTCGTAAATCCTCCGGGAAAATGTAACTGCAAACCAAGAATTTGCACTCGCAGCTTAAATAACTGCGACGTTCCTCCACCTGAGGCCCGCGGGGGTGGTCGGAGCGCGATACAGCGGGCTGGTCCAAAGCTGGTGCTCAGCGGCTGAGGACGAGACAA
>Ga0209253_10000856_pt1 | contig 26465 bp, 26 predicted proteins | sample FrelakmetBRP12BR_FD_187145 | JGI IMG/M metagenome (GOLD analysis project Ga0209253, IMG submission 187145) | Freshwater lake sediment microbial communities from the University of Notre Dame, USA, for methane emissions studies - BRP12 BR (SPAdes)... | ecosystem: Environmental > Aquatic >...
CCGTAATCGCCTGCAAGTTTGGAACCACACTATCCCCCTCGGGATCCACTCGGCGCTTGCATCAAGCATATCAACACTGGGCGTCTCCAGACCACAGACGCTCAGCGAAGGCGCTCTGTGATCCGGCACGCCTCCTCTCGCGCCCATCGGTCGGCGCGCAGGATGACCTCCACCTCCACTGCAGGGCTGGACCGGTGACGCCCCAGTGTCTCCTCCACCACTCCGCCAATGGCAAGGAAGGGTATCCGCCCGGCCAGGAACGCCTCCACCGCCACTTCGTTGGCCGCGTTCAGCACTGCCGGCATGGTTCCTCCCGCCTTGAGCGCGGCAAAGGCCAGATCGAGGCAGGGGAACCGGGCCCGGTCCGGCTCAAGAAAGGTAAGGCTCTGAACTGCAACGAGGTCCAGGGGCGGGAGATCGAGGGGCAACCGTTCGGGGTAGGAGAGGGCATAGGAGATAGGAACCCGCATGTCCGGGATGCCGAGCTGGGCGATCACAGATCCGTCCACGTATTCCACCAGGGAGTGGACGATGCTCTGAGGATGAATGGCGACCGCGATCTGGGATAGATCGAGATCAAAGAGCCATCTTGCCTCGACGACTTCGAGACCCTTGTTCATAAGGGTGGCCGAGTCGATCGTGACCTTGGGGCCCATGCGCCAGTTGGGGTGGGCCAAGGCCTGAGCAGGAGTCACCCGTTGAAGTTCCTCAAGGCTAGCGCGGAGGAAGGGGCCGCCCGACGCGGTGAGGACGATACGCTTGAGATCCTGCCTGCGGTGCCCGGTCAAGGCCTGGAAGATGGCGCTATGCTCGCTGTCGACCGGGAAGAGTCTCACCCGGTGCCGCCTGACCTCGGTGGTCACCAGGTCGCCGGCCATGACCAGAGTCTCCTTGTTGGCGAGGGCCACATCCTTTCCGGCGCGGATGGCGGCCAGCGTCGGCATGAGGCCCGCAGCCCCCACCATGGCCGAGAGGACAAGCTCCGATTCGGGAAGAGCGGCCACCTGCTGGTAGCCGCTGAGGCTGGCCAGGACCTTGATTCCCGGAGGCAGGCGACGGTGGAGATCTTGGGCAAGCTCGGCGGTGAGGACGGAAACAACTTGGGGCCGGAAGCGCTGGACCTGTTCCGCCAAGAGTTCGATGTTCTTCCCCGCTCCGAGGCCGACTACCTGAAAGCGGTCAGAAAACCGCTCCACCACCCAAAGGGCGTTCCGGCCGATGGAGCCGGTCGAGCCGAGAATGACGATTCGTTTCAAACCCCTATCCCTCTTCTGGCTCAGATCAGGAAAAAGGCGACGTAGTAAGTGAGGGGAAAGGCAAAGAGGAGGCTGTCCAGTCGATCGAGCATCCCGCCGTGCCCCGGAAGTAGAGCCCCGGCATCCTTCACCCGACTGGCCCGCTTGACCATGGACTCCATCAGGTCACCAACCTGACCGACTAGGGCGAGGCCCAGGCCGAGGAGCAGGAGGGCGCTCACCTTGAAGGGAGTCGGGTTGAGGAGCTTGCCTGCGAAAACCGTCATGGCCAGCGAGGCCATAAGGCCGCCGATCGCACCCTCGATTGTCTTCTTGGGGCTGAGAACCGGAGCGAGGCGGCGACGTCCCCAGAGGCGGCCGCTGTAAAAGGCACCGGTGTCGCCGGCGAAGATGACGGCAAGGACCAGGAAAATCCAGCGGCGTCCGTTGGGAAGCCGCAGGAAGAAGAGCAGGTGAGACATAGTGAACGGGACGTAGAGCTGGGCGAAGGCCAGGGCGCCAAGAAATCGGAGGATTTCCCGATCCATGGTGGAGTAAAAGAGAAAGGGGAGAATGCTAACGAAGAGGAAGGCAACGGTTGCTCCGGTCAAGCCGGTCGGCCCGAGCCAGTAGGCAGTAAGAGGGAGCCCAATCCCGCCGCAGGCGAGGAGGAGGCGGAGCCGGAGGGGGGCTTCAGGGAGGAGGAGCCGGGCGAGTTCCAGGAGCCCAAGGGTTGTAATGACCACGACCAGAATGGTAATGACCCAGTCCGGCCCGAAGGCGACGATGGCAACGAGGAGCGGCAGGCCCACTGCTGCAGTGAGCCAACGCTGGAGGTGAGGGCGATCCTGGGAGGTGTTTGTCATTCCTCTTTCGCTGTTTCAGATAGAGTGGTACGCGACGGCGCGAAGCTACCACCATAGTATGAAAGCTCACCGGCATCAAGCATCTTGTGTGGTTATACACAGGTGAGGATCAACCTCCGATCTGCAGAGATCCCCTCGTCAGCGGCTCAAGAAGAAGTGGGGGGCCAAGAGGGAGATGGGCGGGAGGCAAGTGACGAGAAGGAGGACGATGATGGCTGCCGCTATGCCTCCTCTGCCAGCTGCTCACTGATCCTGCCGAAGCGGCGCTCTCGCCGCTGATAGTCGGCGAGCGCTTCCAAGAGTTGCGGCTCTCGGAAGTCTGGCCAGTACACCGGGCTGAGATAGAGTTCGGTGTACGCGATTTGCCAGAGGAGGAAGTTGCTGATTCGTTCCTCACCACTGGTACGGATGAGGAGATCGGGATCGGCCATGCCCCCGGTAAAGAGGAACCGGGCGAAGGTGGCTTCGTCCACGTCCTTGGGTCTCATCTCGCCGGCAGCGCAGGCCGCAGCGAGGTGCCGGGCGGCTCGGACGATTTCGCTCCGGCCGCTGTAGTTCAGGGCCAGGTTAAGGATCATGTCCCGGTTGCCGGAGGTCTTCTCCATGGTCTCGTGGAGAAGACCGCTCACAGTCGGGGGCAATTCGTCGATCTCCCCTAGGGTGTTGAGGCGGATGCCGTTCCCGAGCATCTCGTTGAGTTCTGACTTGAGATATCTGGCGAGGAGGCGCCAGAGGGCATTCACCTCGCCCTTGGGACGCTGCCAGTTCTCCTTTGAGAAGGCATAGAGTGTGAGGATGCGGATGCCGATTCGCCTGCAGCAGCGAACGATCGTACGCACCGATTCGGCCCCGGCTCGGTGCCCCTCGATGCGGCCGAGGTTACGCTCTTGAGCCCAACGACCGTTGCCATCCATGATGATGGCGAGGTGCCGGGGAAGCTTTGTCAGGGTGGGCGTGGCCATTGGAGCAGGAATTACCACCGTCTTGGGATCGTCAGATCTCGAGGATCTCCTTTTCCTTGGCGGCGCAAAGGTCGTCCACCTGGGAGATGAACGTGTCGGTTCGCTCTTGAACCTCCTCTTGGGCTCGGAAGAGGTCGTCCTCGGTGATCTCCTTCTCTTGCTTGAGATCCTTCAGCATCTCGTTGGCGTCCCGCCGGATGCTGCGGACGGCCACCTTGGCCTCCTCCGCCATCTTGCGGGCCACCTTCACGAGATCCCGCCGCCTTTCCTCGGTGAGGGCGGGGATCGCAATCCGGATAACCTTGCCGTCGTTCATCGGGGTTAGCCCCAGATCGGATTTCAGGATCGCCTTTTCGATGTCACCCAGCGCGGTTTTATCCCACGGCTGGACCACGATGAGGCGAGGTTCCGGCACCGCCAGGGAGGCCATCTGATTTAGGGGCGTCGGTGTGCCGTAGTAGGTGACCCTAATCCCGTCCAGCAAGGATGGGGACGCTCTCCCGGTACGGAGCCGGTTGTAGTCCCGCTTCACGGCTTCGATGGCTTTGGTCATTCGCTCCTTCATCTCTGCGAAGATTTCCTCAACCATCTCACTCATGAGCTTCTCCTTCCACAAGGGTACCCACGGGTTCACCCATGACGGCCCGCTTTATGTTACCTTGCTCCATGAGGTTGAAGACGATGATGGGCATGTTGTTATCCATGGCGAGAGAAATCGCGGTCGCGTCCATCACCTTGAGCTGCTTCTGGAGAACCTCCAGGTAGGTGAGACGGTCGAACTTCTTGATGCCCGGATGAGTCATCGGATCCGCGGGGTAGACGCCGTCCACCTTAGTCGCCTTGAGCAACACATCGGCATGGATCTCCATGGCTCGAAGGGCGGCGGCGGTATCGGTGGTGAAGTAGGGATTGCCCGTTCCCGCGGCGAAGATGACGACCCGCCCCTTCTCCAGATGGCGGATGGCCCGGCGGCGAATAAACGGTTCCGCCACCTGGCGCATGGTAATTGCCGACTGGAGCCGAGTCTGCCCCCCGATACGCTCGAGGGCATCCTGGAGTGCAATGGCATTGATCACCGTGGCCAGCATACCCATGTTGTCTGCCGAGCCGCGGTCCGTACCGTGCGCGGTGGCGGCCACCCCCCGGAAGATATTGCCGCCGCCGATGACCACGGCAACCTGGACGCCGAGGAGATCCAGCTCCCGGATCTCTGCGGCGATTCTCGCGGTTACCTGCGGGCTGATGCCATAGGCCGCATCGCCCATGAGGGCCTCACCGCTCAGCTTGAGGAGGATGCGCTTATACTTGGGTTGGGTCATGGCCTGCGGCTCACCGTGCTTGCATCACTCTTCCAGCTCTTCCCCAAGCTGGTAGCGGACAAAGCGGCGGATCCGGACATTCTCGCCGGTCTGCATTCGGAGCTGGTTGAGGAGGTCCTCGATGCTTATGTCGGTGTCACGGACGTAGGCCTGCTCGAGGAGGCACACCTCCGAAAAGAACTTGTTGAGCTTGCCTTCAATGATCTTCTCGACGATCTTCTCGGGCTTACCGGACTCCAGGGCCTGAGCGCGATAAATCTGACGCTCGCGCTCAACGACCTCCGGCTTGAGGTCCTCCCGGCGAACGGCGAGGGGGCTCGAGGCGGCGATATGCATGGCAAGGTTCTTGACGAACTCGCCGAAGGGCGCGCTCTTGGCACTGAAGTCGGTTTCGCAGTTGACTTCGACCAGGACGCCGATCTTGCCGCCGGCGTGGATGTAGGACTGGATCTGCCCTTCGGTGATGGCCCGGCCTGCCCGTTTCTCGGCTACCACCAGACCCTTCTGGCGCAGGTAGTCGACGGCCTTCTGCATGTCGCCCTTGGTTTCCTGGAGCGCTGCTTTGCAATCCATGATCCCTGCGTTGGTCTTCTCGCGGAGTTGCTTTACCATGTCAGGGGTGATCTGCAAGGTGGACCTCCTTCTCTGTGCTTTCAGCTCTCAACGGGGTTGACGATCTCTACCTCGGGTCCGCTGCGCTCGGCTGCGGCTGCCGTCGTGGCAGTCTCAAGATCGGGAGCCGGTGCCGACTTGTCCACCTGCCCCTGCAAACGTTCCTCCGCCCTCTGCTTGCCCTCCACACAGGCGTCGGCGATCTTGGAGGTGAAGAGGCGGATCGAGCGAATGGCGTCGTCATTACCCGGAATGACGTAGTCGATGGGATCTGGGTCGCAGTTGGTATCCACGATGGCGACGATAGGAATCCTGAGCTTGTTGGCCTCGGCGACGGCGATATTCTCACGGCGCGGGTCCACCACGAAGAGGGCGCCAGGCAAGCGCTGGAGGTCGGCGATGCCTCCGAGGTTCCGCTCCAGCTTCACGAGTTCCCGCTCCATGTGGAGCACTTCTTTCTTCGGGAAGCGGTTGATGCTTCCGTCCTCCTTCATGGCCTTGAGTTCCTTGAGCCGATCAATGCTTTTCTTGATGGTCTGGAAGTTGGTGAGCATGCCGCCGAGCCAGCGGTGGGTGATGCGGAACATGCCGCAGCGCTGGGATTCCTCAGTGATGCCGTCAACGGCCTGTTTCTTGGTGCCTACGAAGAGCACCGATTCGCCGGCGGCGGCGGTGTCGACGATGAACTGATAGGCCACCTTGAACAGGCGCACCGTTTGCTGGAGATCGATGATGTAGATGCCGTTGCGGGCCCCGAAGATGTAGGGTTTCATCTTGGGGTTCCAACGCCGTGTTTGGTGTCCGAAGTGAACACCGGACTCGAGAAGCTGCTTCATGGTGACGGGTGTCATGCTCTCCTCCCTCTGGTTGGCGCCTCCACCCCCCCGCCGGACCCTCTGCCCGGCGATCCCGACCACGTCGAGACACCAAAGGCTCAGGGGGTGTGCGGTCTCGTGACTACGGAAAAACTTTCACATAAACCTTTCTTATGTATCACACTGATGTTTCCCTTTCAAGGACAAAAACACGGGCTTCAGGGGGGAAGGAGACGTCCTGCCGGTCGAATAAGGTGTGCACTCTTGGGGCCGCAGGTAAGGAGAAGGTCGACGACGGAGAGGTTGGTGCGAAACTCACCCCAAAGCTGGGGGTAGATGGGCGGCTCGAAGGTGTAATAGAGGAGCTGGAGGCCGTAGCGGTGAAAGACTTCTTCATTAAAGTATTTCTTCGAGGAAAGAATGGTGAGATAGGCGGACGCCCCGACCGCCCGACAGATGTCCGCGAGGCGCTCGGAGCCCTTACTCGTCACGGCGAAGGCCGAACTGAGGAGAAGGGGTCGGTCGATTCCCACGTGGAGGCGGAGATAGTCCAGGATCACGATGTTCAGTTCCAGGAGCCTCTGCCACCTCCTGCCGTAGATCTCCCGAAAAAATCCCCCGTGCTCCTCCCAGTAAGGGGCATGACTGTAGGCGTGCTCAAGGCTCAGGAAGTGTTTCTTCTGCCAGCTCTCGTCGTAGCAGATCTCCACGGCATCGATCCGCTGGAAGCTCCGGCCTCGTTTCCAGACGGGCACCGTGAGCCAGAGCTCCCCCTGGTCGTTCTTGAGACGATTCCGGTTCACCCAGCTTCCGCCCAGCGGAAACTGCACATCGTCGAGGAGCACAAGTTGGTCTGCGACCAGAGCCTTGAAAAACAGGCCACTCCAGGGCATGAAGTTGGGCTGATGGCAAGCGACGATCACGGCGATCTGAGGTGGGCCGTCCGGATGCACATGAAATGGTCCCCGGGACGGCTGAAGATGGCAACGGTCAAAGGGCAAAGGAATGTGAAATGGGTTTCGACAATTGGCATTCGCGCCTTATTCGGAGGATGCAACCGGGAGAGCAAGAATACGGTCTCTCGTAACCAAGCCAGGGCTCAGGTGGTGTAGTGGGCGTTGATCTTCACGTAGTCGAGGCTGAAGTCGCACGTAAAGACGCTGTCCTCTCCGTGCCCGCGGTGGAGATCGATGAGGATAGTGAGAGCCTTCTTTTTCAGGACTTCCCGTGCAACGCGTTCTGCCTCCTCCCCGAGGGATACCCCGCGCTCGACGATCTTTACCTCATCGAAGAGGATGGCCACCCGATTCGGGTCGAAGTCGATCCCCGCCCGGCCAAGGGCGGCAATGATCCGGCCCCAGTTTGCGTCTTCCCCGAACAGGGCGGTTTTCACCAGAGGGGAGTTGGCGACCACCCGGGCCCCTTGAAGGGCGGCACCGCGGGAGCCGGCACCTACCACCCGGATCTCTACGAACTTGGTGGCGCCCTCGCCATCCGCGACGATCTTTCTCGCGAGGGTGACGAGGACCTCGCCGAGGGCCCGACGAACCTCGACAGCCGCAGGTGCTTCGGGATTGTCAATAGCCTGGTTTCCAGCGCGGCCGTTGGCGAGGACGAAGAGGGTGTCGTTGGTGCTCGTGTCACCGTCCACGGTGATGCGATTGAAAGAGCGCTCGGTCTCCTCGCGGACCAGGGCCTGGAGGGCTGTCGGGGTCATGGCTGCATCGGTCGCCACGAAGGCGAGGAGAGTTGCCATATCCGGACAGATCATCCCTGCGCCCTTAGCGATGCCAAGGACGGTGAAAGGACGATTCTCAAGTCGGCCCCTGGCCACATGGACTTTCGGCACCGTGTCCGTGGTCATGATCGCCCGGGCCACCTCGGGCCAGCCTCCAGGGCTGGCGCCGGCGGCGAGCCCGGGGAGGTGAGCCGTCACCACCTCCAGGGGGAGCGGTTTCCCGATCACACCGGTGGAGGCCACCAGGACCTCTCCCGGATCACAGTTGAGAAGCTCTGCGGTCCGGCGGGCGATGGCCTGCGCCTGCTCCAACCCTGGGTCCCCGGTACAGGCGTTGGCAATGCCGCTGTTCACCACAATGGCACGGGCGATGCCCCGGCTGAGGTGGGCCCGACTCAGGAGGACAGGGGCGGCCTGAACCTTGTTGGTGGTGAAGACCCCGGCGGCCGCCGCCGGTACCTCGCTCACGATCAGGGCGAGATCAGGGCGGCCCTGGTAGCGGATGCCGGCGGCGACGGCGCCGGCGAGGAATCCGGGAACGGCAAGAGCAGCTGTGATGGTCCCGTGGGACATGATGTCACTTTCTCGTTCTAGGCGGTTGCCAAAAAAACCACCTCGTGTTTGCGGACAGGCCTATCAGCGGAGAGAGCGTGATCTGTGATGCAAGGCGCATCTGGAGCCACTACCGACGCCTCGCTCGTCAGAAAGGTCTCCCGAGCTTTGGACCACCACTCCGCAAGAAGGCCTGGCCTCTCCTTGCACTATCAACGACGCGACTATGCAGCCTTGCCGACCAGGCCACCCTGCCGCCCACAACCATTGCGCTCCAGAGAGGCCGGTCCTATCCCTACAGTATCACTGGCCGCGACCACGCCTTCGTGTGGCCTCGCCGAGCAGATTGCCCTCTCTCCCGTGATCACCCAAAAGCTTTAGGGTGAGCAACGGCGAGTTTGCTGTGTGCTACAACAATCCGCTGCAGAGGACAAGGTCATCTCGCGCAGCACTTCTTGTATTTCTTACCACTCCCGCAAGGGCAAGGTTCGTTGCGCCCGATTTTGGTCGTCCGCTTCGTGGGCTGCGCCTTGGCCCCGCCGCCTCCCTGGCCATGGCTGAACAACATGGGTTGCTGCTGTTGGACCGCCTCCAGCTCTTCCGCTTCTTTGCGGGCCACTTGAATCCTGAAGAGCATGCGGATGGTGTCCCGCTTGATGCGGTCGATCATCTCCTGAAAGATGGCAAGGCCCTCCCGCTTGTACTCGATCAGGGGATTCACCTGGGCATAGCCTCGGAGGCCGATTCCCTCCTTGATCTGATCCATGGCCAGAAGATGCTCACGCCAGAAGTGATCCACCGTCTGGAGGGTTACCATGCGCTCGATGTCGCGAATGACCTCAGTGCCCCACTCTTTCTCCTTGTCGGCATAGGCCCGGCTGGCCTTGTCCAGGAGAAACTCACGGAGGCCGTCTCGGTTGAACCCGTCATCGCCGGCACCCCTCAGCGAGACGACAAGGGAGAACTGGTTGAAGAAGGCGTCCTCCAGGGCCTGGAGATTCCAGTCTTCGGGCGGCTTTCCCTCATCGCAGTGGGTGTCCACGAGCTCGTCCACCATATCCTCGATCATGTCGAGGATCACCGGCTGGAGATCCCCTTCCACGGCCTGGTGTCGCTGTTCGTAAATGATCTCCCGCTGCTGGTTCATCACATCGTCATATTCCAGCAATTGTTTGCGGATATTGAAGTTTTGCGCCTCCACCCGCTTCTGGGCGTTCTCGATGGCCCGGGTAATGAGGGGGTGCTCTATAGGCTCGTCCTCTTCCATCCCCACACGGTCCATGAGGCTGGCGATCCGGTCCGCGGCGAAAATCCTCATCAGGTCGTCTTCCAGAGAGAGGTAAAAGCGAGAAGAGCCCGGATCGCCCTGACGGCCTGACCGGCCACGAAGCTGGTTGTCGATCCGGCGAGCCTCGTGCCGTTCCGTGCCGATGATGTGAAGCCCGCTCATCTCGACTACACCAGGTCCAAGAACGATATCGGTGCCTCGGCCCGCCATGTTGGTCGAAATGGTGACAGACCCCTTCTGCCCAGCTCGGGCCACGATCTCCGCCTCTTTCTCGTGGTTCTTGGCGTTGAGGACCGAGTGCTTGATCCCCTCCTTGATGAGTGTCTTGCTGAGGCGCTCGGACTTCTCGATAGAGACCGTGCCGACGAGAACCGGTCTCCCCATGCGATCGAGCTCCTTGATCTCCTCGACCACCGCCTTGAACTTCTCCCGTTCCGTCTTGTAGATAACGTCCGGGTAGTCCTTTCTGATCATCTTCTTGTTGGTGGGGATGACCACCACGTCGAGCTTATAGATCTTGGCGAACTCAGGGGCCTCGGTGTCCGCCGTGCCGGTCATGCCGGCGAGCTTGTCGTACATCCGGAAGTAGTTCTGGAAGGTGATGGTGGCAAGTGTCTGGTTCTCCTGCGCCACCTTGACACCCTCCTTGGCCTCCAGGGCCTGGTGGAGACCGTCGCTGTAGCGACGGCCCGGCAGAAGCCGGCCGGTGAACTCATCGACGATGAGGATCTGCCCATCCTTGACCACGTAATCCACGTCCTTGCTGAACAGGGCAAAGGCCTTCAAGAGCTGGTTGATCACGTGGTTCCGGGTGAGCTTCATCTCGTATTCCGCGCGAACCTGTTGCTTTTTTCTTGCCTTCTCCTCAGGGTCGAGGGATCGGTCCTGGCTGACCCGCTCTATCTCGACTTCGAGCTCCGGGAGCACAAAGAATCCCAGGTCGTTTCGAGCGATGATGTCCTTGCCCCGTTCGGTAGGATAGACGTTTCGCTCCTTTTCCTCCACCACGTAGCACAGGGATTCGTCCACCTCGGGCATGCGCTTGGCGAGAGAGTACTCTTGCTCTGCTTCCTTGAGGAGTTTTCGCATCCTGCCGTTTTCCAGCATCTCAAGAACCTCGGGATGCTTGGGCGCAGCCCGGTGGGCGCGAAGGAGCATCTCGCCGGATTCGTGCTCATTTCCTGCGGCGAGGAGGCTCTCGGCCTGATGGATAAACTGGCTGGCCTGCTTCTGCTGGCGTTGGAAGAGGCTTGCAACCGGAGCGCGGAGCTTCTCGTAGTCCCTGATGGAGTACTCCACCGGACCGGAGATGATGAGGGGAGTGCGGGCCTCGTCAATGAGGATGCTGTCCACCTCGTCAACGATGGCGTAGTAGAGCTCCCGCTGGACGCAGTCCTCGCGGCGGAACTTCATGTTGTCCCGAAGGTAGTCGAAGCCGAATTCGTTATTGGTCCCGTAGGTGACTTCAGCGCCGTACGCGAGCTGCCGCTCCCGATCGTTGAGGTGGTGGAGAATCACCCCGACCGAGAGGCCCAGAAACTTGTAAATGGCGCCCATCCACTCGGCATCACGGCGGGCGAGATAGTCGTTCACCGTGACCACGTGGACCCCGCGACCGAGAAGGGCGTTCAGGTAGACCGGCATGGTGGCGGCAAGAGTCTTGCCTTCGCCCGTTTTCATCTCGGCGATCTTGCCCTCGTGGAGCGCGATGCCGCCGATGAGCTGGACGTCGAAGGGTCTCATCCCAAGCGTGCGAACCGAAGCCTCCCTGACCACAGCGAAGGCCTCCGGGAGGAGTTCCTCCGGAGTGGTACCCCGTTCGAGCTGCTCGCGAAAACGAGGGGTGGAACTCGCTAGCTCGGCGTCACTCAGGGCGCGCATCCTCGGCTCCAGGGCGTTCACCTCGTCAACGAGAGGCGCCATCCGCCTGAGTTCGCGATCATTCTTGGTCCCGAAGATTCTTTTTAGCGGGCCTGTCAGAAAAAACATCTCTTCTTTTCACTCCACGATAAAGCCCCGTGTGTCTTCACAATTCAAGGACCAGAGCAGTCTCGTCGCACTCGGGGAACTTGACGCACCTGATACAGTCGGCCCAGATCTTGTGGGGAAGGGTAGCCTTGTCTACCTGATGGAATCCCAACTTCTCGAAGAACTGTGCCTGGTAGGTGAGCACGAAGATGCGATAGAGACCGAGGGTGACGGCTTCAGAGACGCAGGCCTCTACCAGCCTTTTCCCGATTCCCTGGTGGCGGAAGGGCTCGCGAACGACCAGGGAGCGGATCTCGGCGAGATCCTCCCAGCAAATGTGCATGCTGCAAGTGCCCATGATCTCGGGCTGGGAGTCTTCTACATACACGAACATGTCTCGAAGATTATCGAAGAGCTCACTGAGGGAGCGGGGAAGAAGCTCTCCTCGCTGGGCATGGCTCGCCAGCATCTTCTGAATCTCGCGCACATCCCCGATTTTTGCTTTCCGTATCAGTCCGGCCATGAGCTATCCCAAAAAACCTCGCCAGATCGTCATCATGGACTCACCAAAGCCCATTATAGCCCGGTGACAGATACCGTCAACCTGTCAAGGCGACCGGGAGTTCGGGCACCGTCTGCCAGAGATCCGTGGTTCGGCGAGGGCCCACCGCCAGATGTTTCCGGGGGAGCGCTCAGTGGCCCCTCCTGGTCGCCAGACCATACTTCGAGATGAGTCTAGAGAGATAGGTGCGCTGTACCTTCAGTATCTTGGCCGTCTCTTTGACGCTACCCGTATGGAGGTCCAGACTGCGCTGGAGAAAATTTCGTTTAAAGGAGTCGAGCGCTTCCTTCAGGCTGCAACCCACCAGCTCGTCCCCGGTGGACGCCGAAGGCTTGACGGTGAATGGGAGATCGTCCGGATTGATCTGCTCGGTGTTCCCCATGACTACCGCCCGTTCAACGGCGTTTTGCAGCTCGCGCACGTTTCCAGGCCAATGGTAGGTCTCCAGAACCTGGAGGGTTTCCTTGCCGAACTTGAGATTGGGATTTCCCCTTATGGCCTTGTACTTGTCCAGGAAGTGCTGGGCGAGGACCAGAATGTCCTCCCGCCGTTCCCGGAGGGACGGGATATGGATATGCACCACATTGAGCCGATAGTAAAGGTCTTCGCGGAAACTCCCCTGCTGAACCTGCTGGTAGAGATCCTTGTTGGTTGCGGCGATCACCCGAATGTCAACTTGCATGGGACTGGCCGAGCCGACCCGACTAAAGGTGCCTTCCTGAATCACCCGGAGCAGTTTGACCTGCATGGATGGGCTCATTTCCGCCACCTCATCGAGGAAGAGGGTCCCGCCGTCGGCGATTTCGAGCACGCCGGTCTTCCGCGAAATGGCGCCGGTGAAGGCCCCCTTCTCGTGGCCGAAGAGCTCAGACTCCAGAAGGGTCTCGGTGAAGGCGGCACAGTTGACCATCATAAGCCGCCTCTTGCGGCGGGGGCCGATTCGGTGGATCAACCGGGCAACCAACTCTTTCCCTGTCCCACTCTCGCCGGTGATCAGGGTTGTAGTCTTGGAGTTGGCCACCTTAACCGCGTCCGCCACAACCTTTTCCAGAACCTTGCTCTTCCCGATGATCTCGTAGCGAGATTCCAACTCCTTCTTGAGGGAAATGTTCTCGCTGACGATGTCCCCATAATCTCTGGCCCTCTCGATGGCCAAAGAGGCCAACTCGGAAAAGTGACTCAGGATCTCCATGTCGGCTTCCCGAATGGGCTTACCATCCTCCCTATCGATGATCTCGATGACGCCGATCACCTCACGGCCAAGCTTGATGGGCACGCAGGCGATGGACATGGTCTCAAAACCGGTTGCCTCGCTGATGGTCTTGTCCCAGCGGTTATCCCTTGACACATCGGTAATAAGGAGGGGCTTGCCGGTGAGGGCCACATGCCCGGCGATGCCTTGTCCCATGCTGATCTCGAATTTCTTTACCTCGTCCTTCACTTCACCGGTGGCCACATGAAAGTAGAGCTTGTTTGTGTTCTTATCGACGAGCAACAGGGAGCTGGCCTTGGCCTCCATGAGTCGAGTTACCGATTCGATGATCATTTCGAGGACGCTGTCAGCGTCGAGAACGGAAGTAAGGAGTGGTGAGATATCCTTGAGTATACTCACACGTGGGTCCGTAGAGCTCTTTGTCATGGTATCCTCCTGGGGACGTGCAAGACGTGCGTATTAGTATACCAGGACGAGGAAAAGGTCAATAAGAGCTTGCGGCCGCACCCAGACAGGCTGGGGCGGCGGAAGTGCCGACCATCCTTGGTGTAGAACTTGCATCCCTAGGCGGAGCCCTACGGATGGGTATAGGGGGCAGGGGAAGGCATTGTCCGGGCCCCCAAGGATATCCGCTATAGCGGACTATCACTGTTCATGTTTTTTTGCAGACGGCAGAGGACTACAACGAAAAAAAACTTGACAGGATGTGAGGATTTCATTATTGGTGAGCGAAAATTCACATTTGCTATGCCAGTCTGCATACCCCTCCGGCGGTCTGCAGGAGGGGAATCGTGCATGAGAGGGTTTCGGGGCCACCCCTCGCCATGTACAGTTTCCGAGGCGGCCGCGAGAGTTCTCCGCGGCCTTGGAGCGGAAGCACTCCCCCTTACAGTTTATTACTATTGATCGTACTGGGTGCTTCCCTTTGCGGATACTCTAGGCGGGTGGTGATATGAAGCGCGGCAAGATAACGGTGATGTGGGTGCCCTCGGCGAAGTTCAGGGCTCGATTGTTCTCCGTTCCCCCTTCGCTTCTCTACAGCGTCATTGTGATCGTGCTGATCTCCTGGGTGCTCGTGGTAATGGGAGGCTTGGTCGTCGGGCGTCTCTATCACGACTATCTCACCTTGGAGAAACAGAACTCCTACCTGCTCCAACAAAAGGCGGAGCTTGACGCACTCGGCCAGACCATGGAGCGCATCCAGCAGGATGAGCAGGTCATTCGAAGCTTCCTCGGCTTGGATAGAAAGCGCGGCGGCGTGGGCGGTCAGGGACAGGGAGGGGAACCTGCTCCGACCCTTCTGAACATCGCCCCGAAGGATACGGGGACGACGAGCACGAGTCTGCCGACGACCGACCAGGTCGGCTCGGTCTTGGGGCGGGCACAGCGCCTCCAGTCGGATCTCCAGGAACTCGTGGGCGCTATGCAAAATCAGCGGGTACTGCGGGACAGTATGCCGAGCATTGTGCCGGTGCTGGGAGAGAACTACTGGTTCTCGTCCGGGTTTGGCTGGCGGCGGAGCCCGTTCACGGGACTCGACGAGTTCCACAACGGCTTGGACATCAGTAGTCCCCACGGGACGCCGATCATCGCACCCGCAGATGGTGTGGTCACCATCAAGGCAACGGACAAGTACTACGGCAAGTATCTAGAAGTAGACCACGGCAGGGGTATCACCACACTCTATGGGCACCTGTCAGATTTTAAGTCCAACTGTGGGCACAAGGTAAAGCGGGGAGAAGTTATCGGCTACATGGGCAATACCGGACTGAGTACCGGCCACCATCTCCACTATACGGTCAAGGCGGGGGGGCGTGTTGTGAATCCGGTCACCTACATCCTCAACGGTAAAGCGAATCCCATCTTGGCGAGCTCCGCGGGAGCAGAGAGTAAGAAGGAATGAGATTTCTTCGAAAGGAACGGGCAGGTAATCTGTCACTCGACACCCTCATTGGGGCAAACACGCTGTTTGAAGGGTGCATCTACTCCGAGCGGAGCCTTTGTGTTGAGGGAAGCGTGCGGGGCAGGATCGAGACCAAGGGGGAGGTGGTGGTCGGGCGGGAGGGCAAAATCGAGGCGGACATTCGGGCGGACTCAGTGGTCGTGGGTGGACAGATTGTGGGTAGCGTCATTGCTCACCGGCGCCTCGAGATAACCTCCACGGGTCGGGTGACCGGCGATATCGAGGCGCAGTCAATGTCTATTGCCGAGGGCGGAGTGCTCGACGGCTTCTGCAAGATGCTGGAAAGGGTGGAGACGCCTTACCCGCAGTTGGAGCAGAAGCCACTAGTTGACGAAAATCATCCCCTTGAACTCAAATCCCCCGCAGAGGCAGTTGAGGACCTTTCAAAGTCGTGAACGACCCCTCCTTCCGGACGGCTGAAGGCGTCAGCTTTTGGGGAGTCTGGACAGAGCCCTCCTGTTTCGCACTGATCAAACAGCCGTAGCGTTTGACACCATGGTTGCGGCGGACAATGAACGCCTTTTCTGGGCTCCCGTGAAGGCCTGGCTCGGCGTCAAACTGACCGTGGACGAAGTCGTTCGTGCGGGACGAGTACGTCATCACCACTACAGCCCCTCCTGGCAGATGGTCTCGAATACCCTCATCCCCGCGGCTCAGGTGGAGATAACCGGAATGGGCTCCCCCTGGTCGTCGTGACGTTACCATCGGTTGATGACCGCAGGCCTGAGAAAGGGTCGCCGTAACTCTCTGTTACCGAATGTGGCGCAGGGAGGCAATGATTTCCTGCCAGTCGCGAATCTGCCTTGCCATACGGGGGCCGTCCAGGGTGCCCACGTCGGTCACGAAACCGCTCACGAGGTGGCCGGGAGTAATGTCGAAATAAATATTATCGCAGGATTCGGCGTAGCGGGGCCACACCTCCTTTCCTGATTTGGACTCGAGGACGCAGGTGTGGGAGTCCACCGTCGCCTGGATCTTGAAAGTGTCGGCAGCCACGTAGAATCCACGGTGGTGAGCTCTGGCGGCCAGGGCGGCGAGGTAGGTGCCGGTCTTGTTCACCACCGCCAGATCCGAGAGGATGCTGTCTGCTCCCACGAGGACCAGGTCGGCACGGGCAGCGGCGAGGCCGAGCTGGGCGTCGGTGACCATGCGGAGGGAGGGGTGGCTCTCTCGGAGCCTGGTGAACAGGCGACGTCCCTCCAAGAGTGGGCGGGATTCCGCGATGGTCACCGTTGTCTCTCGTGGGAGTGCCTGCCGCAGGATCGCCTCCACCGTGGACGAATAGCTGAGCGTCACCAAGGAGCGACAGGTGGCGAGGAGGGAGCGAGCGGCCTCCACCTGCTGCCGAAGGAGCCTTTGCTGTTGGGCCCGGACATCCTCCCCTAGCTGCACTCCCTGACGCCTCAGTTCCTCCAGAGAAGACACTCTCCGGGTGAGACCACTGAACCGATCGGCGAAGAGGAGAGACCAGTTATGAATGGGCGCCATGGAAGGACGGATTCGGGCGACTCTGAGCGCGGCTGTGATGACCTGGCGGGCGAGGTCCTGAGGGGTGGAGGCCCGGCCGCGTCGGCAGAGGGTTACCAGAGCCTCTACAGCTCTCCCAGCCAGCTGGGCGGCGCCGTGCTGTCGATCCCGGGCAATCGCTTCGATGCTCGAATCAATCCAGTCCATCAGTCGGCAGAACCCGCTGGAGCACCTCTGCCAGGCCCGGCACGGTCGGGAGCCGTGAGAGCTCGCTCGGGTTGATCCAACGCATCTCGGTGTTTTCCCAGTCGAGCCTGATCTGCTCCGGCTCCCGGACGGCGAAAAGAAAAGGATAAACACGCCAGGCTCGACCTTGCACTTGGTCCACCACCTCGAGCGGAGCCTCTCTCCTGATGAGTGTCACCTGATCGCTGTTCAGGCCCACCTCCTCAGAAATCTCGGTGTAAGCCTGATCGAGAGGGTCCGTACGTTCCAGGTAGCCACTCACCCCGGACCAATGTCCCTGGTAAGTGCCCACCTTGGTGCTCCGCTTCAACACGAGGATCTTGCCGGCGTGGCTCAGGAAGACCGTGATCACCTCCCGAAGGGGATAAGTCTGAACCGAACCTGCCATAACGCCGCTCCTCACGATGCAGTGCTGGACGAGAGACGGAACCGCAGTTACACTATTTGACCACAGTTTTTCCCCGCTGCAAAGCGGAAGGAACGGGGATGAACCATTTGGCGTAGTGACGACCGAGGTTTTCTGGCTTCGGCAGAGGAGGCAAGAACCCATGGGGAAATGGCGTTACCTGCTCCTTATTGTCTCAGTGCTGATTGTCATCGGGCCGGCCTTTGGACAGGGCCGAGATCTCCATGTTCCTCCTCTGGAGACGCTCGGCCTCTCCCCCGAACTTCTGGACCGGGTGAGTGCTGTGTTGCCCTCCAAGCCCGGAGATACCTTTCTCCAGCTAAGGAACGGCATGACGGTCCTCATCCGGGAGAACCACTCGTCCCGGGTGGTCTCCTGCCAGGTCCTCGTTCGAACCGGATCCATTCACGAGGGAACTCACTTCTTTGGAGGATTGTCGCACTACCTGGAGCACGTGGTAGCCGGGGGGAGTACTCGATCCTTTTCTGAACGGGAGGCGCGGGAACTGTTGAGGAGCATGGGGGGTGCTACCAATGCCTACACCACCTATGACCGGACGGTGTACTTCATCAACACCACCGCTCCCCACTACGGCCAAGCGCTGCGGCTCCTTCTCGCCTACGCCTCGGAAGCGCTGCTCGAGCCCGGCGAGGTGGCGCGGGAAAAGGCTGTCATCCAACAGGAGTACAAGCTCGGGGAGACTGATCCGGGCCGGGAGCTCTGGCGATTGTTCATGGCGACTGCCTACCGGAAGCATCCCATCCGCCATCCCATCATCGGCTATGAGGATGTATTCGTTACGGTAAGCCGCGATGATCTTCTCGACTATTACCGGAAACGCTACGCTCCCCAGCATCTCGTGCTCACCGTCGTGGGAGATGTGGATACCGCGGATGCGGTAAGGAGGGTCCTGGAGCTCACCGGGGACATGGCTCGAACCTTTGACCCGCCGGTCATCGTAGAAGAGGAGCCGCCCCAGGTGACGCCCCGCTGGGTGGAGAAGTCGTTTCCGCCCGCCAGGCTCACCACCATGATGGTTGGGGTCCCCAGCGCTTCCCTGACCCATCCTGACCTCTATGCCCTGGATGTCCTCGCCATCATTATGGGGAAGGGACGGACCAGCCGTCTCTACACCCAGCTCAAGGACAGGCAAGAGCTGGTGCTCTCGGTGGATGCCTTCAGCTGGACTCCCGCCTACGCGCGCGGGATGTTCGGTTTCTCCTTCAGCCTGGAGCGAGACATGGTAGACGCGACACTGGCCGCTCTCTGGGGGGAGGTCGAGGAGGTTCAAGAGAGATTCGTGGAGATACATGAGCTGGACAAAGCGAAGCGTCAGATCGTCGCCGACTCCGTTTATTCGAAAGAGTCCATGGCGCAGATGGCGTCAAGTCTGGCCGGCTCCTTCGCGGACACCGAGGATCCATACTTCGACAGCTCCTACGTGGACAAGATTCAGGCGGTCTCCCGGGAGGATGTGCGGCGGGTGGCCCGGACCTACTTGAAAAGGGACGTGGGCACCGCGGCAATCCTCTCGCCGCCGCGAGCCGAGACGAGAGGAACGGGGAAGGGAGAGGCTCAAGGGGGCGGCGAGGTGAGGACGGTCACCCTCGACAACGGCCTCAAGCTCCTCTTGAAGCGCAATCCGGCTCTGCCGCTGGTGGAATTCAGGGTATCCGGCCTCGGCGGTCAATACGTGGAGCCGGAGGGACTGCCCGGCATCAGCAACTTCACCATGGCGCTCCTTACCAAGGGGACCGAGAAGCGAAGCAAGCGGCAGATCGCGGAGATGATCGAGCAGTTGGGTGGGAGCCTCGCCTCGGGATCAGGCCGGAACACTTACTACGTCTCCCTCTCGGTCCTGAAGAGGGATACGGACAAGGGCCTCGAGCTGCTGGCCGACGTGCTCACCAACCCCAGCTTCCCGGAGACCGAAATCGAGAAACAGCGGCAGGATACCATCCTCGCGATCCGCCGGTTGGACGAGAACTGGGAGCAAGAGGTGGAGCGGCTGTTCCGCCGAAACTTCTACGGGAGCCATCCCTACGGCAAAGATATCCTCGGTACAGCGGAATCGGTAAGAGGCATGGGCCGCGAAGAAATCAGGGACTTCTACCGAGGCGTGGTTCTGCCTACCAATGCCGTGATGGCGGTATTCGGTGATATCGACCCCGATACCATGGTGTCCAAGATGTCAGCAGTCCTCGGGAAGTGGCGTGGCTCGAGCCCGGTTCTCAAGGTCCAGGGGAAACCGGTGGTACCGCTCACCGCCGATCGGCGAATCGAGGAGAAGACAGCGAAGGTTTCAGCCGGCATATTTCTCGGCACGGGCGGCGTCAGCGTCACCGATCCGGAGCGTCCCATCCTCGATGTGATCGATGCGGTTCTCTCAGGGATCAGCTATCCGAGCGGCTGGCTGCAAGAGGCTCTCCGGGGTGGGGACCGGAGCCTCGTGTACGTTGTCCACGGGTTTCCCGCGTATGGTATTGACACCGGTCATTTTGGGATCGTTACCCAGACCACCATGTCCAATTATGAGGAAGTGGTGAGGATAATTTTGGACAAAGTCCAGAAAATTCAACAGCAACCTCTTGAGCCGGGGGAGCTGGAAGCGGCCAAGAACATGTGCATCACCATGCATGAGATGGGCCTGGAGACCAATGCGGCCCAGGCGGCCAGTGCGACGGTCAATGAGCTGCTGGGCCTCGGGTACGAATGGGATCGCCGCTATCCGGAGCAGATCAGGCAGGTCCGGGCGGAGGATGTTCTCCGGTTGGCCCGAAGGCTTTTTCAGCACCATCTGTTGGTGAGCGCGATTCCCGAACGCCCGGTGGAGGCGGTCATACCGCCTGAGCGGCGAGAAAGGATGCACGTGAAATAAAGGAAAAGGGCTCCCCGCAGGTGAGTCTTGTAAAGTTGCAGGGGGTGATGGTAGAGTCTGCAAGAAGAGAATGCCCTTTTCGGACGGTGTGGCGAGGGGGGTCGCGTGGATTCAGCATCCAGGCGAACGTGTGCCGGGGATACCCACTCGCCTGGCAGGAGGAGGAGAGAGTCGCATGTGTGAGGCCAACGCCTATCTGGTCAGAAACGGCAAGGAGGAGCTCATCCTGGAGGCGGTGGACATCGTGGAGCCCGCTGAGGGGGGAAAGATTCGGATGGCGAACATTTTCGGCGAGCAGAAGGTGATTGCTGGCAAACTGAAGAGCATGTCACTCGTCAATCACAAGATCATCCTTGAGTGCGAGCCTTTGGCCCCCTGAGGTGAGGGCCAAAGGCTTTTCGTCTCCCTGCCTTGCCTTCCACCTGCCTGGAACGTCTCTCCGCCTTCCGCGCCCTATGCCTTCATGAGGGAAATGACCGTCTCGGCAAGGCCCACGGAGTGGGTGGCCTCGAAGAGCCGCACGGCTTCCTCGTAGGCGTGCCAGGTGATTCGTTCCTTGTATTCAGCTCCAAGGGCGTTCAGGTCGGGCGCAAAAACCTTGTTGGCCTTCTTGATCTCGCCCCCGGTGTTACCGGTCTCCTCCGCCCATTTCCACATGAGGTTCCAGAGCTCGTCCGGCACCCCACGATAGGGAGACTTGATGTAGCGTTTGTCGGGGGTGGTGATGGCGTTTCCGTGCTGATTCATGGCCATGCCGAAGCTGATATTTTGCCAAAGCGTTCCCACGTTCCCCTTGCGGATCCCGCAGTGGATGAACTTGGCAATCTTGTCGAGGGATGTGCCGGTGATCCCGTGCTGGGCGATGTCAACCTTCCAGGGCTGGATGGCCTCCCAGATCTCCCTGGTGAGGTCGAGCTGGATGCCCTCCTGGGTGGTGCCGAAATAGGTGCCGTGTATCGACCCGTTGTTGATGGCGAGGAGGTTCGGGTGGATCCCGGCTTTGGCCAGTTCACCGATGAACCAGGCAGCCTCGTCCGGGCGGGTGAATCCCTCGGCGCTGCCGCTCTTGGCTCCGATCTCGCCCAACTCCACCTCGAGGCCGAGACCGGCGGCGACGACGGGTTTCGCCAGATCCACGGTGCCGGCGAGGTTCTTCTCGTTCTCCATGTGGGACGCATCGATGGCGAGGGAGGTAAAGCCCGCCTCCATCTCGGCATTGATGAGGTTGGCCACCTCGGTCTTGGCGGCCTCCAGGTTCTTCACCGTGAGGTGGTCGGCATGGATACCGAAGGGGACCGAGGTATTCCCCAACCGCTCATTCTCAGCCACGATGAAGGCGGCAAAGCTCGCTGGAGTGAACTCGGTATAGCCCAGCTCGGATTTGGCAATTTCGTAAATGACCGGAGCCTTGGCGGCCATGCATGCCCGGATAACGCCCTCTACGGGCAGGCGGCAGCGGATGTTCACCGCCATGATCATGGCATTTGCCTTCTTGGCCGCCTGGAACAAGACTTGGCCGTTCACCAGGGGTACCTTGGAGTTGGGAAACCGCCGCTGGACGTTGGCAGGTCGATACTTGGACAGGTCTGTCATCATTGGCACTCCTCCTATCTCAAAAATTGAAACTGACGAGCAAACCTTCGGGAAGGGGTGACTCCATGAAAGTGCTCCCTAGATTAATCGTGATGCATGGAAAAGACAAGGGAGAAGATAAGCCATCCCGCTGCACTGCCGCTCCTGTCGACCCAACGTTAGCGCATATGGCCCTCTTGTTGCACGGGCTTCCGCTTTGTGGTGGGGATCTCGAGACGAGGAGCGAGCGGTGAGGGGGCGATAGCTTGGCGCGCAGACAACCGGAGATCATTCTCACCGACACCCCAGGCGAGCACCTGAAGGCGGATGCACTCGCCTATCCCGAAGATACTTACCTCGTCGTGGATCCGTACTCTCCTGTTCGTGCCATGGAGGCACCTTTCTCGAATCTCGCCGCCGAGGCTGAGGCCATGCTTCCTCGGCCTGTGGGCGAGATCATTCCAGCCTGTGTCCCAGAGGTTGCAGCTGCCAGGGTTTTCCGGCTTGTGCTTCTGGATTTCAACGAGCCTCGTCCCTGCCGGGGCCGCGTCGTGGAGAAAACCCTGCGCCGCCTGACCCGGGAGGTAGCGGACCTCGGAGTCCGGCACCTCGGGTTGGATCGTTTCGAATTGCTGGAGCCCTGTATTTCAGCGTACCGACTTCTCTCCTGTCTCTTGCGTGAAACGACACGGCTGGACTCCTCCGGTGTGCTCCCGCCGGACACAATCACCTTTGCTCTCCACCACCCGGCGGCCCTCCGCCACTACCAGGTGGCGCTTGCTCACCTGCCTGGAAGATAAGGGCGGGTGAGGGCCGTCTGTGGCTGGTCTTGCGACACCCGTCCGAGCATGATGCCTGGAGCCACTGGTGGGCGGGGCGGTGGCAGACGTGATATAGTACAGCGTCGGGTGGACCCTTTTCTTTCCTGGGAGAGTCGCAGGGGAAGTTCCGCTTCAGGACTTCGGCGAGAAGGTGCCCTTGGTGTTCGAAGGCAGCGAGGTCGCGGGTAGCAGGGATGGCTACGGGATCATATGAGTTCGTTGATCACACCGCCGATGTTGGCATCCGGGCCACGGCGGAAAGCCCCGACACCCTGTTCGAGACCGCGGCGCTGGCTTTCACTGAGCTCATGACCGACACCGCGACGGTTGAGCCGAGAGTCGAACGCACCATGGAATTGAAAGAGGAGAGTCTTGATCTGCTCCTCGTTTGCTGGCTCCAGGAGATCCTCTATCTCATGGACACAGAAGGGCTCGTGTTCAGCGTTTTCGAGGTACGGATCGAGGGCACCAAGCTTCAGGCCACTCTCCGGGGCGAGCCGTTCAACCCTGAGGTTCACCCCAGGAGGTCGGGCGTCAAAGCGGTGACTTACCATCACCTGGAGGTGGCAACCCACGGTGACGGCTGGGAGGCCAGGGTCATCGTCGACGTGTAGCGACGGGAGTGTCTTGACGGCGCGGTCATTAGCGGTCATTAAGGGAAGACAAGGGGGATCCCCATGCCAGAGAAGCAGGCGATGAGAGTTCAGAAGATCGATGAGTGGCGGTGGCGGGTGCCGCGAGAGGGCAAGATGCGTACCGACGGCATAGTCTTCGCCACTCCGGCCATGATGGATGATATCAGGAAGGACGAGAGCCTGAGCCAAGTGGCCAATGTGGCCTGGCTTCCGGGCATCGTGGGCCATTCGCTGGCCATGCCCGACATCCATTGGGGCTACGGGTTCCCCATCGGTGGGGTTGCGGCCTTCTCCCTCGAGGAGGGAGTGGTCTCTCCCGGGGGGGTGGGATACGACATCAACTGAGGCGTGCGGCTCATGCGTTCCAGGCTGGAACGCAGGGAGGTGACGGGTCGAATCCGTGAGGTGGTGGAGACGTTGTTCCACAACATTCCTTCGGGAGTGGGCTCCAAGCGGAAAGACCTCAAGCTCTCGCGGGAAGAGTTGCGGCGAGTGCTGGTCAAGGGGGCCGCGTGGGCCGTAGCCGCCGGTTTCGGCTACCCCGAGGACCTGGAACACATTGAGGAACGAGGTTGTATCCAGGGCGCCGATCCGGACCAGGTCTCCGACAAGGCCCTTGAGCGGGGCAGGGGCCAGCTGGGTACCCTCGGCTCGGGGAATCACTTTGTGGAGGTGGGCTACGTCGATGAGATCTACGACGAAAAGGCGGCTCGCGCTCTTGGTCTCTTTGTCGACCAGGTCACGATCCTCGTCCACACCGGTTCACGAGGCCTCGGCCATCAAGTATGTGACGACTACATCAAGATCCTCATGAAGAGCACACAGAAATACGGGATCGAGCTCCCGGACCGACAACTCTGCTGCGCGCCGGTCAACTCGCCGGAGGGGCGGCAGTATCTGGCAGCCATGGCAGGTGCCGCTAACTATGCCTTCGCCAACCGCCAGCTCATCTTCCACTGGGTCCGGGAGACCTTTGAGCAGGTCTTCCGGACGAGCGCCGAGCGGCTGGGGCTTAAGCTGATCTATGATGTGTGTCACAACATCGCCAAAGTGGAGACTCACACGGTGAGCGGTAAGGAGATGAAACTCTGTGTCCACCGCAAGGGCGCCACCCGGGCATTCCCGCCGGGACACCCGGAGATCCCTGCCACTTACCGAGAGGTGGGCCAGCCGGTGCTCATTCCGGGGGACATGGGGCGATACTCCTACGTGCTCGTGGGCACCGATGGCGCGATGGCGGAGACCTTCGGCAGCACCTGTCATGGCGCCGGCAGGGTCATGAGCCGCCACCAGGCGATCAAGGTCGCTAGAGGCAGGGGGATCATCCGGGAGCTCGAAAATCACGGCATTACCGTCCGCAGTGCTGGAAAGGACACGGTTCAGGAGGAAATCCCTGAGGCCTACAAGGATGTGAGCCAGGTCGTGGATGTGGTGCACGGTGCCGGCATCAGCCAGAAGGTGGCGCGGCTCCGTCCGATGGGGGTGATCAAGGGGTAGCGAACCGCCTGTCTATGGACAGATGGGGGTTCAGCTGACGAAGATGGCGAGAATACGGTAGGAACGGGCACCGCCCGGGGCATACACTGTGATCTCCTCTCCGACCCGGCGGCCCAGAAGCGAACGCCCCATGGGTGAGTCGACGGAAATTCGGCCCCTTAGGGCGTCGGATTCGTAAGGTCCCACTATCTGGTAAGTGGAACAGTGGCCGTTGTCGAGGTTCTCTACCTCCACATGCGCTCCGAAGCCCACGGCGAGGGTGCCGAACTGCTGGCTGACGACGATTTCTGAAAGGGAGAGCTTTCGCCGCAGATCCTCGATCCGGCCCTCGACGAGAGCCTGACGTTCGCGGGCGGCAAAGAACTGAAGGTTGTTCGCCTTGTAGCCAAAACTGCGGGCATGAGAGAGATCTTCGATGACCCGGGGACGGACGAAACGGCAGAGGAAGGCAAGCTCGGCGCGAAGCTTCTCATATCCGTTTCTCGTAATGGGCCGTTTTTTCATGGTCCACCTGCGACCGTCCACTTCCAGACAACGAAGAGCAACTCGAGAGACGCTGACTAAGCCCATCTAATGCTAGCGCAATACGGCCATTTTGGCCAGCCTTTTCTGGGATTCCGCAGCCGGCGGACCGCCTCGCTGCAAAGAATTGCAAGGAGATCACGATGAAAGAGGGTGAGACGACATCGGGTGTTTCTCCCCTTTTTCCCGATAAGGCTCGTGACTTCATGGCCGAGCACACAGAGGGCAGTTACACTTTACTGGATGTGCGGCAGGCCTTCGAGTACCAAGACGCCCATCTTCCCGGGGCGACCCTGATCCCGCTGCCGACTCTCCCGGACCTCCTGGGGAGCCTTGATCCCGGGAAGCCCACCATCGTCTACTGTGCCTCCGGCGGCAGAAGTCGAATGGCGGCTCAGTTCCTGGCGCATCAGGGCTTTCGCCACGTCTTCAATCTGGTGGGCGGAATCCAGGCCTGGGAGGGCCGACCGGCGGAAGGACCGAGAGAGTTCCACCTCCGTTTTGTCGGTGGCGACGAATCGCCCCAGGAGATCGTGACGCTGGCATATGAGATGGAAAAGGGCTTGCAAGGGTTCCACCAGACGATGCGAGATCGAACCACAGACCCCGGGCTCGCAGAGCTCCTCGGGCACCTCATCAAGGCCGAGGGGGCGCACATGAGGCGGTTGGTGGAGACCGGTCTTGTCGTGGCGGAGCAGCTGAAGTCTGGGGAGCCGGCGATCATGGAGGGAGGAATCGACGCGGAGGAGTTCTTGTCGCGAAATGAGCCTTTTCTGCGCACTGTTCCCGGCGTGATTGATGTGGCGATGATGATCGAGACTCAGGCTCTCGATCTCTACCTGAGGATGGCCCAGGAGAGCCGAAGGTCGGAGACTCGTGAAGTGCTCTTCCAGATCGCCGAGGAGGAGAAGGCTCATCTGGCCGCGCTGGGACGTTTATTGGAAAGCCGCTCTCCAGGAGCCGAATCTTCCTAAGGGGAGGCCGCGGCAGGCCCTCCCTCGTCCGCGAGGGAGGGCCCAGGGCAAGGACAGGTGGCGGAACAGGAGGGCTCGGGGGCTGGTCCCTTCGGTCGGCAAGCTTCAAGGTCATGGTGTGAAAGGGGACAACCTCCGATTCATCGTCTAACGACACAGTCCCAGCCACGCGAAAGCCGAACTTCTCGTAGAGACCGACAGGTCCCCTGCCTATCATTTTCGCATCAATCTCCACCTCGGCGATCCCAGCCCGCCTGAGAACCTCCACGATCCTGCTCAGGAGCTCTCGGGCGATCCCTTCTCCACGGTGTTCCGGATGGACCGCGATCTTCATGATCATCGCCTTGGAGTACT
>Ga0209253_10000857_pt1 | contig 26464 bp, 18 predicted proteins | sample FrelakmetBRP12BR_FD_187145 | JGI IMG/M metagenome (GOLD analysis project Ga0209253, IMG submission 187145) | Freshwater lake sediment microbial communities from the University of Notre Dame, USA, for methane emissions studies - BRP12 BR (SPAdes)... | ecosystem: Environmental > Aquatic >...
CCAGCCAGCTTGCACGGCGTCGTCTGACATAGGCTGCTTCGAGATTGGCCTTGCTGAATTCCTTTTTCTCTTTCTGGTCGTTCAGCATATCCTGGGTATTATCGATGACTGGCGACTCCTTCAGTGCCTTCCAGTCGAATTTCTCGTCGAGAGGGGTCAGCGCCTTCTGAGGGTCGAAGATTCTCGTGTCCGGAGGGAGGGCGATATACGGGGAAAAATCTGGGGTCCCGGTAAACATGTCTGCAAGGTCGCTGGCCGCGGCATCGTATTGATTGAGATACGGCACGCCGAGGATATTCCAGAATGTTTTGAAGATGCTCCCAAAACTATAGTGCACTCTGCTCACGTAGTCTCTCTTCGCGAACGGCGAAATCACCATCAGGAGGCTTCTATGAGCATCGACGTGGTCCACGCCCCCCTGCGCGTCATCCTCTGTAATGAAAATGGCCATGCTCTTCCAGTATCCGGTGTGGGAGAGAAATTCCACAATCCTGCCCACCGCAAAGTCATTGTCAGCCATGTAACTCTCCCTGAAAGGATACCCCGCTTCGGGCCTCTCTCCCGCTCCGTGGTCCTGAGGAAGGATAACCGTCAACACCCGGGGTAGCGTCCTCTCCGGGCCGCTCCATTTCTCATTGAACTCCTTCATGAATTGGGTGACACGGAATTGGTCCGGGATAGCCATGTTGAAGGTTGCAAATTTTTTCGAGGTCCGGTTGAACATCGGAGCCGGCATAGGATAGTTGGAAAAATACCTGATGCCAAACTCCTTGAACGATTCAAGGTAGAAGGCAGGCTCAAACATCGTTCCAAAGCCAAAATTGAAAAAAGAAACTCCGTGCCTCTCAAGATGGTCCCACATGGACCCCGCTTCGTTATAATCCTCTGGATAGATTGCTCCCGCCGCGCCGGTCATCCCGAGACTGCCGGGAGCTTTTGACGATGGGTTGTATGATCTATTGTCACCATAGTTCGCAGGAGTGGTCGCCTCAACCCATTCATTTGGATAGGTGTTGACCAGCCAGCGGTGGCCGTCAGCAGACACGTCCGAATCCACATAGAAATTGTCGGCGATGGCAAATCGTCTGGCAAGTTTCAGGTGGTTCGGCATCACTGTGGCGTTATGGACCGTTAGCGTCTTCTCTGCATTTGAGAAAGTTACGTTCATTCCATATCGGGCCAGGGAAGCATCGCCTTTCCCTTGCCTGATCTGCCCGAAGACCTCGTCGTATGTTCTGTTTTCTTTGGAAATGAAGACGAGGTAGTGTATCGGAGAATCCCCTTCGCCTCCGTAGAGTGGGACAGGATTCTTCTTCCTGCTTGCCTTGTCGCCGGCCGCTTCTTCGATCTTGAAGTTGTTCGTCACAACCCTCTTGGTAAGCAAACGGAGCTCGGTGTCGGACGGGACGTCGACAATCGAGACGATTCCCTTCATAAGGTTTCCGATATATGTCCCTTCCGGGCCTTCTTTGAAGTCTTTTCCCCCATTGGGTCCGCTTCCATATCCTTTGGCGCAGGCCACCACCAACTTCGTCCCGTCATTTGTTACTTTCAACTTGGAGGGAAACCATGCGGTGGGAATATGACCCAACACCTCAAGAGTCGGAATGTCGATGACCCCGATAGCATTGATTCCTGATTCCGCCACATAGAGCCTTTTCTCGTCGGGTGAAATCGCCAATCCGAAGGGGATCAGTCCTCTCAGATGTTCCACGGTTTTGTCGAGTTTCAGGGAGATCTCTTTCACCACTCTGTCGTGTTTGATGTCGATGGCTGATATGACGTCATTGTTGCCGTTGCTGACGAATACAAGATCCGACGTTGCAGCCAGGGAATTCGGACTCGCACCCCCCACCGCCGGCATTCCCTCGACCATTTCCCCGACAAGCACGCCGGTCTTGATCTTTGACACCACCGTGGGACGGTGAGCGTCTGCCAGAGAAACCGCCCAGACAGAGAAGGATTCCGGCGCATTGGGATCTCCCAGTCCGCGGACATCGAGAGAATCTATTCTCGTCCCCTCTATCATCTCTTTCGATCCGAACGGAAACGCCGGATACTTCAATGCTCTGCCATAATCCTTTTTCTCCTCGATGCTGTCGATCTTTGAGTATTCAAACATTCCGACATTGGCTACATACGCTTTCTCCTCATCGGGAGAGAGTGCAACGCCGAACGGATAACGGCCCACCGGGACACTGCTGATGACGGACCTCTTCTCCGTGTCGACGATCAGCATCCGGAAAAGCGTCTGGTCCACTGCAAACAGAAGCGTGCCGTTCTTGTTCAGCACCATATCCCCGATATACCCCCCCAGATGTCTTTTTCCATCAACCGCTATTGAGCAATCGATGGAATCGACTTTCGTGTGGGTGGTGGTGCTGAAGATGAAGATCTTGTTCTCCTGTCCGCCGGCCACATAGACGACGCTGTTATCCGGCGAGACCGCCAGCCCCATGAACACCGAAGCGAGTACTCCCTTGTCCGTTGCAGGACCCGGCGGTATTTGAACCACCACCGGCCCTGGACGCAGAACATTTTCCAGGATCGAGATGGAGAGGGGGGCAGTTCCGGAATTTGCGGTCACCGCAATCGTATTGTCCCGGCTCAACGCCAGTCCGAAAGGATGTGGAGCCACTTCGATGCATTTCCCTGCCGGTGTAAGTAATCTCCCATTCGGAACAATGGTGATACCATTCCTGTTGACCACTGTGTACCGCGATTCTGCCGGTGCGGAAAGTATCACTCGCTTTTCATCTTGAGGGGTGGAGGTGACCAGCAAGATACTCACGAGCAGTGCGGCAAGGAAATTGTCCGTTTGCATTGAGTTCCGTCTCCGTTTCGAGGTCGTGTTGAATGCATGGTAGCGAATCACTTCGAGTGAAGCAAACACCTGACTGTTCCCGAGTGGTCGTATTCCGATTGAGAATCCCCCGCCAGTTTATACCCGTCCACCTGGATCTGGATCCATACAGTGATGGGGACTCCGACGCGCGCCCTCGTTGCCGTTCCACCCGGGCTTGCGGACCAAGCAAATGTGAACCCACTGTCGCAATAAGAATCTCGAGACGTTTTTCCATTCGTGACATTCCTGTTCGACGTGAGCTCCCGCGGTGCGGTCGGGCTGAGAAACGGCGTCAACGCCGGTATTGGGTTGACTCCCACGATCGGCCTGAGGCCGCCACCATGCCTTGCTGCAGGGTCAGCGCCAACTGAGCTGTCAATCTCATGACCCGCGGCCGGGACCGTAAACGGTTCAGGCCCGTAGTTTTCCTTTGCCCACCGAATTCTTCTCTGTGAACTTCGGAAAACACATCCTGACCTGATAATAATGTTCGGGGAGAGGCTGGAAGTTGCTCGCCCCTTTCCATCGGAGAATCTCTCGGACAGCGTCATGCATCTCCACGCACGCCGCGTCATCCGGACAGGCATCGTCGGTTCCGGACTGGCGGCACTCATCCTCCTCGGGCTTCTTCCCGTGCCGGTGCCATCGGTTGTTCAAGAAGCACCGGGTCCGGCGCCGGCGGGTCCCGCTCCCATCCCCGTTGAAGTGGTACCCGTCAGGAGCGGAGACTTGATCCAGTATACCCGGGCGAACGGGACGATACGCGCCCGAAAGGCGATCGACCTCGTTGCCCGGATCAGTTCGGACGTTCTTGAGGTGCTGGCGGGAAACGGACGACGCGTGGAGAGGGGGGATACCCTGCTCATCCTGGACGACCGGGAGGTCCATGCTGCCTTCGAACGGGCGCGGACCAGTCTCCTCGGTGCGCAGATCGAATACCGGAGCTTGAGTCAGTCACCCTTCCTGGAAGCACCCGACTCGTCCACCATCCGACGACGAATTGCCACGACCAGGGACAGGATGGGGGAGCTTGGCGAACTGTTACGCCAGGGGAAGGTCTCGCGGGAGACTTACGACCGGGAGCAGAGAGAATGCCGGGCTGCGCTCGCGTACCTGCTCGCCGATCGCGGCGACGTCATTGCCAACAAGAGCGGCCTCGCAATTGCAGAAGAAGCATGCCAGCGTGCGCGGTTGGATCTCGAGGCGACCGTGGTGACCGCGCCCTGTGCGGGGACTGTCGCAAACTGCAATCTCGTGTCCGGGATGAGGATCCATCCCGGCGCGCCGCTTCTCACCGTCCAAGACCTTACGGCACTCAGTGTCGAAGTCGATCTTCTCGAGGGGGACGCATGGAAGATTGCGCCGGGACAGGCGGCCCGGGTGACCGTGCCGTCGGTCGAAGGCCTCGTGGCATCAGGCAGAGTTGCCACAGTGAACCCCGTCGTTTCGCAGGGTTCAAGAAGCGTCAAGGTGGAGGTGGAATTGAGGGACGGCGTTTCGCTCCGCATCAGACTGTTTCCAGGGATGTACGCCGCGGTCGCGATTGCTACGGCAATCGCCCGTGACCGGCTGTTGGTCCCCCGTGAGGCAGTACTGTTCCGGGACGATCGACCGCTTGCCTTCACCCTTCACGGGAACCGGGCGCAGTGGCGCTATCTGGAGGTCGGAGAATCGAATGATGAATGTTTTGAGATCAGGTCCGGTATCGGAGTGCACGACACGGTTATAGTCGGGGGTCATGCGATGCTGGCCCACGACGCGACGGTGCTGCCGGTCGTGCGGCGTGAATGAGGGAAGGCAGGTGGCACCGTCTGCCTGTGCAAACGGAGGGCGGATGGCAGTGCATTTGATTCGCCCCGCGGCACTGTCCGATCCAAACGGGGCGCAACGAAAGGAGGGCTGTATGAGAAGAATAGCTGCACTGACGGGAATGATCGCACTCTGGATCTTCGGGGCCATGGTTCACGTCGATCCGGTTGCTGCACGAACCCCCAATGAAGGCGACGCCACGGGTCCAAACGGCGGCATGCCGGGCGGGCGGTGGTACTCCCACGGCACGGTTTCGGAAACAGAGTGGATTGACTCGTATGAGATGACGTGGAATCCCTGGCCGTGGCCGGGACGCTATGAAGTCAAGATAACCAAACGCCCGCGGACGTTCTATTACCTGAAAGAGGTCTGTTCCTATGATGCCCGAATCTGGGAATGCACCCCGGGATCCGAACGGAGAACATTCCAGTTCGCCGCGGGCTGATCTGGGTGTCGCAGTGAGACCATGTGCGCAGGGACGGTCGGACTGGTTGTCACCGGCTTCGGGGGGATGCGTGGCGGGGCCGGCAGACGGACATCCGCCGCGCGGCAGCCGGTCTTCTGGCCGCCCTGCGCGCAGCCATAGGAAAGGAACGAACATCAATGCTTTCTCCTCGAACAGCAGTCTGTGGCTTCCTGCTTCTGGTCGTGATCGCCGCAATCACAGGCTGCCGCAGGACGGAGCCCTTAACGGAAGCGCAATGGGCTCTCCGGGGAAGGATCGGGCGGGAACAATCGCTGGAGACATTTCTGAGGGCCGTCGATACCGTCGACCTGAACATCCCGCTGGAAGTGCCCGTCGATCTCATTCCGAAAGTCCGATTCTTCTCGAAAGGGTTTGTGCTCTTCAACCCGATGGCACGGACCATCGTCCTCGTGTCGCGGGAAGGGGAGTATCTCCGTTCTTTCGGGAAGATCGGTGCGGGACCAGGGGAATTCCGCAACCTCGTGACAGGTACGGTCGATGCAAAAGACAACGTCTATACATTTGACGACCTCCTTGCAAGGATCTCCGTTTTTGGCAGCGATGGCTCAGTCCTTCGGACGATCCCGGTACGCAACCCCTTCCTGGTGCGGCATGTGTGTGTCAACAGTGCGGGAGACCTTTTCCTGCACCATGCGCCTGACTCGAGCTCGCCGGGATTTGTGTCGGTGTACGGCGCGGAGGGTTTCAAGACCTGTCTAATCCCACCTATCCCCGGCTTTGAACCATACTACTTCCGCGGCCACCTGGATGGCCAGGTGGTTCCGACAGGCGATGGCGATGTGTTTGAGAGCAATACCTTCACCTACAGGATATCCAGAATCCGGAGCAACCTCACGGTGAGTCAGTTCGGCGAGGAGGGGGACGACTATGTCGGCATGCCGCCCGTTCGTTCCCTGCAGACGATTCAGCAGCTGCAGCGAGCAGTTTCCAGCGCGACGATCATCCGGCAGCTCCTGCTGTGCGATCACGAGAACCTCCTTTTGCAGGAAACCCTCTGCTTTCCGCAGCTGGGGAGAGATCTGCACCGGAATGTGAGGGTGTATGACACCTCGGGTGTCTTCCTGGGTTCGCTGGAATTCACAGGTGAGGAATTCGAGGCTTCCGATGGCAACCGACTGCTCCGGGTTCAAGCCTATCCTCCTGATGCACGGGAGAGTGGATTCGACGGCAGGCTGCCTTCCCTGATCCTGTATGAAGTGAACCATGATGGTCATAGCGAGTAAGCGAATGCTCCTTATGGAGATTCTTGTCTGCATCTTCGCAAATGCCGGAAATGCTGATGCTCACGGTCAGCCGGGCGTTCTGCCGGATCTCATCCTGCGATCCTTCTCAGGCAAAGGTGCCATCGCCCTGTCCAGGATGCCTTCGATCAGGCTTGTAGCGCTGATCTCTCCGGCCGATTGTCCTTCCTGCTATGAATGTGTTCTGGCGGAATTGAACAGGCTCATTCTTTGTCCGGAGTGGATGAACAGGGTCATCTGTTGCGTCGTTGGAAAAGAAGCAGATGCCGCGGCGTTCGCGGAGGAGTTGCGGAGGCGTTACGCCATCGGCTTCGGGCTGGTTCGGGCGGGCGAAGAGGACCGGCGCCAGCGGTCCTTTCTTTCCAGGGTCCAGACCCCAGGCATCTTCCTCATCGGGGACGGGTTGCGTTTGCTGGCGGCACACGAGGTGTCGCCAGCGACATTCCTGAAGGTTTCCTCGGCCATCGATTCGCTGATGGCGGCGCCGGGTCCGGAGTAGCGCATGTCTCTCTCCCGGATCTCCATCGAACGGCCGGTCACGGTCTTCATGTTTACCTCTGGCGTGGTGCTGCTTGGCGTCCTTGCATTCCGCGACCTCAGTGTCGACTTCCTCCCCTCCGTGACGGTCCCGCGGATTACCGTTCAGACGCGACTTCCGGGGGCCCCGGCGGAAAACGTGGAGGAACTTGTGACATCGCCGATCGAGGCTGCTATCGGCACGGCGCCGGGTCTGCGGCGAGTCTCTTCAGTAAGCCGGCAGGGAATGTCGGTGGTTGTCGCCGAGTTCACGTGGAGCACGACGATGGACATTGCGATGATCGATCTCCGGGAACGGATGGACCAGACCCGCCGCCTGCTCCCGGCCGGTGCTGGCAGGCCCACGCTCCTGTGGGCCGACCCCTCGGAAGAGCCAATCATGACTCTTGTCATCGGGGCATGTTCACCGTCAGGAAATCGCACACGGGAGAATCCTACCGTTGCCGTCCGGCGTGACGGGCAGACTGGGGATGCGACAGCCCGGCTTGCAGAGGTTGCGGACGTATGTCGTTCTTCCATCAAGCACCGGATTGAGCAGATCGAGGGGATTGCGCAAGTGCTTGTGGCGGGAGCACCCAATCGTGAAATCCATGTCAATGCCGACGTCGACAGGCTCAAGAGTAACAGTGTCTCGCTGGACGACCTCGTGACGTCGCTCCGCAACGCAAACGTGACTCTCCCGGGCGGGGCGGTGCGCGTTGGGAGCGTGCAGATTCCCCTGCGCATCATGGGCGATCTCGGCGGGACCGAGGAGATTCGCCGCGTCGTTGTTTCAGGCGAGAGTCCCGGGCGCTGCGTTCGGGTTGATGATGTTGCGGATGTCGTCGAGGCCTACGCGGAACGGGCCGGGGTCGTCCGCCTTAATGGCGAGGAGGTCCTGGCCCTGTACGTCAGAAAGGAGTCCGGCGCGAACACGGTCCGGGTGTCCCGTCAGGTGGGGGACGTTCTTGACAGATTGCGCGCAGAATACCCGGGCTACCGTTTCGCTGTGATCGATGACCAGGCGGGGTTCATCCAGCGGTCGGTGGATGACGTCTGGCAGGCAGTTGTTCTTGGAGGGATCCTCTCGTTCTCGGTCCTCTTCTTCTTCCTGAAGAACCCTCTCTACCCGGCTGTGGCCGGGCTCACGATTCCCGTTTCAATTCTTGCCACTTTCGCGGCGATGTACTTCTTGCGGATCACGCTCAACGTTATCTCTCTCACTGGACTGGCCATAGGCGTCGGGATGCTCGGCGACAATGCGATCATCGTCATGGAGAACGTCACGCGCCTTCGTGAACAGGGCGTCGGGAAGCGTGAAGCGGTCCTAGCCGCGGTGCGTGAGATCAACGTGGCGGCAACAGCATCGACTCTGACGAACGTGGCTGTTTTTCTGCCGGTCGTCCTCGTCGAAGGCGTTGCGGGGAAACTCTTTGCCGACATGGGGGTGACCATGGCGATCGCGCTGCTCGTCTCCCTCGTCGTGGCCGTTACTCTTGTCCCTGCGATCGTGGCGAGACGAAATCGGAGGGCCTCCTTGTCAACGCAAAGGCGGCAGGCAATCGTTGCCTCCCTCGTAGCTCCGATCCGGCGTTCCCTCTGCCGGACGGCTGATGGCATGAACCGGTCCGCCGTCGCTGTCCTGACGCGTTATCTGTCCTGGGCGCTGAACCACCGCCGGGCCGTGGTCGGCGCGGCGTGCTTGGTCGTTGCCGCAGTTGTTGCTCTCGCACTGACAATCCCGGGCGAATCGGTGCCTGAGATCCGGCAGCGATGGTACTGTGTCGATCTGACCGTGCCGAAGGAAACGCCGCCTGAAGCCGCGGTGCGGTTTTCGGCTCTTCTTGAAGACTGGCTGCGGAGCCTGCCGGAGGTCGAAGCGGTCTGCGCCGTTACCGGCATCACGGATGATTTGTTTGCCTGGAAAGTCCGGAGCGCATCGGCCGGGAGAGGAACCATCGACGTGTGCGTGAAGGATAGAGCGGACGTTGAACCCGTCATGGCAAGAACCCGGGGTTTCCTGACAGAGATGCGGCGACAGACGATAGGGCTGGAGTTCGCCGTGCGCGGCCGGGGGACGGCACTGGAGAAATTACTCCGGCCGGGAGCGTCGGATGTTGAGATCAGGGTCAGCGGGCCGGACCGGAAGACAGCCGCTGATGTGGCGCGGCGCTTCGTCGAAAGCGTGACCCTGGTCCACGGGCTGGAGGATCTCCGTCTCGGGAGGCAGGATGCGTCCCCGGGTTATGCGCTCAGCATCGACCGCGAGCAGTCGTGGCGCTACGGAGTTTCCGTGCGTGACGCAGCACGCTCGGTGATGGCCGGTCTCCAAGGTGTGGAGTCGACAGCGCTCTCCGATGTTGACAGAAACATACCCGTGAAAGTGTATCTGACCGGTAGTCGTGCGGGCACCGTGGAGCAACTTCTGGATCGACCGCTGGTGGGCGGAAGGAACAATATCCCGATGCGCGCTCTGGCACGATGGACGCGCTCCAGTGACGATGGTGAGATCCGGCATGAAAACCAGCGCCGAGTGGTTGTGGTTGAGGCGAACATCAGCGGCCGGCGGGTCCAGGCCGTGCTGGCAGACCTCCGGCGCAAGGCGGATCGTATGGACGTTCCTCCCGGGTATGCCATTGCGTTCGGCGGTGAAAACGAGCAGGTGCGCGAGTCTCTCTCCAGCCTGGCCATCATTCTTGTTCTTTCCGTCTTTGCGGTCTACATGATCCTTGCCTCGGAATATGAATCGGTCATCCTGCCGTTCGTCATCCTTCTGACGAGTCCGCTGGCCTTTGTCGGTGCGATCCTCGCGATGGCCATGACGGGGGACCATTACAATGTTATGTCCATGGTCGGGCTCGTCATCATGGTCGGTGCGGTGGACAATGATGCAGTCATCGCTGTGGACGTCATTGCCTCCCTGCGGCGGGCAGGCATGCCGCTCCACGATGCGGTAAGGGAAGGTCTTGTCCGCAGGCTGCGGGCGATTCTCATGACGACGGCAACCACCGTCCTCGGCGTGTTCCCGCTTCTGCTGGGATCGGGGTCCGGCTCCGACCTCGTCCGGGCCCTTACGGTCCCGCTGGTGGGTGGATTGCTGTCGTCGACGTTCTTCACCCTGTCGGTAATTCCCGTCGTGTACGCGATCGTTGACCGATGGCAGCGGGAGAAGTGCTTCGCAATGAATGATTTTCCCGGCTCGCCGGTTCCCTGCACGACACAACTGGCTGATCCGCCGGGCTTCCGGTGAGAGCATGAGCAGTGTCCTTGTCAAAATTCTCCGACGCCCCGTGACGACGGGGATGATCAGCATCGCCGTCTGCTGTGCCGGGATCGTTGCGCTATCGAATCTTCGCGTTGATGTGGCTTCCTCGGTTGAGCGCCCCGCACTGACGGTGATTGCGTTATGGGATAGAACCTCGCCGGAAGGCGTTGAACGATTCGTCTCGAGGCCCCTGGAGGAAATCGTGGGGAGCATCAAAGGGGTCGTGAGCATCAACTCTTCGTCGGGGGCCGGCTTTGCCCGCCTGGTGATCGGCTTCCATCCGGGATCGGACGTCAAGTTTGCCAGGCTGGATCTGAACGAGCGGATTTCCCGGCTTGCCTCGACGTTGCCTCCGGGCGTGACCATTGCCCGGGTTGAGCCCTACGTGCCCCGCGAAGCTCGACAGGAGCGGGAATTTCTGAAGTATGTCCTTTCGGGGAATGAGGGTGTGGGGGAACTTGCCGCTTTTGCTGAACGGGAGATTGTGCCGCGCCTGTCCCTGATCAACGGCGTGAGACAGGCGGTGGTCGAAGGCGGGCGGGATCCGGAGCTTCATATCGTGCTGGCGGGGGAAGCGCTCAAGGCGCTCGGATTGACCCCTGCGGATATCCGCACCCGGCTCGAAGAGACGTACCCCGGGCTCCTCTCCTGCAGGGCCGCGAGCCTACGGGAGGATTTGCCGCTTGCCATTCGGACCGTGGCTGGGACACCGGAGGATCTTCTGGGGACGATTGTCGGTGGGTCAAAGAACGGGGTCCCCGTGCGCCTCCGGTCGTGCGCATCTGTACGGCCGTCACTGACCACGCCGGCCGTGATTCACCGGGTGAACGGGAGGCCCGCCGTGATCGTGCGTATCGAAAAGGACCCCGGAGTCGATGCGCTCACCGTGTCCTCAGCGGTCAACGGGGCGATGGGAGAGGTGCGGGGTATTCTCCCGCCGGGTCTTTTTCTCGAGCAGTCCGTTGATGCGACATCGCAGCTGCGACGCGAACTTCGCTGGCTGGCTCATGAAGGGGGCATGTCGTGTCTCTTCGTTTTTCTTATCCTTGTGTTCTTCTTCGGCAGCGCCCGGGTCGCGATGGTGGTGTTCACGTCAATTCTTGTTGCGGCGGCTGCAACACTAAGCTTTCTATGGCTGCTGGGCAGGGAGCTCAATCTCTTCTCGATGGCCGGGCTCGTTACAGGGCTAGGGAGAATTGTGGATGACGGCCTGGTGGTCGCAGAGAGCATTCAACGACACAACGGGGACGTCCGCCGGGGCGTTCGCAGTGTCGGCATTGCGGTTTCCGGATCAACCGCGGCCACGCTCGGAGCGATGATCCCCGTCCGCTTTCTCCCGGCGGAATTCCGCCCGCCGCTTGCTGATTTCTGCCTTGCCGTTGGATGGTCCCTCGCAGTTTCGGCGGTAGCGTCATTCACGCTTGTACCCGTTTTGATGAATCGTTTCACCGATCAGCAAGGGGACGGACCATGGGCCTGCCGCCTCCGCGGAAGATTGGAGCGGGTGTATCGTGTCCTCCTCGCAAAGGCCCTGATGCACAAGAAGATGACGATCCTGACCGTCGTGTGGCTTTTCGGTCTTCCGGTATGGCTGATGCCTGAACGGATGAGCGGGACAGGGGTGCTCCCCCTCGCGTACAACGTGACGGTAGGAGGGTCGTGGTTCTCCGCTGTCCGACCGTATCTGGAGGTTATTTTTGGCGGAGTGGTCTATCATTTCGCCCGGGGGGTTCTGCAAGGCAACGATGCAAGTCTTGAGGAGGAGACAGGCCTCCTTGTTGAGGTGAGGCTTCCTGCAGGGTCCGGGATCGAAGCGGCAGATTCTGTGACGATCATGTTTGAGCAGGAAGCGCTGCGGCATGGAAGGCATGTCGGGGCAGTACGCTCAAGGGTCCAGGGCGACACGGGGGAACTGCGGGTCGAGTTTACTGCTCCAGCGAGCGGTGTGGCGGGCGAGGTCAGGAACCGATTCACATCGATTGCGGCCCGGTTAGGCGGGGCAAAGATCGCTGTGTCGGGATTCGGTCCGGGCTTCGCAACCGGCGGGGAGGGGGTATCGCAGATCAGGGTGATTGTGAAAGGGTATAGCTATGCCACTGTGAAGGAGATTGCTGAGGAATTCAGGAGGAGAGCGTCACAGCACCCTCGCATTGGAGAGGTAGACATCGATCGCGGGTCAGGATCGGAGGAGAAGCTCTTTGAAGTAGTCCTGGTCCCCGACCGGGATGCACTGGCGAAGCGGGGTCTTACCATAGAGTGGCTGGTGAGGGAAGTCGGACCTTATACTGTCGGAGGAGGGGTGTCGGTGCTGGAGGACGGTGAGCCTCGTGTCCGGTGCTCTCTCCAGTTTGACGAAGCAAAGATCCTTTCCGTCGATGAATTGGCATCCCTCACACTGCGGATGCCCGGGGGGCGTTTCTGCCGCGTTGCCGATGTCGCCTGTATTCGCACACGGCGGGTGCAGGGGCTCATTGTGCGGGAGGATCAACGGTACATCCGCAGGGTGTCGTTCACATTCCGCGGGCCGTACCGGTACGCCGAAGCATTCCTCTCGCGTCTGCTGAGTTCCATGGTCCTCCCGGATGGCTACGCGGTCGTCCGGCAGGACCCGCTCGAGGCTGAATCGGGAATTGAGCAACGCGCCCTTCTGCCGATTGGCGTTGCCGCGCTGGTTGTTGTCTTCATGGTTGCTGCTTCCGTGTACGAATCGCTCGTCATCCCCCTCGTGGTGATGCTCACTATTCCATGTTCCCTCATCGGCGTGATGGGGATTTTCCTTGTCACCGATGCTCCCTGGGGGAAAGGGGGAGCGGCATCCGCATTTCTTCTGATAGGAATCGTCGTGAGCAATGCTGTAGTGCTCGTTGATGCTCTTCACCGGCGATGTCACGGGGGGGATTCCTCTGTAGTGGCGAATGCCGCCGCCGAGCGAGTCCGGCCGGTAGTCATGACAACACTGACAACCGCCGCGGCCTTTGTTCCGATGTTGGTCCGGGGTCAACCAGGGGGGTTCTGGACCAGCTTCGCCCTCGGGTCATTAGGCGGGATTCTATCATCGTCGCTTCTATGTCTGTTTCTCATTCCTCCCGTTTTTGTTGTTTTTCGCAGGTTTGCGGAGAAAAGGGGGCGAAATTGATGACAGATCCGAGGGGGGGGAGAAATCTCTTGACAATAAGCTCGTAAATATTTATTTTAAGACAAAAGAGTCTGAATTAATGCCATGAGTGTCATCTTTAGTCGTCAATGTGAATACGCACTTCAGGCGGTTCTCTTCCTCGCGCTCAAGCCAGAGGGGGAGATGACCTCTATCAAGGAGCTGACGCGGAAGCTTGAGATCCCGTATCACTTTCTCGGGAAGATTCTCCAGGATCTCACACGCAAAGAGCTGCTGAAGTCCCTCAAGGGACCTACGGGTGGGTTCGCTCTCGGGATGCCCCCAAAAGATATTACGCTCTTCCATATCGTCGAAGCGATCGACGGAGCGGCCTTCACACGGTCATGCGTGCTCGGGTTTCCTGAATGCTCCGGCGTCAATCCCTGCGCAGTGCACGATAAATGGTCGACTCTCAGGGATGGCATATATGCGATGCTGGTTACCAGAAATATCGCCCAGCTCGCACGTGAGATGAAAAAGACGGAGTATCTTGCGAGAGGATGATTTTTTCTGTTGTTCGTATTTCGGAGTGATTCATCTGAAACGTGGCTGAAATACTCAGGTCCCTATATTCAAACAGGAGTGGTGAGATCTCATGAAGCCGACGGAAGAACTCGTGAAGGAACATGACTCAATCCTTCTCATGTTGGACGTTCTGGGCCGGTCATGCCGAAACCTGGAAGAGGGGACAGCCGTGGAGCACGGCGATCTCTTGCGGATGATTGACTTCGTCAAGGTTTTTGCAGACGGTTGCCATCACGCGAAAGAGGAAGGATATCTCTTCCCGGCGATGGAACGGGCAGGGGTGCCGCGTGAGGGCGGCCCCATCGGTGTCATGCTGGCGGAGCACGACATGGGCCGCAAATACGTCCGGGGCATGGTGGAAGCGCTCACCCGTGGCTCTTCCAGCCTCAAGTCAGATCCGTCCGAATTCATCCACAATGCCCGCTCATACATTCATCTCCTTTCGCAGCACATCCAGAAGGAGAACATGATTCTGTTCCCGATGGCAGAGAGGGTCCTTTCGGACGAACAGAAGTCCGAGTTGTCCGGAGGCTTTGAGAAGATCGAGGAAGAGAAGGTCGGCCATGGAAAGCATGAGGAGTTCCATGCCCTCCTGAGCGAGTTGAAAACCCGCTATCTTTCGTGAGGCCAGTGCAATGCGCTACCATGACGAAACATTGTCGGAGCATCGCGGTGGCGGGGCAAGCAACGCGCGTCCTGTCGGCAAGTCGAATGCCGGCTCGACCGCCGTCAGAACAAGACCGATCAGAAAAATCCCCGTCGAACTCCGGAGAAGGAGAGGCAACCTCTCGGTGGAGCCTTCGTGGGGCAAACGACTCAGCGGGCGGCTCAAGGAGGATTCGCAGTTCCTCCGTTCAGCCGTCCAGGCCGCGTTTATCGTTCTCTGCCTCTGGATCGGAATTGAATTCCACCTCTTCATGAAGTGGGGGATGTCGGGAGGGGTGGAAGCCTATAGCACACGCCCGCCCGGTGTCGAGGGATTCCTTCCGATCGGTGCCCTCATCAGCCTGAAGTACTGGCTGCAGTCCGGTGTTATCAATGCGATTCATCCTTCGGGGATGTTCATTCTTCTCGCAATTGTCGGCGTCAGTCTGGCGCTCAAGAAGGCTTTCTGCAGCTGGATCTGCCCAATAGGGACGCTCAGTGAATCACTCTGGATGCTGGGGAGAAAACTCTTCAAGGGAAACCTCCAGCTTCCCCGTTGGCTCGACTACCCCCTGCGTTCCCTCAAGTACATCCTCCTCTTCTTCTTCGGGTATTCGATATGGAACATGGACGTTCCTTCGCTGGAAGCCTTCATTTACAGTCCGTACAACAAGATGGCGGATGTGAAGATGTATCTCTTTTTTGCCGAAATTTCCACGTTCGCACTCTGGACTATCATCGGACTGGTTCTTCTGTCGGTGGTCATCAGGAATTTCTGGTGCAGGTTCCTCTGTCCCTATGGTGCGCTGCTGGGGATGGTGGGTTGGCTCAGTCCCCTCAAGATCACGCGAAACCTGTCGACCTGCATCGACTGCGAGCTTTGCACAAAAGCATGCCCGGCCAACATCAAGGTACACAGCACGAAGCGCGTCTGGAGCGATGAATGCACGAGCTGTCTCAGCTGTGTGGAGGCGTGTCCGGTGAAACAGACGCTTGACGTCCGCTCCCGCTCAACGGGCAGAGCAGTCCCGAACCGTGTGCTTGCGGGGTTGGTGGCGGGTGTATTCATCGCCGTGACGGGACTGGCAGTCCTGACGGGCAACTGGCAGAACACGATGAGCAAAGAAGAGTATCAGAAGCGTTTCAAGCAGCTTGAATCTCCCGTGTACCAGCATTTCAGAGGAAAGGTGCCAACGTATGGTCCCAATGATTGAGCAGCCCGCGGAGCAGGACGTCGCATCGTTCTATGACTGGCTCGCTCCGGAATACGACGTGATGACCGGGTTCGAGAAGCGGTTTGTCCACGAAAAACCGTTCTTCCGGCTTCTCGTGGAGAAGCACGGGATCAGGACCGCGGTTGATGCGGGGTGCGGAACAGGCTTTCACTCGCTGCTCCTCGCGCAACTTGGAGTCGGCGTCACGGCTGTCGACGTTTCAGCGGCAATGGTCGAGCGCCTGGAACGACATGCCCTCGAAAAGAATCTTCACATCCACGCAGCAGTCGCGGACTTCCAGTCCATACCGGATCTCCCCCGGGACCCTGTTGACGCCGTCTTCTGCATGGGGAACACTCTTGCGCATCTGCTTTCCGTTTCGGATCTCAGGAATGCACTCTTGGCCTTCGCTCGTGTTCTCCGTCCCGGTGGAATTCTGTTTGCACAGGTGCTGAACTATGAGCTGATCCTGTCCAGGCGGGAGCGGATTCAAAGCGTCAAAGAGGCGGACGGCGTGACGTTTGTGCGCTCGTATGAGTACGGAGAGGAGTTCGTGTCGTTCAACATTCTCCGGCTCCAGCGCGGAAAGGGAGGAGTTGACCATGCACTTCAGAGTGTCCGCCTGCGGCCGGTTCTCCGTGAAGAGTTGCTGCCGCTCCTCAATGAAGCTGGGTTTGACAGTGTAAAAACGTTCGGGGGTATTGCGATGGAGGAGTTCATCCCGGGTGCATCGAAGGACCTTGCGGTGCTGGCCATGAAAAGAGATCCCTCCGGGCGATAGGTTCTGCATTTGGTGCGCGAAATGTTCTCCGATCCCTTAACCGTCATGTTTCACAATCGACAGCCTCAGGAGAAGATCCCATGGCTCCGGAAAATCCCTCGCTATTCTGCCTTTCCTGCGGGAAAACCGACTCGGATACTCCCCTTCTCGTTCTCCAGTTTGCCGGCAAGGCGGCACATATCTGTCCTCAGTGTCTTCCCATCCTCATCCATCATCCGGACCGCCTTATGGAGAAGCTCCTGGCCTTGATGGCACGGTAGCCCCGTCTCGCTACCCGGATTCCCGGAACTGCAGAATCGATTACCAAATTGCACCTTGTTTTTCCGTTTATTCGTATATTGAGGCGACACCCTACAAGGAGTTTCATGATGATCACCAGGATCCGGCTCACCACTGCCATTCTTCTCGTCTGTGTCTTTTCTGTTGTTCTCGTGGCGGCGCCGAAGAATTACGGCAAAAGTCTGACGCTGAGCAAGACGACCAGCATCTCAGAAATCCTCAAGGATCCCGAAGCGTTCAAGGGGAAGCGCGTGCTTGTCGAGGGAAGGATCAGCGATGTCTGCAGGATGCGCGGTTGCTGGATACAGATTGCCGATTCCGCGGGTGTGGCCGAAATCCGGTTCAAGGTCGAAGACGGTGTTATCGAATTCCCGCGAAGTGTGAAGGGGATGCGTGTTCGCGCGGAAGGAATCATCTCTGTGCGGACTCTCACCCCCGAACAGCAGATAGAACAGGGAAAGCACGAAGCCCAGGAACAGGGGCGAGGTTTCAACCCGGCGACAGTCAAGGGTCCAAAGACGGTCGTTCAGATCGAAGGAGAGGGTGCTCAGACGAAGTAATGCAGGCAGGAAACCAGAGGCCGCCGTAGGGGCCCGGTTCACTTTCCGGGTGCGGCGGCCGCACTGTTTCCTTTCGTCTTCCTCCGTCGCTGTGATCGGTTGAATCTCTTCCGGTGATGTAATACCTTCTGAAAAATCCATGGACAAGAAAACCATTCGACTTCTCATCGCTGACGATCACACTATCGTTCGTCAGGCGCTGACGTCTCTTCTGTCGCTGGATAGCACCATGGATGTTGTTGGGGAAGCGGCGGACGGGCGATCCGCGGTTGAACTCTCGGGGAAGCTCGAGCCCGACGTGATCCTTATGGACATCAACATGCCGCTTCTCAACGGGCTTGAAGCGACGCGGCAGATCAGAAAAACCTCACCAGCAGCAAAGATCCTCATTCTCTCCGCGCACGACAATGAGGAGTACATCCTTCACGTCATGCAGGCCGGGGCGAACGGATACCTCTTGAAGAATGGGTCCGCAGAGGACCTGTACGCGGGAATCCGTGCCGTCCATGCCGGCCATACTTTTTTCAGCCGAACGATTCCCCAGGTACTTATCGACCACTATGCCAGGCAGGTTTCACTTACCGACGGCCCCGCGGACCGGTCATCTGCCGGCATCCTCACCCCCCGCGAGCGGGAAATTCTCCAGCTTGTGGCTGAGGGACACACACACCAGCATATTGCCGACATCCTCTTTATCAGTGTCAGGACAGTTGACACGCACTGCAACAACATCATGAAGAAGCTCAACATTCACGATGGTCCCGGTCTCGTTACGTACGCATTGAAGAACGGAATCATTACCCTTCCCCGGTAGTACCGCCTTCCTTTCGGGCATCTGGCTAAAAATACGCAGGAGAACGTATTGCCCACAGATGGCCAATATTGTACCATTGGTTGCCATTGGCCGTGCACGTATGCCCCATTTGGAGCGATTATTGCACCATGTCGAAGATGAGCGGTTCACAGGATCAGATTCATTCAGAAGAAGCAAGCGCCAGTGGCATCGCCACAGGCGATATCAGGATCCTCCTTGTGGATGATCTCCCAGAGAATCTCGATCTCCTGGAGGAGGTCCTGACTGAGTCCGGCTATTGCTCGCTCCGCGCTGCGAATGGTATCGAAGCTCTCAAGAAGCTGAACGAAGAAGCAGTTCACGTCATTGTCGCCGATGCGATGATGCCGAAAATGGACGGCTTCCAGTTCTGCAAGGAAGTCCGCGCACGCCACGCCTTTGCGAGAATCCCGTTTATCATCTACTCAGGCACCTACGTAGATAACGCTGACCGGGAATTTGCGCGAAACATCGGCGCTGATCGATATGTCATGAAGAGCGCTACTCTTGATCCGCTTACCGATGCCGTCAACGATCTTGTTCAGGAGAGGTACGGTCTGAGGCCGGGGCAGGTTCCTCCGGAGAGGAAAGAACGGATCGGCGACCAGGCGTTCCTCGAGCAGCACCATGCCATCGTCATCAAGAAGCTGGAAGAGAAAATGGCGGAGCTCGAATTCAATGCGGGAAGGCTCGAGGCAAAAAACCGGGAGGTCCGGGCATCCGAAGATCGTTATCGCAGCCTGTTTGATCAGGCAAGTCTGGCCATCTTCGTCGTGGACCGCGCCACCGGACGCGTGCTTGACGTCAACACCAAGGGTTTGTCGCTCCTCCGCATGACGCGGGAGAGCCTGCTCAGACTTCCGCAAATCCCGTTTGTAGAAGAACAGGGCCTGGCCGACAGTATCCGGAAAGCGGAAAGCTATTTCACCGGCGAGGCATCCGTGAAGAGCGGCGATGGTGAGGTTCTCGACGTTGAAGTCGGTGTCGGGCCGATGACCCAGCGAGAAGACGCGCGCGTTCTGCTCTACGTTCGCGACATCACCGAGCAGCGGAAGATGAGGGCGCAGTTGTTCCAGGCAGAAAAGATGAGTCTCCTGGGACGCCTGGCGGCGGGCATCGCGCATGAGATTCGGAACCCCCTTTCCGCCATCTCGCTAAACCTCCAATATCTGGTGCAGAAGTACGGCGACAACGTTGACATCCGCCAGTCTGCTCAGGATGCCCTTGAAGGAACGCAACGTGTCGCTGCCGTTGTCGAAAACACGCTCGGCCTGGCGAGGATATCGCCGCCGGTGTTGAGGCCGGAGAACGTCAATCCGCTCGTCGAGACGGTCATTGGGTTCCTCAGGATCTCCACGCAGCTAAAGGATATTCACCTGGAGCCGCATCTGACCCCGGGCCTGCCGCCGGTCATGGCGGACGCAAAGCAGGTGCAGCAGGTGGTGCTGAATATTGTGCAGAATGCGATCGATGCATCGCCGGAACGCGGCACCGTCTTGGTGGGAACCGGACGCTCCGGTGTAGAAGCGGTTGAGATTGTGGTGCGCGACTACGGCCCCGGCATCCCCGCGGCGCAACGAAAGCAGCTGTTCGAGCAGTTTCATACGACCAAGTCTGGTGGAACCGGCCTGGGGCTCTCTCTGTCCAGGCAGATCATGGACCGCCACAATGGTGAGATACGAATCGACGCCGCACCCGGGGGGGGGACGATTGTTGCCATCGTTTTTCCGGTCTTGAGCGCATAGGAGGAAGGAATCAACCCATGTCCAAAGGAAGAATTCTTGTCGCCGATGACGAGCTCATCCTGGGCAATACGCTCAGGAAGGTGCTTGCCGATCTGGGGTATACAATCGAACTGTGCACGCGGGGCGAAGACCTCTTTGGAATTCTTGGCGAACGCCGGCCGGACCTGGTCCTGCTCGATATCTTCATGGGTGATGCCAACGGCATCGACCTGTTGAACAGGATGCGGAGCGAGGGGTGGAATACTCCCGTCATTATGATGACCGCTCACTCTGACGTTGCCCTTGCGGTGCGCGCGATGAAGGAGGGGGCCGCGGATTTCGTTGTGAAGCCGTTCGATCTAAATCACATCGTCGTTTTGATTGAGAAGAACCTCGAACACGCGCGGTTGGAGACGCGGGTGAAAATTCTGCAGGAGGAACTGGAAGAGGGTCACCTTCACAGTGGCGTTGTCGGCCACAGCGCGGGATTGAAGCGGGTGCTGGAAATCGCCGAGAAGCTTGCGCAAAGCGACAACACCACCGTGCTGCTGGAAGGGGAGAGCGGGACGGGGAAGGAAGTGATTGCCAGATTTCTACACCAGAAGAGCGCGCGGGCAGACAAAACGTTCATCACGCTCAACTGCGGTGCCATTCCAAAGGACCTGGCCGAAAGTGAATTCTTTGGCCATGAAAAAGGAGCGTTTACGGGTGCGGGCGACAAGATGAAGCAGGGGAGATTCGAGATGGCGGACGGCGGGACAATTCTGCTGGACGAGATCGGAGAACTGTCGCTGGACATGCAGGTGAAACTCCTCCGCGTTCTTGAAGACAAGCGATTCTACCGGCTTGGCGGCGTGAAGGAAATCGCCGTCGATGTCCGCATCATAGCGGCCTCAAACCGGGAGCTCACGCGTGAAGTGGAAGAAGGGAGATTCCGCGAGGATCTCTACTATCGCCTCAACGTGGCTTCCGTCAAGATTCCGCCTCTGCGGAGCAGGAAAGAAGACATCCCGGACCTCGTCCAATCGTTTCTGAAAGAATTCTGCGCGAGGTTCAGCCGTCCCGCTCCCGCGATCACCACGGAAGCGCTCCGGTATCTGCAACAGCTCCCCTGGCGGGGAAACGTGCGTGAACTTCGGAATGCCATTGAGCGTGTCGTGCTCCTGAACAGCGTCCCCACGCTCGGCGTCGACCACTTTGCCTTCTTGCTCCCCCCCGGGGGGTCCCCGATGAGCCTCATCATGAGTGGCGGGAGGAGGTTTGTGCTTGAGATTCCGCCGCAGGGAGTACCGATGAACGAGGTAGTCCGGGATCTCATTCTGAAGACGCTGGACATTGTTGGGGGGAATCAAGTGCAGGCAGCAAAAGTCCTCGGCCTCACCCGGTCCAAGCTCCGGTACAGAATGGAACAGCTGGGAATTCATCCTGAACAGCGTACGTACAAGGCAAACGCTGAATTGGCATGACGAACAGGAACGGGCGCAATGGGATGCCCGACAAGAAGTCCCGCATCGCGGTGGGAGGAAACGGGTCAGGGAAGAAGAACGGCTCGTCGGCAAATCGTTCCGCTGGCGAGGAGCTCTTCCGGTCCATGGCGGACGCTTCGCCGGTGATGATGTGGATGTGCGGTGCGGATGGGCTCATGACGTTCTTCAATACCCGCTGGCTCGAGTTCACCGGTCGGTCTCGCGCCATGGAAGCCAGGTCCGGATGGACGGCGGGCCTTCACCCTGAAGATGCCGAATCGGGCCTGAAGACCTTTCATGCGGCCATCGGGGCACGTCAGCCGTTTCGCATCGAATGCCGGTTGCGCCATGCCGATGGTACATATCGCTGGATTCTTTTCTCCGGATCGCCCCGAATCGACCGGAAGCGGTTCATTGGATATGTCGGAACCGCCGTGGACGTTTCGTTGCGTAAGCGCAATCAGGAAGCTCTTCGCGACAGTGCATCGCGCTACCGCGAGTTGGCGGAAAGCATGGGGGATGTCTTCTGCGCCATGGATGCGGACTTCCGGTTCACGTACTGGAACAGGGCGTGCGAGCAGCTCACCGGCCGGTTGGCCACTGAAGTAGTCGGACACGCTCTCTACGACATTTTCCCGGAAGTGCAGGGGTCGGAGATCGACCGGCTCTGCCACGGCGTGGCGACATCCGGCCGCTCAGCAAGCCTCGAATTGGAGTTTGAGGGAAAAGGTGGGAGCATCCCCCTCGAGATCTTCGCCTACCGCGCGCACGCCGGTCTCTCGATCATTGCCAAGGACATCTCTGCCCGCCGGAACGCCCAGCGCGCATTGCGTGCTTCCGAGGAGAAATACCGCACCATTTTCGAGCACGCGAACGATGCGATTCTCATCTTTGAACCCCGGACGGAAAAAGTCCTCGAAGCGAACAGCAAGGCGCTCCACCTGTACGGATTTCCCCGCGAGGAATTTCTGGGGATGAGTCTGAAGAAGATCACGATGGACGTCGCCCGTGGGGAGCAGCAGATTGATCAGACCCTCCAAGGAGGGATCTTCACGGACTTCGAGACGGTCCAGTTCCGCAAGGACGGAACCCCCATGACTCTTGTGCTCAACGCATCGGTGATCGATTACCGCGGACAGCCGGCTATTCTGAGCATTAACCGCGACGCGTCGCGGCTCCATCCGGCCGAGGATGTGCTCAAGAGTCAGGACAATATCCTCCAGCGTCTGCTCGCAAGCACGGACGACATCGTCTTCATGCAGGACAAAGAGGGGCACTACCTTTTCTACAACGGCTCGCCGCGGTACGGCCTGACGCTCAATGAGGTGCGCGGCAAAACCCCCTACGATTTCTACGCGCCAGCCTCGGCACGGAAGATGATGGAACGGCTCTATCAGGTGATAGCGACGGGCCGGAGTGTTTCGGCAGAAACCAAAGTGGACTGGCGGGGGGAGACGATCTGGTTTCTTGATCAGTCTTCACCCGTCCGGAACGCGGGCGGTGAGGTGACGTCGGTCGTGACCATCTCCCGGAACATCACGGAACGGAAAAGGGCAGAAGAAAAACTGCGTCGCAGCGAGGAGCGGTACCGCGCCTTCATCGAACAGAGCGCCGACGGCATCTGGCGCTTCGAAACGGTCCGTCCCATTCAGGCCTCCCTGTCCGAGAACGAGCAGATCGAACTGATCTTCCGGTACGGGTACCTGGCGGAATGCAACGAAGCGATGGTGCGCATGCTGGGCCAGCACAGTGCCGACGGAATCCTCGGCGCGCCAATCGGTTCGCTGATCGAGCGAGGGAACAAGCAGAACCTCGACCATATCCTCGCGTTCATCCGTTCGGGCTACCGGCTGACGGAGGCCGAGTCGAGAGGAGTCGATTCCCGTGGAAATGTCCGGTATTTCCTGAACACCTTTGTCGGGATTGTCGAAGAGGGTTGCCTGGTCCGGGCATGGGGAAGCCGCCGGGACGTCACCGACCGGACCCAGGCGGAACGAGAAATGCGTCTGTTAGGACAGACCATTACCAGCACGCGGGACTGCGTCTCGATCACCGACCTGGACAACAGGATCCTTTTTGTGAACGAGGCATTCCTCTCAACGTACGGCTATGCGGAAGAGGAACTCGTCGGCAAACCCATAGCCATTCTCCGGCCTCCGGGGACGGCGGAAAGCGCTATGGTCGTTGCCGATCCTGCGATACTCAACGGGGGGTGGTACGGTGAAGTGCTCCACCGGCGCAAAGATGGAACGGAGATCCCCCTCGAACTCTGGACGTCGGCGGTGCGCAACGACGAGGGCGAACCGGTTGCTGTCGTCGGAGTGGCCCGCGACATCACGGAGCGCAAACGGATGGAGCACGCACTTCGCGAGAGCGAGGCCCGTCTGCGCCGGCTCACCGATTCGATGCGGGATGTCGTGACACAGACCGATACTGGGGGGGTCATCCAGTACGCCAGTCCGTCCGCGGAGCAAGTGCTGGGATACCGTCTCGAGGAGATTCTCGGCCAGACCGTCTTCGACCATATTCACCCCGACGACGTCAAGCACGCACGGGAAGTCTTCCAGACGGCGATCAGGGAGCGGACGGGTGGCCAACTCGAATACCGTTACCATCATGCCGGGGGGCACATTCTCTGGCTGGAGTCGGTGGGAAGCCTCCTGTTTGACGATCGGGGAAATGTTGCCGGAGCGGTGATTGGCACTCGCGACATCACGGAGCGGAAAAGGGTCGAAGAGCAGATCAAAGCTTCCCTCCTGGAGAAGGAAGTCCTTCTCAAAGAGATCCACCACCGTGTGAAGAACAACCTGCAGGTGATCTCCAGCCTGCTGAGCCTGCAGGCCGAGTGCCTCCACGACGAGGGATTGAAGAAGATACTGAAAGAGAGTCAGAACCGCGTGAAATCAATGGCGATCATCCATCAGCGGTTGTATCAGTCCAGCAATCTGGCGGAAATCAATTTCGCCGGCTACATCGAGGAACTCTGTTCCCAGCTTCTCCGCTCTTACGGAGCGGCGTCGAGGAAGATTTCGCTGCGGGTCCAGGCCGACGATGTTGCGCTCGGCGTCGACAGGGCCATCCCGTGCGGAATTATCCTGAACGAGCTGGTCTCCAACGCGCTGAAGTATGCTTTTCCCGGCGATGACGGTGGAGCGCTGACGGTGAAGCTGCATGCCATGGAACACACCGTCGAGCTGTCGGTGAGCGATGACGGGGTCGGTCTCCCCGCAGGGCTGGATTTCCGCACCAACGATTCGCTCGGGCTGAAGCTTGTGAACATGCTGGTGGAGCAGCTCGGCGGCACCATGACGATGGGCGCGGATGAAGCACGGCCGGCACCCAGGCGGGGGACGCTCTGTTCACTGACATTCAAGAAATGATCCTGTAGCGATAGGAGTTGCGTATGAAACCGGTCACCATCCTGGTCGTCGAAGACGAGCGCATCGTGGCGAAAGACCTTCAGCTGCGGTTGAACAGGCTTGGCTTCACAGTTCCGGAGACCGCCAGTTCGGGGGAAGAGGCGATCCGGAAGGCTGGAACGCTGCGCCCGCAGCTTGTGCTGATGGACATTCACCTGAAAGGCTCGGTAGACGGACTGGAGGCCGCCAGGCGGATCAGGGAAGAGTTCAAGATCCCCGTTCTCTTCCTCAGCGCATTTGGCGATGAAGGAACACTCACCAAGGCACGACTTCTGGATCCCGTGGGATATCTCGGGAAACCCGTAGAGGACCAGCAATTGTACTCCGTCCTGAACGCATTTTTTTCGCGGTCGACGGGAGCGAGAAAATGATGATCGTGGTCTATCTCCATCTCCTTCCCGAAGTGGTGACAACCCTTGGCGTTGTCCTGTTCTTGTTGATCATACTCTGGTCTTTCTTCTGGTCTTTCCACCGGCGGCTGCCGGCAGCAATCAGACGGTTCGAGCAGAGAGGGGGCGAGCCCTCTGAGACGAGTCCGGTCCCTGAACAAGTCAAGACCCGCCACGGGAGGAAAGACGGCAGTCTTGTGAATGATGACACGGTGCTCTACGCGTGTACCTTCGAAGAACCTCAAGCCAGGATGCCGCTGGAGCAGAACCTTTCGGAAAGCATGGGGATAGAAGAGGCTCTGATAGAGAAAGAGAAGACGATCCGCGCGCTTCTCAACGCGCGAACCGACTCGGCCATGCTTCTGGATGTGGGAGGGATCATCCTGGCTGCGAACGACACGGTGGCTCGACGGCTGGGTGAGCCGGCGCACAGCCTCCAGGGCCGCTGCATCTATGATTTCTTTGATGCAGAGCTCGCCGGAGGCCGCAGGGAACGGATTGCCGAGGTGATCCGCACGGCAAAACCGGTCCGCTTTGAAGACGAACGAAACGGGATCTGGTATGACAACAACATCGTTCCCGTGTTCAACGGTTCCGGCATTGTGGACAGGGTGGCGGTGTTTGCGTCCGACACCACAGAACGGAAACGCGCTGAAGAGGCGCTCCAGGCGTCGGAGTTGAAATACCGGAACCTCGTGACGGCTATGAAGGAAGGGATCATGGCCGTCGATGCCAAGGACGTCATCCAGTATGTCAACCCGCGAATGTGCGAGATGCTGGGCTATGCGGACACCGAACTGACGGGGCGGCCCGTCGCCGCCTTTCTCAGCGACGAGAACAGTCAGGCGTTGCTGGAAGAAAAAGGTAACCTCCGGGCGACAGGAGTGTCCGATACCTATGAACTCGGCATGAAAACGAAGAGCGGCCGGGTGATCCAGGTGCTTATCACCGGTAACCCGATCATGAACGAAGGGGGTGGGATCACCGGGTCGATGGGCGTGCTGACGGATATCACGGAACGGAAGCGTGCAAACGACCAGTTGCGCGCCGCGTTTCAGGAGAAGGTTGTCCTCCTGAAGGAGATCCACCATCGGGTCAAAAACAACCTCCAGGTGATTTCCAGTCTGCTGAATCTTCAATCGGGCCACATCGAGGATCCCGCAGTCCGTGAGCTCTTCAAAGAGAGCCAGAACAGAATCCGTTCGATGGCGCTGGTTCACGAAAAACTCTACCGGTCCAGCGACCTTACCAGAATTGACTGCTCCGAATACATGAACAGTCTTGCAGGGAACCTCTTCCGCTCGTATGGCGGA
>Ga0209253_10000858_pt1 | contig 26410 bp, 24 predicted proteins | sample FrelakmetBRP12BR_FD_187145 | JGI IMG/M metagenome (GOLD analysis project Ga0209253, IMG submission 187145) | Freshwater lake sediment microbial communities from the University of Notre Dame, USA, for methane emissions studies - BRP12 BR (SPAdes)... | ecosystem: Environmental > Aquatic >...
TCGCCCTCGGGCATGATGCGTGGCTGCACCGGCCGCTCGATCGACAGCGGACGAAAGCGACGAAAATTAGCGGCGACCATGCAACTTGCCCTGTTCGACTTGGACCATACGCTGCTCAGCGGCGACAGCGACGTGCTGTGGTGCACTTTCCTGATCGACCAGGGTCTGCTGGACAAGAGTTTCCGCGAACGCAGCGCCGAGATGGCCAGGCGCTACACGGCCGGAACGGTGACTCCGAGGCAGTATTACGACTTCTATGCGGGAACGCTGGCGGGACACGATGCGGACTCGCTGCAACCGGTGCGCGAGCGCTTTCTCACCGAGATCATTCGACCCCGCATCCCCGATGAGGCGCGGGCGCTGCTGCGGCGCCACCGCGACGCCGGAGACACACTGATCCTCACCACCGCGACCAACCGCATCGTCAGCGAGCGCACGGCCGCCGACCTCGAGGTCGATCACTACATCTGCACCGAAGTCGAGACCGTGGACGGGCGTCTTACCGGAAGGACCGTGGGAATCCTGAACATGCGCATGGGCAAGGTCGATCGACTGCGCCAGTGGCTGATCGAACAGCAACAGCCCGAGCGGTTGCTCAGCCGGGCAAGCTTCTACAGCGACTCGATCAACGACCTGGCGCTCCTCAGCGTGGTCGGTCGACCGGTGGTGGTGGATCCGGATCCCCGGCTGGAATCCGCAGCGCTTCGCAACGGCTGGTCGGTGCTCCGGTTCAATCGGAGCGCTTGAACCCGATTCGATGGCTGCATACCCGCTAGCATCGCGGCATCGCATACGCAGGGCACGCCATGAACGACTTCCCGGAAGACATCTACACCGAGCCGTCGGACATCGACGTCGACGGGATCAAGAGCCTGGGCCCGCTGCGCGGCATGGCCGGCATCTGGCAAGGCACGCGCGGCCTGGATGTCAAGCCCAAGGCCGAGGGCCCGAAGAGGCAGGCCTATGTGGAGCGCATCGAACTGCAGCCGATCGACCCGCAGACCAATGGGCCGCAACTGTTCTATGGCCTGCGCTACCACACCCACGTCGTCAAGCCCGACCAGGTGAAGACCTATCACGACCAGGTCGGCTACTGGCTGTGGGAGCCGGCCACCGGCACCGTGATCCACACGCTGACGATACCGCGCGCGCAGATCGCGATGGCGGTGGGCAAGGCCGCGGCCGATGCCACGCGCTTCGAGCTGGTGGCCAGGCAGGGCGCCAGCGATTACGGCATCTGCTCGACGCCGTTCCTCGAATACGCGTTTCGCACGGTGGAGTTCCGCATCGCCGTCACGATCAATCCGGACGGTACCTGGTCGTACGAAGAGGACACCGTACTGATGATCCGCGGCCAGGCCGAACCGTTCCACCACACCGACCGGAACACCCTCACCAGGATCGCCGAGCCGACGCCGAACCCGCTGGCTCGGCACTAGCGGTCGGCATCGAGCGAGACGCCGGCGGCGCGTCCCCGCGCCGGCCGGCGCTTCGATGATGGCTGCCGCTCGACGGCTGCCTTGCCAGGCTCGTTCGAGAACGCCACGGCCATGTCGAACGCGCGCTTCGTGAAGTCGAGGACGCGCGCGAAGCGCTCGTCGTCCAGCGCCCGTGCGGCATCGCTGGCGCGGTAGACGTTGGCCAGTTCGCGCTCGCGCGTCCCTTGAATCGCCAGGCGCCCCACGCCGAAGGCCTCGAGCGCCTTCCACAACTCGGGGTTGTATTGCCGCGTCAGCGCCATCGCAACCGGAATCGGGTCGCGCCGGCCGAGCACGCCCGCAAGGCGCAGCACCACGTCGAACGGCAGCGTCGCGAGCCCTCCTTCGGCCTGCTCGATCAGCTTGGTTTCGCCCAGGCCGACCGCGTCGGCGAGCTCGCGCGCCGTCATGCCCGCGGCTTCGCGCCAATGGCGCAGCTGCGATCCGGCCCTGGCGACGGCGGCCTTCCTGCCCGGATCCTTGACGCGCGCCTGCACCAGCGTCATTCCCATGTCGGTGGCATTGCCGGCCACGCTGAGCAGCGTGTCGGCCCACGAACGCACCTGGCGCGCGAGCGACAGCAGGGGCAGCTCGGCAGCGGGAGCGCCCACAACCGGCCGGCGCCGGCCTGCCGCTGACTCGGAACGCTTGGTCTGGGCCATCTGATCGATCCTTCAACACCAATGCGAAGAGCAGATACTAAGCCCGCTCAGCGCCCCGGCAGTCCCATCGAGCGCGCGATCACCTCCCACATGATTTCGGTGGTGCCGCCGTAGATGCGCTGCACGCGGGCATCGGCCCAGGCGCGCGCCACCATGTATTCCCACATGAAGCCGTAGCCGCCGTGTAGTTGGACGCACTGGTCGAGCACCCGGCCCTGCAGTTCCGAGCACCAGGCCTTGGCCATCGACGCGGTGGCGGTGTCGAGCTTGTCGGCCAGCAGCAGCTCCAGGCAGCGGTCGACGAAGACCTGCGCGATCTGCGTTTCGGTATGCGCTTCAGCGAGCTTGAAGCGCGTGTTCTGGTAGGCGGACACCGTGGTGCCGAACAGCTTGCGCTCCTGCACGTACTGCAGCGTCGTGTCGATCGCCGCGCGCGCCGATGCGACGGCCATCACGGCGATCTGCATGCGCTCCCAGGGCAGTTCCTGCATCAGGTAGATGAAGCCCTCGTTCTCGCGCCCGAGCAGGTGCGACTTGGGTACCTTCACGTCGTTGAAGAACAGCTCCGACGTGTCTTGCGCCTTCAGGCCCACCTTGTGCAGCCGCTTGCCGGTGTCGAAGCCGGGCATGCCGCGTTCCACCAGCAGCAGGCTGGTGCCCTTGGCGCCGGCGGCCGGGTTGGTCTTGGCCACCACGATCACCAGGTCGGCATGCCAGCCGTTGGTGATGAAGGTCTTGCTGCCGTTGAGCAGGTAATGGTCGCCGCGGTCGAGCGCGGTGGTGCGCACGCCCTGCAGGTCGGAGCCGGCGGCGGGCTCCGACATCGCGATGGCGCCGACGATCTCGCCGCTGGCCATGCGTGGCAGGAAGCGCTGCTTCTGTTCCTCGGTGCCGTAGTTCAGGATGTAGGGCGCGACGATCTCCGAATGCAGCCCGAACCCGAGCCCGGTGGCGTTGATGCGGAAGTTCTCCTCCATCACCACCACCTGGAACAGCCGGTCGACGCCGGCGCCGCCGTATTGCTCGGGCAGCGACGAGCACAGGAAACCGTTCGCGCCGGCCTTGCGCCAGACCTCGCGGTCGACGTAGCCCTGCTCCTCCCAGGCCGCGTGATGCGGCGCGACCTCCTTGTCGAGGAAGCGCCGGTAGGTGTCGCGAAAGGCTTGGTGGTCTTCGTTGAACAAGGTGCGTGCGATCATGTTGCGCTCCGTCGGCAGGTCGATTGTCGAACAGGTCGGTGCCGTCGCGGGCCCGCCCGGGCGCGATGGGCCGGTGCTGCCGTCACGGCCCCCGAGCGGCGGCAGCGACGAAGCGGCGCTCAGGCTACGTTGCGCAATTCGCGGCGCAGGATCTTGCCGACCGTGCTCTTGGGCAGCGCGTCGACGAAGCGCACGATCTTCGGCACCTTGTAGGCCGTCATGCCGGTGCGGCAATGCGCGATCACGTCGGCCTCGGTCAGCGCGGCGCCGGGCATCTTCACGACGAACAGCTTGACGGCCTCGCCAGTCTTCTCGTCAGGCACGCCGACACAGGCGCACTCGGCCACGCCGGGGCAGCCGCTGGCCACGGCCTCGACGTCGTTCGGGTAGACGTTGAAGCCCGAGACGATGACCATGTCCTTCTTGCGGTCGACGATCTTCAGGAAGCCGCGCTCGTCGAACAGGCCCACGTCGCCGGTCTTGAAGTAGCCGTCGGGCGTGAACGCCGCGGCGTTGGCCTCGGGCTTCTCCCAGTAGCCGCTCATCACCTGCGGGCCCTTGACGCAGATTTCGCCGGCCACGCCGGGCGCCACTTCGTTGCCGTCGTCGTCGAGCAGCTTGATGTCGGTGGAGGGCAACGGCAAGCCGGTCGTGCCGCTGAACTCCTCGATGTAGGCCGGATTGAACGACACCACCGGGCTCGTTTCCGACAGGCCGTAGCCCTCGCGGATGAAGCTGCCGGTGATCGCCATCCAGCGGTCCGACGTGACGCGGATCACAGCCGAACCGCCACCACCGGCCAGGCGCAGGCGCGACCAGTCCACGTCCTTCAGGCCGGGGTGCATCGTCAGGCCCTGGTACAGCGTGTTTACGCCCATGAAGACCGTGGGCCGCGCGGCCTTGAGCACATTGACGAAGCCATCCATGTCGCGCGGGTTGGCCACCAGCCAGTTCTCGGCGCCGACCGAAAAGTAGGTGATGAAGTTCACCATCAGCGCGAAGATGTGGTACAGCGGAATTGCGGTGACGACGACCTCTTCGCCCGGGCGAACGGCCTCGGGCATGAAGGCCTTGTACTGCTCGGTGTTGGCCACCAGGTTGCGATGCGACAGCGTCGCGCCCTTCGACAGGCCCGTGGTGCCACCGGTGTACTGTAGGAACAGCGGGTCGATGCCGGTGATCTGAACCGGCATGCGCCGGCATCCTGCGCCTTCGGCCAGCGCGCCGGAAAGGGCGATGGTCTGCGTCAGTCGCGCATCCACCGGCGGACTGGGCAACGCTGCGCCCAGCGTGTCGCCGGGGCTCACGGTGATGACGGTCTCGATGCCGGTCTTGCCGATGATCTCGGCCAGGGTCGGTGTCGAGCCCGCGAAGATGACGATGATCCGGCAGCCGGCGTCGTTGAGCTGGTGTTCGAGTTCACGCGGCGTGTACAGCGGATTGACGTTCACCTGTATCGCACCGGCGCGGATGATGCCGAGGAAGGCGACCGGGAAGGCGGCGAAGTTGGGCACCATGACCGCGATGCGGTCGCCCTTCTTTACGCCGAGCCTGTTCTGCAGGTAGGCGCAGAAATCGGCCGACAGTTTGTCGACCTGGGCATAGGTCAGCGTCTTGCCGAAGCTGCTGAACGCTGTCCGGTCGGCGTAGCGCTGCATCGCGCCTTCGAGCATCGCCGTCACCGATGGATGGCGGTCGGGGTCGATTTCGGCGGGAAGGTCGCCGTAGGACTTGATCCAGGGTCTCAGGGTCATCGGGTCTCCTGCTGATGTCACCCGCATGCGGATGTCAGACGCCACAAACTGTACGCCGAAGTGGGTATGCATCCCGAAGCGCGCGACTCCGCGCGGTCCGGCTCGAGGCCCGAGCGCAGGCGCCACCGATTCGAAACCAGGGGACCGATCATGCTGGATACGCTCATCAAAGGCGGCACCGTCGTCGACGGCGCCGACAGCGAAGGCTTCGTCGCCGACACCGGGCTGCGCGACGACCGCATCGTGGCGGTGGGCCGCATCGACGAGTCGGCCCGGAACACCATCGGTGCCGGCGGCCTGCACGTGCTGCCGGGCTTCGCCGACATCCACACCCACTACGACGGCCAGATGTCGTGGGACCCCAAGTTCACGCCGAGTATCTTCCACTGCGTGACTACATTGTTGATGGGCAACTGCTCTGGCGCCCGACGGGCGACTCGACGTGGTCGATTCATTACGCCAGCGGCGAAACATGCCACCAAGGAGGCGCGGGGTTTCGCCTTCAATCCGACGGGCGCCCCATCTTGCGAATCAGAAGCACTACTTGAAATGAGAGATCCCTTTGGCTATGCCGCCAAAACAATCAACGAACAATCTCCCAGAATATTCCGACAATCGAGACGTAACCTAAGGTGAACACTGCGGTTCGAACATAAGGGATTGCAAACCAGTAGACGATGGCGTGCGCCGCCCGTGCCCAAAAGAAGATCGCTGCCCACATGGCCGTCATTCCGTTCGCCTTGCCCGCAAGGTGGGCGACGATGACCAAGGCCGCAAAACCGCCCAACACCTCGACGCCGTTCATGAGCGCCCTATCTGCCCTCTTGCCCCACAAGGGCACCGGGCGGGGTTCGGGATCAACATAGTTTGGCGGCGTGAGGAAGCCGTTCGTCATGACCTGGCAGACCACATAGGGGATCCACAACGATGCGGTGAGCATGGCAGTGAAAGCGAGGTAACGCAGGTCAGGTGTCATTGTTTGCATCCCGAGTTCGGACATGACTTTCAGGCGGGCTAGATCCGGCGGGTCAATTTGAGGATCACGACCGCCCACCAACGCGCCGGCAACCGGCGCTCCCAGGAGGAAAGCGATCGATGATCGCCCAGCGAGGGCGGATCAACGGTCGACCGCGATCACATGTCGATCGCCTGTGCGATTTCGATCGTGCCGCCGCCTTTCAAGATCGGGCAGCCTGCTGCCTTCTTGCGCGCATCCTCGAGACTCGAAGCTTCGATCAGGCTGTAGCCGCTCGCCGGATTCGCACCGCCGCCGTCGACCAGCGAGCCGTCGGACCGCACCGTACTCGATTTGCCGACCGGGTTACCGCCGTCAATGACCGCCGCACCCATCGAGCCGAACCAAGCGCCCCAGGCGTCCATCTGCGCTTTGGCATCAGCCGCGTTGGAAGACGGCTTCCCGCCGTGGTACACGAACAGATATTTGGCCATGCCGAACTCTCCTCTACCGTATGGGCGCGTGTCGATCCACACCCGGATTGGAGGGTATTCACAAAGCATCTGCCTCGCAACAGCAAGAGTCATGATAATTCCGGCGCAAAACTGTAGAAAGTACACATCCCCATGGACGTGGCCAGCGGAGACGCAGGACTTGCGCAGTCGCTTGTCGGACTGTCTAACTTCGGAGTGCCAGCGCGCGTTGCGTCATCGCTGATCAAACAACGCGGCGACTTGGCTCGACGCCTGAGTGAGGCCGTCGTCGCCGCGATCCCGGCGTTCAACGTCTCCGGAAACCCGGAGCTTCTTCCCGATCTCGACCGCCATGCCGGCGAGCACATCGCGGAGCTGCTTCGCCTGCTCGGCGGGGGCGCGGTGCGCGACTTCGAGTTCGTCCGCGCATATGCCCGCCGCCGTGCCGCACAGCGTTTCCCGATCGAAGCCACGCTGCAGGCATATCGCTGCATGCATCCGATCCTGTCAACGTGGCTGCGGGGTGGGGTCAGCACGCCAAGGGCGCGTATCCACAAGCAGACCTTCGCGGCGTTCGCAGAGCTTGTGACGCAGTACACCAGCTCGATCAGCATCGTGTTTGCGGCGGAATACGTCGCCCATACCAGCGTCCTCGCCGAAGCCGAAGGCGACCGCCGCACCGAGCTGCTGAGCATCCTTGTCGGCGGCTACGATGAATCGGATGCCCGCGTTGCGCGCCTGCTCAAGCGCGCCGGCTACCTGGAGCAACGACTGAGTTTTTGCGTCGCGCTGGCGCAATCGACCGACCCGCTCGAAATGGAAAACCCGGCCCGCGCGCAGCGCATCGCCGACGCGATGGTCGAGTGCGTGGCAGCGCTCTCGGTGCGTGTGCTCGTGGGCGTCCGAAGCAATCTCGTCACGGCCGTGTTCTCTGACATTCGACGCGCGTCAGGTTGGACTGCGCCTCAGGCGAGCCTCGCTGACCGGATCAAAGAACAACTGCTTGCCCTCGGCCCCGCCGTGCTGATTGGCCTGTCCGGCGACCAACCATCGACGTCGCTCATACCGCGGGGCGTGCATGAGGCTACGGTGGCCCTGGACTTCGCCGACGTCACCGAGCGCGTCGTGCCGTTCTACGCGCTTTCGATCCGACGGTTGCTGATTCATCGCGGAGCCGAATACGTGCAGTCCGCGCTTCCAGTGTGGTTTGGACGCCTTCGCGACGCGGACGCCAAGTCCCGAGGTCATCTGATGAAGACACTGCGCGCCCTTGCGGACGCCGACATGAACGTACAACGCGCTGCGCGTGGCCTCCGGGTGCATCCCAACACGATCTACGCGCGGATCCAGCGCATCAACGACGTGACCGGGCTCGACGCCCACCGCTATCACGACCTGACGCATCTGCTGCTTGCGGTCGATTGCGGGCGCGTTTGATCGAGGGCATCCAAGTCGCAGCTTGACTTGTCCGCGGCAGGCTGTCAGGTTTCTTCTGCAATCGAGCGGGTGCTTGCTGTGAACACCGGCAAGCTGCGGCGGCAGCGCGCGCTCGCGCTGGCGCCGCGCCCTCGCTGCACGAGACCAAGGGCGCGGATCCCGGCTAGCGACGCTAGCGTGCCCTCGCGCTCGCCGGCGTGCACCGCGCGCATGCGACTGACAGGTCGATTTCAGAATCGACACCCAAGCGCGGCACATCGACTTTCGATCACGTTCCTTGTACGGCTTGTTCGACCGGGCAAGAACCGCTCTCGCATGCAGGAATTCGCCACCCGCTTCGAGCAGCAGCGCCGGACGGGATTGCGTACGACCAGAACCGAACCTTGATCCCTGCGGGCAAGGGCTGTCCTTGCTTCAGCAGTGCTCTCCAGGCGGGGTGTGCAAGGCCAGCCGCGTGCGAGTGGTCGGCCATTGATGTGCCGCAACGCGCTGGCGCATGCATGGGCGAAAAATTCGGGCCGAATACCGGTCCGGGGTGTTTGCATGCGCAGTTGCTTCAGATCTGACCGAACACTCAAGCCCATTTTTGCGGCTGTGCTGATGGGTGCCGTGGTCGGGCTCTCGCTCCTCTGGACGCAGGCAGGAATCCATGTCTCCGGGGTCTTTTCGCTGCTGTGCCCGCCCGCAACGGTGGCAGCAGTCCCCGCGCCCAATGCCTTGTCCTGCTCGATTCACAGTTCCGCTGCAGACAAGGGCTGGATCGCCTGGATGGTCTGCGGCATCTTCGCCGGCGCCTTTCTCACATCGTTCTGGAGAAGTAGCGGATTGCGCTTTGCGATCGAGCGCGGGAATGGCGTTCGACCGCTGACGCGGCTCGTCCTGGCAACTGCCGGGGGGCTGGTGGTGGGAGTGGGATCGGCATTGGCCGGCGGTTGCACCAGTTCCATCGGTCTGACCGGCAGTGCCTTGTTCTCGGTCGCCGCATTCGCGTTTCTGGCCGTCTTCTTTCTCGGCGGTTTCGTCGCAAGAATCTTCTTCGGGAAGTTCTGGAATGTCTGAGAACCTGTCGAGCCTGCTCATCGGCGTGCTGTTCGGTGCCAGTCTCGATCTGGCCGGGTTCGGCAGCCCCAGAAGGCTCAACGGTCAGTTCCTGCTGCGCGACTTCTCGATGTTCAAGGTCATGTTCGGCGCCATCGTGCTGGCGGCTTCGATCTACCTCCTCATGCTGGGTGCCGGCTTCTTGCCCGCACCGGACTCCGTCATTCCGACGCTTGACCTGGCGGTCCTGGTGGGAGGTTTCCTGCTCGGCGCCGGACTGGTCGTCGGTGGTTACTGTCCGGGCACCGCATTGGCAGGCGCGGCCGGCGGCAAGATGGATGCCTGGCTGTTCTTCGTGATGATGTATCCCGGATACCGTCTTTGGGTGTGGCTCGAGCCTCGAGTGGAGCTGAACCTTCATGCTGCGCTGGCACCCAGCCATCTGACCCTGCCCGATCTGCTCGGCACGCCGCAGATCATTGTCTTGGTCGGGCTCGGCGCGGTCTGCCTGCTGGGATGGAAGCTCGGCGACCGCTTCGAGGCCCGCAGCCATGCGAGAGGCGCGGCGCGCAGGGAGTGAGCCGGAGTCAGGACATGGCGCACCTTCGGCTCGGGCTCATCATCACTGCGCTTGCTCTATCCGCCGCCATCCCAATCCTGTCCGGATGCGCTGAAGTGATGTTGACGCATGGCGTCGCGCTGATGGCCAAGAAGATGGGAAGTTCAAACGCCCTCTTTGCGTGCCCGAGGGGCTGCCGGCCCCGGCACTCGACGCTCTGATCGCCGTCTCTCGGGTCGACAGCGTCCCGTTGAGCGCCGGTGCACGCGGCGGTGCGAGGGCCTGCAGTCCTCATCGCACTGGATGGCGCGCAAGTGCCATGTGAAGATCGTTGTGGGTGCAGCACCTTCGGCGCGGTCGCAGGCCAGTTGCCGCAACTCGCGCGCGTGCCTCGATTGCTCGGGTTGACCACGGGTGATGTCGATACGTGGCCTTTGCGCCGACTCCACGGCTCAATAGCCCTGGAAGCAGCGCTCCAGGGCGTCGGCCGCGGCCTGCACGTGGCCGGCGGCCCTGGTCCTGCGATCAGCCGCTGCCGTCATGCTCGCTGTCGCGTGGCAGGGTGGTATTGGGCGGCCTGTAAGCCTATGGCCCGGACACCCAGGAGCTCTACGACATCGTGGCCTCCTATGTGCTGCGCATCCTCGACGGCGTGGCCGTCGACACGGTGCTGTCGCAGATGCACAAGAGCAGCGCGCAGTCCGAGATCTTCGGCCGCTGGTTCGGCGCCCTCGGCCGGCCGAGTGCGGTGCCGGAAGTGATGGTCGCGCTCGGTCGCCTTCCGAAGTGCCGTCGACGGCAGGGGGTGGCGCCGGCGCCGCAGAAGTTCCCACACGCAGCCTGAGTACCGTCAATCCGCGCCCGGTCAACCCGGGGCATGCTTTGTGCATTCCAGAAACAGGTCTGTGAGCTGATCATGAAATCGCTCGGATTCGTGCCTGCCCTGCTGGCGCTGGCGGTCGGGTTGGCGGCCGCGGCGCCGCCTCGCGGGGCGCCGTCGGAAGGCGGTGGTCAGCCGCCGGGCGCGGTGGTCGGTCCTCCGCCGGGTGGGGCCAGACCCCCGGGCGGTGGGCCGGGTTACGCTTACCGGCCAGGCCTGGGAATCTACTACGGCGGCCCCTACTGGTGGGGCGGCTGGGGCTGGCCAGGCGACTACTGGCCCTACTACGGGTACTACGGGTCCGGCTACTACGGACCGGGCTATGGCTATCTGCCGCCGACCGTCGTCTATGGGCCGCCCGGGGTGGTGACGTCGACGAGCGGCGTGACCTACATCGAACGCCAGCCGGGCACGGTGTCGACACAGCAGGCCGCGCCCGAGGCCTTTCCGCCCCCGCCGGATGCGACCCCGCCGCCCGCGTCCACCCCCGCGCCTGTTGCTGGCGGCCCCTGGTGGTACTTCTGTTCGTCGCCGCGCGGCGCCTATCCGTATGTGCGCGAATGCCCGGGCGGCTGGGAACGCATGCCGGCGGTCCCGCCGGGGCCGTCGCGCTGAGGGAGGTCACCATGCGCGCGCACGCGACGCTTCTCGGCCGATCGGGCGTGTCGATCATGGCCTTGACGCTGGCCGCCTGCGCCACCGTGCCGGGTGGCCCCAGTTGGCAAGCGCTGCCGGGTAGCCAGAGGACGGCCGAACAGTTCGCGGCGGACGACGCGCGGTGCCGCGCGTTCGTGAACGAGCGGCTCGCGGCGGGCACCACGCCGGCCGACACCGCCAACCAGAACGTGGCCGCGAGCGCCGCGGCCGGGACGGCGATCGGCGCGGTCACCGGGGCCGTATTCGACGGCAGTTCGGGCGCCGCGGCCGGCGCCGTCGTCGGCCTTGTGCTAGGCGCGCTGGCGGGCAGCAGCGCGTCGCAGGGCGCCGTGGCGATTGCGCAGCAACAGTACGACGCGGCGTACTACGCCTGTATGTACACGCTCGGCCACAGGGTGCCGGTGCCCGCCTACGACGCGGCCCGCTACCAGGCCTGGTTCGAGAGCGTGGCGCAGACCGCGGCACGGCCGGCCCCACCCGCGGCGCCGGCCGATGCGCCGCCGCCGGCGAAATCCGCGACACCCAGCTCGAACTGAGCTTCATCGGGCATGAGGCCCGGCACCGGCACTTCGTCGGAGCGGATCGGGTGCAGAGGCGGCCGCGGAAACCGAGCCGCCAGCCGCCACCTGAGCTCCAGAGACGAAGTCACCCGGTGTGTCGCGCCGTCGGACCCTGCGTTCGAGCCGGGTATGCGCTGACGCGGCACCGGCCGGCGCTTCGTCGCCTGACATGGCGCGCGACGCAGTCGGCGCAGAATGAGTGGCGTCCGGCCTTTCGCGCGGCGCGCACGAGACCGCTCGACCCATCAAAGGACAAGCCCATGAACGCGCCCGTTCGCCTGCACTTCTCGGAGCTCAGGGTCCCGCTGAAGATGACCTTCCGCCAGGCGTCCGCCGCGCGGACGCACGGCGAAAGCCTGTGGGTCGAGGCAGCACGGGGCGAGCACCGTGGCTACGGCGAGGGTTGCCCACGCTCGTACGTCACCGGCGAAACGCGGGCGTCGTGCCGGCAGTGGCTGGGCACCTGGCAGGCGTCCATCCAGTCCGAGTGCACGAGCCTCGACGCGCTGCGGACGTGGATGGCGGCGCACTCCGGCGACGTCGATGCCTCGCCCTCGGCCTGGTGCGCCATCGAGTTGGCACTGCTCGACCTGTTCGCACGCGAACGCGGGCAGAGCGTCGAGGCCCTGCTGGGACTGCCGGCGCCGGGCGGGCCGCACCGCTACTCGGCCGTGCTCGGCAACGACGCCACCTGGAAGACGCGCTTTCTCATCGACCAGTACTGCATCCTCGGCCTGACCGACTTCAAGGTGAAGCTGGAAGGCGACCTGGAGGTCGACCGACAAAAGCTGCTCGGCATCGCCGAATTGACGCGCTGGCACGGCGTGGCGGCGTACCGCGTGCGCGCCGACGCCAACAACCTCTGGTCCGACGACCCCGGCCGCGCGATGGAGTACCTGCGTGCGCTCGACGGTGGGCTCTTCGCCATCGAGGAACCCGTCAAGCCGCGTGACGTGGAACACCACAGTCGGCTCAGCGTGGGGCTGAACGTTCCCATCATCCTGGACGAGAGCCTGTGCACGATGGCCGACCTGAAGCGCTACGACGGGCAATCCGGGCGCTTTATCGCCAACCTCAAGGTCTCCCGGGTGGGAGGCGTGCTGCGCGCGCTGGGCCTCGTCGAGGCTCTCCGCAGCCGGGGCTGGCCTATCATCATCGGCGCGCACGTCGGCGAAACCTCGGTGCTGACCCGCGCCGCGATGCTCGTGGCCGCGGCGGCAGGCGATCTGCTGACTGCCCAGGAAGGGGCCTTCGGCTCGCGGCTCATCGAGCGCGAACCGACGAGCCCGAGCCTGAAGTGGGGCCGCGGCGGCGTGCTCGACCTGCGCGGCCCGTATTACGAGGTCACGACGGAAGGATTGCAGGTCACCCCGCCCCAGGCCTGGGAGCAGGGCTGGGGGGTGAAGTGCCGCACGGCCCGCCGGGCCTGGCCGGAAACCGAGACGGTGGCCGTGCAGAAGATGTCCGACGACTACGACATTCACTATCGCCTCTGGGGGCCCGAGAAGGGGTCCGACGTGCTGGTGGTGCTGCACGGCGGCATGAGCCACTCGGCCTGGCAGCGCCCGCTCGCCGATGCCGTGCGCAAGCGTTCGACGCTGTCGGTCTTCGCGCCCGACCGCCGCGGCTGCGGCCTGAACGGCGGGCGCGGCGACCTGGCCAGCGCCAACCGCAGCGTCGACGACGTGGTCGAGCACCTGCGCTTCCTCGCAGGGCGTTTCGACAGAATCCACCTCGCCGGCTGGTGCCAGGGTGGCCAGTACGCGGCCATCGCCGCGCAACGCCTGCAGGACGAGCGCTCGCTGGCGACGCTGCTGCTCGTCACGCCGGGGCTGTTCTGGAACGCACGCTTCCGCTCCGTGATCGACATGACCGAACGTGTCGTGCAGAACCTGCTGACCCACTTCGACCTGGCGCCCGACCGCGAGGAATCCTTCGCCCCCATCCCGCTTCAGGCCACGGACTTCACACAGCTGCCGGACGGGCTGGACTTCATCGACGCCGACGCGCTGAAGACGACCGAAGTGACCCTCAAGTCGGTGATCGTGATGGACGAGGTGCAGGAGCGCTCGTGGGAGGCGATCCTCGACGTGCGGCTACCCTTGTTCGCGATGACGGCCACCGGGGACCGCATCGTCGACAACCAGAAGGTCCGGGGTTACCTCGCGCCCCTGCTCGGCAAGCCGGGAAATCGCTTCGCGGAAATCGAAGCCGGCCATGCGGTGCAGTTCGAACGGCCCGACGAGCTCGCCGCGGCACTGGTCGAGTTCATTCGTGGAACCGGCGCACCCGTGTAGCGAGCACCTGCGCCAGGTTGCGCCAGACTTGGGCCAGGTCGGCCGGGTCGTCCAGGCGGTCGAGGCAGGTCTGGCTCAGCATCAGCACCCTTGTGTCGTCGCCGGCGGCGACCAGGGTTGCCGTGCGGGTGGTGTTCAGCACCACCGCGAGCTCGCCGAACATCTCGCCTTCGCCCAATATGGAGACGACGCGCCCGCCAATCTCGGCCTGCACGGCGCCCTGCAACACGAAGCCCATGCTGCGGCCGCCGTCGCCCTGGCTCAGTACCACGTCCCCCGGGTGACACTGGATCTCCATGGCGTTGCGCAGCACCTCAGCCCGGCCGGCCGCAGTGAGGCCGCGGGTCAGCGGGGCGTGCACGTCGGTCACTTCGTCGTCGGCAAAGAAGGCCACGCCCGGGTCGATCGGGCCCTGCTGTGCCTCCAGCATGCGGTACCAGGTGAGCCCGTCCTGCGGAAGCGGACCGTCGAACGATGCCACCTGCGAAGCATAGGGCGAGCGGACGCGACGGAAGTGTTCGATGTCGTGGTGCAGCAGGACCATCGGAATGCGGAACCCGCCGCTGGCCGCCTGGTGGACACCGCCCAGCGGCCGGAAGCCCAGCCGCAGGTAACTAGCATACAGACCCGGCTCGCATGACAGCAGGCTGGCCAGCGTGTCCCCGGCGATCGCGTCGTCGCCGAGCCGGCGGAACATCACCAGGGAGGCCGCCGTCTTGCGATAGTCCTTCAGGATCGCCAGCCGGGTGAACACCTGGGTGCGCGCCAGAAGCTCCGGCGGGAACTTGTCGAGCTGGTACTCCTCCCTGCTCTGTGCGATCGAGGCGATCTTGTCCGCTCGCGTGACGCGGATGCAGCCGATCACCTGGTCGCTGCGCGTGTCCTTCAGTGCATACAGTTCGTACGGAATTTCGGCATCGACGAACGCTGCCGACTCGAGCGCGCCTCGCCCGTGGACGCGCTTCAGTTCGTTGCGCCGCACCTCGTCCAGCACCTGCAGCACGCCGGCCTTCGTGGCCTCGTCGCGCACGGCGCAAGCCTCATAGCGCCCGCTCAAATAGTCCACGTGGTTGATGATCGTCGCCAGCCAGTTCATGCCCTGCCACCCCGCGAGAAACAGGCTCGCAGGCTCTCACCATTCAGCGGGCAGCGCAAGGGCTGCGGCACGTGCCGGCACCCGGGCAAATCCGATGCATGACACCGAGGTGATCGGTGATACCGTGCCCCATCGCCATGCCCGCCGAAGCCTCCGACTTCCCCGCACTGCTCCAATGCCTCGCGGACCGGCTTCCGGCACTGCGCGCGGCGCTGCTTTCGCAGCCCGAGGGCAGCCTGCAGTGCGTGACGGTGTCTCGCGGCGAGGTGCTGCTGCGCCAGGGCGACGCCGCGCAGGCCCTGTACGTCGTGGCGGGCGGCTTGCTGCGTGCCACAGTGACCCGCGCGGACGGCAGCGAACTCACGCTGTCGGAGTTCGGGCCGGGCGAGATGGCCGGCGAGCTGGCGATCCTGGCCGGTGGCGGCACCTACAGCGCATCGGTCACGGTGGTGGCGGACGCGACCCTGGTCCGGATCCCGCTCGGCACCTTCGCACGGGTCGCCGAACAGGCGCCCGAGGCGATCCAGGAGCTTTCCGAAGGCATCCGCCGGCGCATCCTTCGCGACCAGCTCGCGGTGGGCCTCACGCGCTTGTTCGGCCACCTGCAAGAGGACGTGCTGCGGTACCTGGAAGCGCGTGTCGAGTGGGTGCGGCTGCGCGCCGGCGAACGACTGTTTGCCGAAGGGGACAGCTCCCGCGACCTGTACTTCATCCTCGGCGGACGGCTGCGCGGCAGCAGCCGCGACGGCGGCATCCTCGGCGAGATGGGTCGCGGCGAGAGCATCGGCGAGATCGCCCTGCTGACCGGCGAGCCCCGGACCGCCACCATAGAGGCCTTGCGCGACAGCGACCTGGTCCGCGTGTCGGCCGAATCCTTCGACGAGATCGTCGCCCATTACCCGCAGGTGATGCAGGCCATCGCCCGCATCGTCGTGAAGCGGCTGCGGGCGCGTGAACGCAAGCCAAAGGGCGCCGCGACGAAGAAGAGCATCGCCGTGTTCGGCATCGGTGCCACGATGCCGACGGCCCGCTTCTGCGAGCATCTGGTCGCCGGGCTGGCGCGGATCGGTTCGACCCTGCACCTCTCGGCGCAGCGGGTGGAAGCCCTGCTGAACCAGCCCGGCATCACCGCCGCCGAACAGGAGCACGCCGCGGGCATCCGCCTGACGGCCTGGCTCGACGAGCAGGAGGCGACCACGCAGTTTCTCGTCTACGAGACCGACGGCGCCGACTCCCCCTGGATGCGCCGCTGCCTGCGCCAGGCTGACGAAGTCCTGCTGGTCGCTGACGCCGCCGCGGACCCGGCGCCTCGCGCCATCGAATCGGCGCTGCTCGGCGCGAACGGTGTCTCGAAGGCGCGCCAGACGCTGGTCCTGCTGCATCCGGACGGCAGCCGCCTGCCGTCGAAGACCGCGCGCTGGTTTGCCGGGCGGCACATTCATAACCACTTCCACATCCGGTTGGACGGCGAGGCCGACTTCGCGCGCATGGCGCGATGCCTGGCGGGCGTGGCGATCGGCCTGGTGTTCGGCGGCGGCGGCGCCCGCGGGCTGGCCCACATCGGTGTGATCCGCGCGCTGGGCGAGGCCGGGGTGCCGATCGACATGGTCGGCGGCACCAGCATGGGTGCGGTCATCGCCGGTACGTTCGCCATGGGGATCGACTGGCATCGCATCCTGGAGCTCTCGCGGGACGGCTGGCTGCGCCGCAAGCCCCACAAGGAATACACCCTGCCCTTGATCTCCATCGTGCGCAGCCGCGTGCTCGACCGGTGGGTGCACGAGGTGTACGGCAAAACGGCGATCGAAGACCTGTGGCTGGGCTTCTACTGCGTGTCCTGTAACCTGACCCGCAGCGAGGCGACGGTGTTCGAGCGCGGCTCCCTGGCGAAGGCGATCCGCGCCAGCGCGTCACTGCCGGGCGTGTTTGTCCCGGTGCTGGTCGACGGCGAGGTCCACGTGGACGGCGCGATCGTGAACAACCTGCCCAGCGACATCATGCGCAGACGTTCCTGCTCGGCGGTCATCGTGGTCGACGTCGGGTCCGAGCGGGGGTTTGCCTTCGACATGACGGCATTCCCGTCACCGTGGCGGCTGCTGTGGCGCCGCCTGCTGCCGTTCGCCAGGCCACTGAACGTGCCCAACATCGCGACCTTGCTGGTGCGCACGACCGAAGTGAGCAGTACCCAGAAGACGCAGGAGGCCAGGGTCGACGCCGACCTCTGCCTGCGCCCTCCCATCGACAACTTCGGCGTGCTCGAATTCGAGCGCATCGAGCAGATCGTCGAAACGGGCTATCGGTACACGTTGGAACGGGTCGAGCAAATGCGGGGCGACAAATCCCTGGAGGCGATCTTCCCGCCGGCCGGACACCGGAACGATGCCGCACAATGGCCGGCAGGAGGCAACGACTCGCCGGACGCCGCGCAATAGCGCTCGCGCCGCGCCAGGATGGCGGGCCTGGACCCATCCAGTTCGAGCCTGCTCATGTCGCGGCGCTACATGCGCCCCTTCCACGGCACCAGCTTGTGCTCGACCCAGCGCATCAGCAGGTCGAACATGTAGGCGACGACGCCGATCACGACGATGCCCATGATGACGATGTCGGTGCGCAGGAAGTTCGACGCGTTGAGCACCATCTGGCCGAGGCCGACGTTGGCGGCCACCATCTCGGCCGCCACCAGCGTGGTCCAGCCGAAGCCGATCGCGATGCGCATGCCGACCAGGATCTCGGGCAGCGCCGACGGCAGGATCACGTGGCGGATCACCTGGCCGTAGCTGGCGCCCATCGAATAGGCGGCATTGATCTGTTCCTGCGAGGCGCTCTTCATGCCCGAGCGCGCCGCCAGCGCCAGCGGGGCAAAGCAGCTCAGGTAGATCAGCAGCACCTTGGGTAGCTCGTCGATGCCGAACCAGATGATGATCAAAGGCAGGTAGCTCAGCGGCGGCAGCGGCCGGTAGAACTCGATCGGCGGGTCGAAGATGCCGCGCGCGATGCGGCTCATGCCCATTGCGATGCCCACCGGCACGGCCGTGAGCACCGCCAGCGCGAAGGCCGAGAAGACGCGCAACATGCTGGCGAGGAAATGGTCCCACAACGGCCTGTCGTTGGCCCGCCCGGTCAGGTACTCGAGGAACTGCTCGAACACCGCCTGCGGCGTGGGCAGGAACAGCGGCTTGACGAGCCCCAGGTTGCTGACGACAAACCACAGCGCGAACAACGCCACCACGGTGAGCGCGCTGATCACGACGCTCGATCCCTCGCCCGGCACCTTGAAGGCGCTGGTCTTGGGCGCGCCGACGGGTCGAGAATCAGGCATTCGCGCTTTCGCGTTGATGGACCAGCGACAGCACCTCCTCGCGCAGCGCGATGAAGTCCGGCGCCGACTTCACCTGCCGCGCGTCGCCATGCTCGAGAAAGCGCCGCGAGAACGGCAGGTCGTCGTAGACATGGGCGATGCGCCCCGGGCTGGGGCTCATCACCACCAGCCGCGTCGCCAGGAACAAGGCCTCCTCCACCGAGTGCGTGATGAAGAAGACCATCTTGTGGGTCGCACTCCAGGCCTTGAGCAGGATCTCCTGCACCTGCTCGCGCGTGAAGGCGTCGAGCGCACCCATCGGCTCGTCCATCAGCAGCACGGCCGGGTCGTTGGCCAAAGTGCGCGCGATGCCCACCCGTTGCTGCATGCCGCCCGACAATTCGTACACCGCGCGCTCGGCGTATTTCTCCAGCCCCACCCGCGCCAGCTGCTCGTCGGCGAGCCGCCCGCGCGCGGCCCGGTCCACACCGCGCATGCGCAGGCCTAGCGCCACGTTGTCGCGCACGTTCAGCCACGGCATCAGCGCATGCTTCTGGAACACCACGCCGCGGTCGGCGCCGGGGCCGACGACCGGCCGGCCGTCGAGCAGGATCTCGCCGGTCGACGGCGGCAGGAACCCGGCGATGCAGTTCAGCAGCGTGGTCTTGCCACAGCCCGATGCACCGAGCGCGACGACGAAATCGCCGTCGCGCATCGACAGATTCACCGCCGCCAGCGCGGCCAGCGTGCCGCCCTTGACGGCGTAGTTGACCGTCAGGGCGCGGATCTGTAGCGAGGGCACCGCACCGCTACTTCACACCCGCTTTCTTCACGTAGTCGGTCGTCACGAAGGCACCGTAATCCGGCTTGACGTCCTGGATGCGGCCCTGCTCCTTGAGGAACGCCGCCGTGTTGGTCATCGCCTTCGCAGCGCCCCCGCCCAGCCAGGTGGCCGACAACTGCTCGGTGGCGGTAGGAAACTTGTACAGCGCCATCGCCGCCGGCACGTCCTTGGCGTCGGCCTTGGTCCACTTGGCCACGGCCTTCACCTGCGGCGAATCCACCGTCCACTTGGCGGCGTTCTTGCGATACTCATCGTCGGCCTTGGCCAGCGCCTTGACCAGCGCGACCATGAAGCCCTCGTTGGCCGCCGCCCACTTGGCATTGACCACCAGGCCGTCGAAGGTCGGATAGCCCTTGCTGCCGATGCTGGCCGAGCTGGCGATCGCCTTGCCGTTGCCCTTGATCTTGCTGAGCACGGGGTCCCAGATGAAGGCGGCGTCGATGTCGCCGCGCTCCCAGGCGGCGGCGATTTCCGGCGGACGCATGTTCATCACGTTCACGCCCTTGGCGTCGACGCCGTCGAGCTTGAGCGCGGCCATCAGCTGGTAGTGCGCCGTCGAGACGAACGGCGTGGCGACCTTCTTGCCCTTGAGGTCCTTGACGCTGTTGACACCCGAGCCGTTGCGCGCAATCAGCGCCTCGGCGTCGGCGATGTCGTCGAGGATCCAGAACAGCTTGATGTCCTGGCCCTGGCTGGCCGCCGCGGTGATCGGGCTCGATCCGGCCTCACCGATCTGCACGTCGCCGCTGGCCATGGCCTTGATCACGTCACCACCACCGCCGAACATGCGCCAGCTGATCTTGTAGCCGGTGGCTTTTTCCAGCTCGCCCGACTCCATCACCGTGCGCAGAGGCACCAGCATGTCCTGGTGCGCGAAGGTCACCTCCTTGGCCTGGGCCAAGACGGCCCCCGACCACAGCAACGCGGCTGCGGCCACGCCAGCGAGTTTCTGAACGCTCATCGATTTCTCCTCGGCAACGGGTTCGGGATGTCAGCACCGACGGCGAACCCAGGCGCGATCGGCGGCAAGGACGCAGCGTTGCCGAGGCGGCGCGCCGAGCGAATGGGGACTTTCCCTCAGCCGAGGGGGTTGCATCGGCATCGCTAGCGCGCGGCGGCTCGAGGGTTCTGCACACCGGGGGGCGTAATAATCGGCCAACCATATCCAGGACAGCCCATGAGCACGACGACACCGGAAATCTCGGCGGCGGGTCAGCGCGACCTGACCCACCACCTGCACCCCTACACCCAGCTGCGCCAGCTGGAGAAGGAGGGGCCGCTGGTCGTCGTGCGCGGCGAAGGCGTGCGCGTCTTCGACGAACACGGCAACGCATACATCGAGGGCATGGCGGGGCTGTGGTGCGCCTCGCTAGGTTTCTCGGACCAGCGCCTGGTCGAGGCCGCCTACCGGCAGATGAAGACGCTGCCCTACTACCATGCCTTCTCGGGCAAGGTGCCCGGCCCGGTACCCGACCTGGTCGAAGCGATGATCCGCTGGGCGCCGGTGCCGATGGGCCGCGTGCTGTTCGCCAACTCGGGCTCCGAGTCCAACGACACCGCGTTCAAGCTGGTGCGCTACTACAACAACGCGCGCGGCCGGCCTAAGAAGAAAAAGATCATCGCCCGCGACAAGGCCTATCACGGCGTCACGGTCGCGGCGGCGTCGATGTCGGGCATTCCGATGATGCACCAGCACTTCGACCTGCCGATGGCCGACGTGGTGCGCGTCGGCTGCCCGCACTACTACCGATTCGCCAAGGACGGCGAGTCGCAGGAGCAGTTCGTCGACCGCCTGGCGCGCGAGCTCGAAGACACGATCCAGCGCGAGGGCCCCGACACGGTGGCCGCCTTCATCGCCGAGCCGGTGCAGGGCGCCGGCGGAGTGATCATCCCGCCGCCGGGCTACTTCGACCGCGTGCAGGCGATCCTGAAGAAGCACGACATCCTGCTGCTGGCCGACGAGGTGATCACCGGTTTCGGCCGCCTGGGCGAGCCCTTCGGCACGCAGGTGTTCGGCCTCAAGCCCGACATGATCACGGTGGCCAAGATGCTGACCTCGGCCTACATACCGATGTCGGCGCTGTATGTCACCGATGCGATCTACCAGGTGGTGGCCGACACCAGCGCCGCGGTGGGCAGTTTCGGCCACGGCTACACCTACAGCGGCCACCCGGTGGCCTGCGCGGTGGCGCTGGAGGCGCTGCGCATCTACGAGGCCGACGACCTGATCGGCCATGTGCGCAAGGTCGCTCCGCGCATGCAGGCCGGGCTGCGCCGCTTCGCCGGCCACCCGATCGTCGGCGACGCGCGCGGCCTGGGGCTGATCGGTGCGCTGGAGTTCGCGGCCGACCCGGCCAAACGCAAGCCGTTCGATCCGGCGCGCGGCGTCGGCGCCTATTTCGTCCGCCGCGCGCAGGCGCATGGCTTGATCGTGCGTGTGCTGGGCGGCGACGTGATCGCGTATTCGCCGCCGCTGATCATCACCGAGGCCGAAATCGACGAGATGATCGCGAAGACGGAACTCGCGCTGGCCGACACGCTGGCCTGGGTCAGGAGCTGGAAGGACTGATCGGCGCCAAGCGACCCACCAGCGCGCGTTCGACCTCGAGGATCCTCATGGCGCTGATCGAGTTCGACCATGTGGGCAAGCAGTACCCCGGCACCGCGGGCGCCGCGGTGGACGACCTCAACCTGCACATCGAGGCGGGCGAATTCCTGACGCTGCTGGGCCCCTCCGGCTCGGGCAAGACCACCACGCTGATGCTGCTGGCCGGCTTCGAGAGCCTGAGCACCGGCACGATCCGCCTGGACGGCGTACCGATCCAATCGCTGCCGCCGCACCGGCGCAACATGGGCGTGGTGTTCCAGAGCTACTCGCTGTTCCCGCACATGACGGTGGAACAGAACGTGGCGTTCCCGCTATCGGTGCGCCGGCAGCCGGCGGATCGGACGCGCGACAAGGTGGCCGCCGCGCTGGCGAAGGTGCATTTGCAGAACTTCGCCCAGCGCAAGCCGCAGCAGCTCTCGGGCGGCCAGCAACAGCGCGTGGCGCTGGCGCGCGCGCTGGTGTTCGAGCCGCGCGTCGTGCTGATGGACGAGCCGCTGTCGGCACTGGACAAGAAGCTGCGCGAGGAGATGCAGCTCGAGATCCGGCGCCTGCACCGCGAACTCGGCGTCACCATGGTCTTCGTCACGCACGACCAGTCCGAGGCGATGACGCTGTCGGATCGCGTCGCCGTGTTCAACCACGGCCGCATCGAGCAGCTCGCCTCGCCGCAGACTCTGTACGACGCGCCGGCCAACCCCTTCGTCGCCGGGTTCCTGGGCGACAACAACATGATCTCGGCACCGGTCGAGGCCGGCGCGGCGCAGGGACAGGCGCAGCTGCGCGCCGGAGGCGGCGTGCTGCTGCGCGGCCGCTGCGGGCCGGGCGCGCTCGCCGATGGCGCCGGCGGCACGCTGTGCGTGCGGCCCGAGTCGCTGCAGATCGCCGCCGACCGCGCCGCGCTGCAGGCCGACAACTGCCTGGCCGCGACGCTGGTCGATGCGATACATCAAGGAGACCATTGGCGATTGGTGGTGCAGTTGCAGACCGGCGCGGCGCGCGACGGCGGCGCGCCTGCGCACTGGTTCGCCAAGGTCAGCCCGGCGGCGCTGCCTCCCGGCCTGGCCCCGGGGCAGAGCCTGGTACTCGGCTTTCGCGCCGAGGATGCCTGGGTGTTCTGAATCCGAGTTCGTTTTGCGTGTGTCGATCCAACCAGAGGAGTACAGAGATGACGAAGACAACCATCACCCGAGCGGCCCTCGTCGCCGCCTTGTCCACGCTGGCGCTGGCCGCACAGGCCCAGTCGCGCGACCTGACCGTCGTGTCCTGGGGCGGTGCCTACCAGGACGGCCAGAAGGAAGTGTTCTTCAAACCCTTCAATGCCGCCGGCACCAAGCTGCTCGACGAATCGTGGGACGGCGGCCTGGGCGTGCTGCGCACCAAGATCAAGGGCGGCAACAACAACTGGGACGTGGTCCAGGTCGAGGCCGACGAACTCGAGGTCGGTTGCGATGAAGGCCTGTACGAGAAGCTCGACGTCGCCAAGATCGGCGGCGCCGCGCGCTACCTGCCTGGCACCGTACACGCCTGCGGCGTCGGCGCCATCATCTACAACCTGGTGCTGGCCTACGACGGCGACAAGACCAAGACCGCACCCAGCGGCTGGGCCGACTTCTTCGACAGCAAGAAATTCCCCGGCAAGCGCAGCATCCGCAATGGCGCCAAGTGGAACCTCGAGGTGGCGCTGATCGCCGACGGCGTGCCGGCCAAGGACGTCTACAAGGCGCTGCGCACCCCCGAAGGCATCGAGCGCGCATTCAAGAAGCTCGACACCATCAAGGCCGACCTGGTGTTCTGGAAGAGCGGCGCCCAGCCGCCGCAGATGCTGGCCGCCGGCGACGTGGTCTTCACCACCGCCTACAACGGCCGCATCACCGCGGCCAACGAGAAGGACAAGAAGAACTTCAAGATGGTCTGGAAGGACACGCCCTACACGATGGACAGCTGGGTCATCATGAAGGGCACGCCGAACAAGGCCAACGCGGAGAAGCTGGTCGAGTTCATGGGCCGGCCCGACAACCAGGCCAAGCTGCCCAAGTACATCCGCTACGGCGTCACCGCGGCGGGTGCGGCACCGCTGATCGACAAGTCGCTGATGGCCGACCTGCCGACCAACCCCGACATCCTGAAGCAGGCCTTCGCCGAGGACGCCAAGTTCTGGATCGACAACGGCGACAAGCTGGCCGAGCGCTGGACGAAGTGGGCCGGGACGAAATGAAGCACCGGGCATCCTGACGGCCGGACATGGGGGGCACGGGTCGGCGAACGGCGCTGCTGGTTCCCCTGACCGGGTTTCTGCTGGTGTTCTTCGTCGCCCCGCTCGCGTGGCTGCTGTCGCTCGCCGTGCGCGAGGCCGAGGTGTCGCGCGCGCTGCCGCGCACGCTGGTCGCGCTGCAGACGTGGCAATCCGACCGGCCGCTGCCCGAGGCGGTGTTCCCGGCGTTCGCGCACGACCTGGTCGAGGCACGCGCCGCCAGCACATTGGCCGATGCCGCGCGCCGCCTGAACTACGAGGTCAACGGCGTGCGCAGCACCTTGATGCGCGCCGCGCGCGAGGCCGCGGCCGCCGCGCCCGATTCCGCCAACGCCGCGTTCTTTGCCGATGTCGACCCGGCGCTGGCGAGCCCGGCGTTCTTCGCCGCCGTGCAGCGCGCGCGCGGGCCGGTGTCGGCCTACTACCTGCTCGCATCGGTAGACCTGGTGCGCGACGCGCAGGGTCGGGTCGCACGCGCTGCCGAGACGAACCGCATCTACATCGACGTGCTGCTGCGCACGCTGGGCATCAGCGCCTCGGTGACGGTGCTGTGCCTGCTGCTGGGGTTTCCAGTGGCGATGCTGTTGACGCAGGTGCGCGAGAGGACCGCCGACGCGCTGATGATCCTGGTGCTGCTGCCGTTCTGGACCTCGCTGCTGGTGCGCACCGCCGCCTGGGTGGTGGTGCTGCAGCGCGAGGGCATGGTCAACAGCCTGTTGCTCAAGCTCGGCCTGATCGCCGAACCGCTGACGCTGATCTACAACCGCACCGGCGTGCTGGTGGCGATGACGCATGTGCTGCTGCCGTTCATGATCCTGCCGCTGTACAGCGTGCTCAAGGGCATCCCGCCGCACTACATGCGCGCGGCCGGCAGCCTGGGCGCGCCGCCGGTCACCGCGTTCGTGCGGGTCTACCTGCCGATCGCCGCGCCGGGCATCGCCGCGGGATCGCTGATGGTGTTCATCCTGGCGCTGGGCTACTACATCACGCCGGCGCTGGTGGGCGGCGGTTCGGACCAGATGCTGTCGTACTTCGTCGCCACCTACACCACCGACACCGGCAACTGGGGCCTGGCCGCGGCGCTCGGCCTGCTGATGCTGCTGACGACGATCGTGCTGTACGCGCTCGCGCAACGCCTGTCGGGCGGGCGCACGATGGCGATCGGCTAGGGCCTGTTCACACTACGGGGAGGGATCGCGTTGACAGCCACAAAGGTCGCAGGCAGGGCGCAAACCGCAGCCGGGTTGGACACCCGGCGAGGATTTGCAACGCCGCATGCGGCCTTTGTGGCTGCAACCCTGCGGGAAGGCGCGCCGAGACGGGCCACTCGTCGTTGCAACGCTTGCCCGCACGTCAGTGCGGGCGGCGCGCTGCGCCTGGATTGGCCCGTCTCAGCGCGCCTTCGCGACCCTTCCCGTAGTGTGAACAGGCCCTAGACGATGCGCAGCGCGTGGCGGATACCGTACTGGCTGTTCTGCGCCGCGGTGCTGGCCTTCCTGCTGGTGCCGATCGCGGCGATCGTGCCGCTGTCGTTCTCGAGCGGCTCGTTCCTCACCTACCCCCTGCCCGGCCTGTCGCTGCGCTGGTACCACGAGGTGCTGGGCGGCGGACGCTGGATGAAGGCGCTCGGCAACTCGCTGTTCGTCGGCATCGCGGCCACGGCTGCCTCGGTGCTGCTGGGCACGCTCGCGGCACTGGGGCTGGCGCGCCAGCGCGGCGCATGGGCCGGCGCGCTGAAGATGGTGATGCTCTCCCCGATGATCGTGCCGGTGATCCTGATCGCGGTGGCGTCGTACTTCTTCCTCGCCCCGCTTGCGCTGACCAGCACCTACACCGGCCTGATCCTGGCGCACACGGTGATCGCGGTGCCGTTCGTCGTGGTGCCGGTGCTCACCGCGCTCGAACTGCTCGATCCCAACCTGGCGCGCGCGGCCGCCGCCTGCGGCGCGCCGCCGGCGACCGCCTTCTTCCGAGTCACGCTGCCCGCCATCGTGCCGGCGATGGCCTCGGGCGCGCTGTTTGCCTTTGCCGCCTCGTTCGACGACGTGGTGATCGCGCTGCTGATCGCGGGCCCCGACCAGCGCACGCTGCCGCGCGAGATGTTCTCGGGCCTGCGCGACAGCATCACCCCGGCGCTGACCGCGGTGGCCACGATCATGATCGTGTTCTCGACCGCGCTATTCCTGCTGATGCAGGCGCTGCAGCGCCGTGCGCGCAAGGCGGCGGCACGGCACGGGGTCGCCCGCTTATGACGTCTGGTCTCCTGCCGGCTTGACCGGCGTTCCATCGGCCATCAGGCGCGGTCCCCTGCGTTCGGCAAGGCGTCGATACGCATCGGGTTGGCGATGCACGTCGAAGTTGAAC
>Ga0209253_10000859_pt1 | contig 26375 bp, 31 predicted proteins | sample FrelakmetBRP12BR_FD_187145 | JGI IMG/M metagenome (GOLD analysis project Ga0209253, IMG submission 187145) | Freshwater lake sediment microbial communities from the University of Notre Dame, USA, for methane emissions studies - BRP12 BR (SPAdes)... | ecosystem: Environmental > Aquatic >...
GTGAACGTAAACCTTCCGCAGCAGCGAGGCAGCCCTGACGTACCACCAATCAGGATTCTGAGGCTGCTTCTCAACATGCGAGCCTGTCTTGGCGACACTGGCCCACGCTGGTGGCGTTACGGCATCGACGTTTTCTTTCAGGTATTTGGCTACTTTTTCGATGAATTCTGAGGCTGGCGCATCATGAGGAGTTATCAAGACGCATTATCCTCTTGACTTTTCCTTCAGTAAAAACATGAAGCCAAATATAAAGGCTTTCACTTTTTGCGGCGCTTGTAGAGCATGAATGTGTGTCCTCGGACTTCCACCACTGAGGAGCATGTTTGCTCCGCGCACCGCGAGGCGATGGCCCTAGCCTCATCGTCCTTCAATCCCGTCTTCAGAATTTTGACCTTCACCATCTTGTTCTTGTCTAATTGCTTCTCAAGCTCCCTGCACAGCTCAGGCGTGGCTCCGTCCTTGCCGATGCGCACCATGGCTTCCGCCTCACCAAGCGAACGCTTAACGAAACGCTTCTTTCCCGCAGTAATCTCATTCATTCTTCGCTTTCTCCTTCTTTTTTTTCAGCGGAATCCTCATCTGTCCACTGCAGACCAAACACGTGATTACAACATGAGGCTCTCGGCGTGGTTTGACGCGCGTACGACAGTTCACGCCGGGCAAGATAAAGCTTTTACAATGTCTGCAGATTTGGTGGCGATATTCTTTGGGTAGGCGAAGCTTCGCAGCCATGGCAATTTTGCGCGCTAGGTCCGCGTATCGTTGGGCTAGGGCAGAGTCTTCTCTGATGGTTTCGTTAGCCAGCTTAAACAGTGTTTGAACTCGCTGCGTGGCTATGTGTTTGGTTTCAGCATCCATCTCCGTTTGCCTCGTGTCTTGCCTAGCAGTCAGTGGTTGCTTCTAATGAAACTAGCCCTCGCAGGCACGGTTTTTCATGGAAAAAGTGTAAATCGGCCGCGGTGTTCTGGACTGGTGAGGAAGACAATGCAGTCTCGCGCGGTCATGCTTGTGGACTTGGACTATTTCTACGCGCAGTGCGAGGAGAAGAGAAATCCCGCGATCAAAGACAAGCCTGTAGTAGTGTGCATGTTTTCAGGCCGAAGCGAGGACAGCGGCGCTGTGGCCACGTCCAATTACGTGGCCCGCAAATATGGCGTCAAGTCAGGCATGCCCATATTCATGGCGAAAAAGAAGCTGGAGGGCATAGACTCGATCTTTCTGCCTGCTGACTTTGAGCTCTACGAGCAGGTGTCAGACCATGTAATGGCGCTTCTAAAGGATTATGCGGACAGATTCGAGCAGGTAGGCATAGATGAGGCCTTCTTGGACGTGAGCCAAAGAACAAATGGCAGCTTCGAGGCCGCACGCGATGTTGCACTGAAAATCAAGGGCGACCTGAAGACTCGCGAAGGCATCACAGGCTCGGTAGGCGTAGGTCCAAACAAACTCCTAGCCAAGATCGCTTCTGACGTTCAGAAGCCCGACGGCCTCACCGTCGTCAAGCCCGAAGAGGTGCAAAGCTTTCTGGATCCGTTGCCAGTGGATCGTCTCATCGGCGTGGGCAAGAAAACCGTGGAGAAAATGCAGCTCCTAGGCATCAGAATGGTGGGCGACCTACGACGGTTTGACGTGCAGAGGTTGATTGACGTTTTCGGCAGAAGTCTCGGTATCTACTTCCGCAACGCGGCAGCAGGGATCGACGACGAACCTGTGCAGGAACGAGGCGAAGCTGAATCGTTCAGTCGAATAGCGACGCTGAAAGAGGACACGCGAGATCTGAACGCTATTGTAGAGAGGGCTGACGTGTTGTGCGGAGACGTGCATAACACGCTCATGCAGCACGGTTACATCTTCAAGACCGCAGGCATTTACGTAGTCCTAACGGACATGAGCGTCCACAGCCGCTCCAAAACCTTCGAAAGCCACACAAACGATCTGGCCACGTTCAAAGAAGCCACGAAGGAGCTGTTCGAGAGGTTGCTTACTAAAACGGAAATGAAGGTGCGAAGAATAGGTGTCAGGGCGGCAGGTTTCGTCCAAACCGAAAGAAGCCAGAAAACGCTCACAGACTTTCTATGATGAGCGCTTTCAGCAAGCCTTATTTTCTGTAGCTTATCCCCTATTCTTTGTGAGGATGCACGTGCCGAGCAAAGACGAAGATAAGTTGCCTCCGGGCCAGAGGTCTATCATGCAGATCATGCGTTGGGGCACAGACCACCCGAGCATAACGGGCACGATACCTGATATTAATCTGAAGAGCTGGGGTCTGGTGGTGGACGGCGAGGTTGAGAGACCACTGAAGTTGATGTGGACTGATTTTGCGAGGATCTCGACGGTAAACTCTGTGAGCGATTTCCACTGCGTGGAAGGCTGGAGCGTTCTCGACTGCAGATGGGAAGGCGTCCTCTTCAGCAATATCACAAGCCAAGCCAAGCCAAAGAAAGGAGCGAAGTACGTGCTGTTCGAATGTGCAGACGGGTACACAACCTCCTTTGCGCAGGACGAGCTTATGGGAGACAACGTTCTGCTGGCTACGAAGCTGAATGGTAAAATCCTTGAAAAAGGCCTCGGCTTCCCACTACGCCTGGTCGTGCCCGGCAAGTATGCCTACAAAAGCGCCCTCTGGCTCACAAGAATACACTTCTCGTCGAAAAACAAGCTGGGCTACTGGGAAGAACGCGGATATAGCAACACAGCAGATGTATGGAAAAATGACAGATTCAGCAAGTAAAGAAGCAGCGTTACCGACTTCATCCAACTGGGACGCAAAAGTGTGTGTCAGCAGCCAGACAACCGAAATCGCGCGCGATGCACTGTGAAGCGAAAAACGAGTCATGTATCAGATGCGCGCGGAGTCTAGCCTTGGAGGCAAAGCTCCATAGGGTGCGTTCAGGTTGTGGGATAGCTTCTCCAAGCGTTTGGATTTTGAAACTTGACTTGGGGAGCGTTTTGGCTACTGAATAGCAGTCTATATGTCGCCATGAAGTTGCTTGACGAGAGACGACGAGTCATTCTTTGCCCCTCACACAAGCAGTAGTCGCAGCAGGTGGCTTGCTTTCAGTGACATTGGGAAGGAACCGGGGGCAACCTTCGCTCGTCAAGTTCAAGCCTTCTCCTATCTCCTCTCCATATTGTTCTCCAAGCAGACTTCGGTAGACCCAAAACGGCACGTGAGGTTCGGGTTGATGGTTAGTTGATTTGGCAATGATTATCTTTGTTCTGTGTGGGTCGATCAACAGAGCCTTTGCATGCCATCTTTTCCTGTTCTTGTTGCTGCTATTGGATAGCTGCAATGTCGTAGCCGCCTAACATACAGTATCGCGTGTCGTAATAAAGCGCTTGTTGCATCAAACGATATATTCCGAAAGCAGATACATTGGTATTCGTCTTGATGGAATGCTCAAAAATAGGAACTTCAAATCGCAGGAAGTTAGAAATGATTCGCAGAGGTCCAGTTCCAGTAGGACACTGATGCGATGGTTTGAGCACGCGCTACGTAACAGAGGGTTGGTTGAATAGCATGTCCTAGCGCGCACTGCAATCGCTATGTTTGACATTTTTGGCAGAGGTATACTTGTCCTCCGCCTATGTTCAGCTTTTCTATTAGACTTCCACATTTTGGGCATTTCTGCTGCTTCTTGTTTGGACCCATGGCCGGCGAGTAACCTCCTCTCTTCCCGTAAAGATCCATGAACTTGTCTTTCCCGTTTTGCTGGAGCCTTTGGCAAAGCACTAGCCTGATGGCGTCGTAGAGCGCCTTTCTTTCATCATCGTTGAGTTCCGAAGCTTTCCTCTTCGGATGAAGACCAGCTCTGTATAGGATATCCTGAAAGGCACTGTTGCCCAACCCCACGACCACTGCATCTTTGCCAACCAGCACTGACTTCAACGCTACGCTTTTTTCACTTAGGAGCTGAGAGAACCGCTCGAGCGTAAACTCTCTGTCTATCGGAGACAGAATGACAGGATTGAAGTCGCGTTTGAAAACGTAGGATCGCACGAGCTCCTCGTCTTCATACACGTAGATTCCTCCCATGCCAGTCAACCTCACCGTCAACGCCGATCCATCAGTGAAGTCAACTCGCAGATGAAACCGCTCCGTCGCTGCTGTTCCGCCTGCAAAGTAGAAGATTTCTCCGCCGTACTCGGGGCAAAGAATAAGGTTCTTTCCACAGTCAAGTCTAACGCGGATCACGTTCCCCCTAGAAACCACCGAAAGAACTTCCCTATTGACAAGCTGACCGAAAGCTTTCAGGTCTCGGTTAATGAAGCCTGTCTTCTGCAGTCTTTGCCAATCTTTCAGAAGATGAGCTTTGACGCGCTTGCCCACCAGCTTCTTGCCCATCTGGTCCGCAAGAATCCGAGCTTCAGGAAGCTCAATACTCAAACCACAACACGCTCCAAACACTCATCTGATTAAAGCAACCGTCTTTAAGCGTTTGTGCAACAAGTCTGAGCGAAGTCTGATCAAGCAGCTTCAGGATTTGCGCGAAGCGCAGTAAGCCCGTTTCTCGGCGAATCCTGTAGCGCGCTCCAATTAGCGCGGTCGTTGATCAAGAATCAAGCATCTGGCATTAGTCCACTGCTTTTATGTCTTTTAGACTCTTCAGGTTCATTTCCTTTGCAGTTTTGGCCACTCCATAGTCAATGGGCGTCTCCGGAAAGAGAACCATCGCATCCACCGATTTCAAGCCTAATTGCAGAGCTTTGAGTGATCGAGCGTGTCCATCCAAAATGTAATACTTCCCCCAATGTCGGACGCAAACGATCGGTACAAGCAAGGTTTTTATCGCGTCAACTTGTGCTTTTCCAACTTGAGATTGTGTTGGCACGAGGTCCCTCAAGCAGATTTGGTCTTTCCTCATGTAGAAAGGAGCGCAGTAGATGACCTCATAATGCTTCAAGACGCTCAGGATGCGTTGCCAAGCTCGCAAAATCATGTCATCCAAAACGGTGGCATCTTCGATCGGCATACTGTCTAGTGGACGTTTCACAGCCGTCCGGTACCGCGTTCCTTTCGGAAACTCTAGCACGTACACTTTGATTCTGGTCCGCGCGCGCGATCCAGCTTCCCCGATTTCAGGACCCGTTTGGACAAGCTTGAGCGGAATGATAGATCTGAATACCATGCTAGGCTCTTTCAATGGAAAGTGGATGACAACTACTGAGAAGGGAACCCTCGAAGGTTCGATTGTTGGCGTTGTAGCAGTTGCTAGCGTGTCGGGGAAATTTGTCGGCCATGGCACTGATGACCTTGAAGGACAAAAGATCAAAGGTTCATTTGAGGGCACAGTGGATAATTACATCGTAAACCTGACCATGCGGGGAAACATTACCTCCAATTAGAACGCGCGTTCACAAATAGAGAAAACGGGGGAGATTCGTGTGTTTGTAAGTGGTCTCCCGTTCTCACTTTTTCGGGGTCTTTTTCTTCTTTCCTTTAGCGGCTTTAGGCACTCTTGCAGCCTCGAGTTGCTATTGTCACTCTTTTTTATTTAAGTTTATGGCAGATTAGCGTACGCTAGCCAACAGTCACGCCCGCAAACCCAAACCAGTTTCAACGGTATTGCAAGAAATCCATAGTGAACCAGGAGGATACTTTGGCCCGTGGTTGAACGTGGTGAAATTTGTTACGACGCCAGAGCTGTAATCTCTGGAACATGTATTATGGATTCACAAGTCTTTTCTTGCAAATTGCACTCATAGTGGCGTCAGTGAAGTGGAATGGAGCCGATTGCTAGTAGAGACTTCATCTTGGAGACTTTGAGAGCAGTTTCTTTGCCTGTATGAGTGAGTCACCGTTGAGGAAGGCGCTCAATCTCTTCTTATGCCCGTTATAATTCTCTCCATGTTGAACGTGGCTTATGCTATGCTGGTGGTAGTGGTTTTTCAGTCCTGGCTTTTGACCTGGCATCTTGATAGGAGATTTCCGTTCAATATGATCCCGCGCGCGCTAAGTTTGGTTATGACAAGTTTAGCATATTCCTGATCTACGCAACCATGGGTTTAATCATCTGGATCTTTGTCGCGGTTATGCTCACTCACACTTACTACATAGGTGACTTCAACATCGGGAACGTCATACTAGCTATCATCTCAGGGAAAGCCCCTCTTCCCTTCGTGGAGCTACCTCTTCAAAGCGTGGATGTCTTTCCAACTCTAGGTGATAGCATATTCATAGCATATTTGCTTTCGTTTGTTTTCTTGTACTTAGCGAGCTGGCGAGGTGTCAACGCGCATGATTGCCTGCCGCAAAGTCCTCGAACACGACCAGCTTGAAGATAGGGGTAAGGATCGATCGTTCGCCAAACCACCAATTTCTGAAGACTATTCACTCGCTTGTCCTCAATATCCTCCATGGTTTAGGTCTTTCTTGATAGGTCTCGATGAAAGGAACGCGCGCGGGTAATTCTGATCAATCCAGAACTCATTTGGACTGCTCACGTTTCTTGAAGAAAACGTCGAGGTTGCGAGGAAGACTATCAAGGTAGTCCAATAAACTCAGACGCTCTAGTTTCCTGAGTGTTGCGTTTGGCAGTCTGTCACGTGTTACTCCTTCCATGAGCAGAGCCGTTTCTTCCTCGGAGAATTCCTCTTTCTCCCCGATCCATTGTATGACTTCTTTGTTCTGCGGACAGACTCTTTGACAGTGCATGCATCCTACGATGCAGTTGTGCCAAGAAGTTGCCATCCATTCGGGGAATGGAACGTCACCCTTTTTCTCGTTATGGTAAACAATGCATCGCTCAGCCCGCAAGAGAAAACGATCTGGTGAAATGGCGCCAGTGGGGCAAGCACGGCGACACAGTTCACATTCCTCACAACTCTTCATCACAGTTGCTTCTTGCCAACAATCCTCTTCACAAGGCAAATCAGAATAGAAGGCTACGAGTTGGAGAAAGCTTCCCAGTCTGGAGACATAGCAGATATTGTTCCTACCGTATTGACCGAGACCGCTTCGAGCTGCCAGCAGTTTGAGTGGCAGTGCCGTTCCTGCTGATTTGTAACCTTTTTCGCCGAGTATATTTGCGAGAAGATCTCCAACTTGTTTTGCTATTTCGTCGTACGCTGTGTAAGTTGGAGGAAGAATCAGTGGACGTCGCCGTCCATTCCAGTTGAAAATCGCTTGAGTCTGTGGCCTTGGGACAGCCACAACAATCAAGGATTGTGCTTTCGGTAAGTCTTCAGGAATTCGGAAGTTGAACCATGCAAGGCGGTCTTCACAGAACTGACTGTCAAGTAAGGCTTGACTGCGGAGGTTTTCCATCTCTTTCTGCAACTGATGCAAATGGGAGACGGAAACAATTCGTGCCGGAAAGCCACACTCCCTTAGGCGGGCATACAGCTCATCGACAAATCTGTCCATGACTGACGATAACCTGCTCGATTTTATAAAAGCTTGGTTGGTTGGACAAAACTTTGCCCAAAATCCGATGCCTCTCTGAAACGGTAGCGCGCGTGACCGTCTTGAACGTGATATTGAGAATGTCTATTGCGCATAGCTCTTGTGCTTCACCGTGTTTTGGTTCCATGAGTGCAAGAGCTATTAACATGGCGAACTGATTATGCTCAGTCATCAGGCGTGATCGCGATGGCAGGGAGAACTCAGAAGTGGATTTCCACTCTAATCGGCAGTCTAGATGATCACGTTGACGAGAGGACTCGCGCCTTAATATTGGAGCAATGTGGCAGACAGTGCCAGTCGGAGAGTTTCATCAAGAAGGCAAAACAGATCTATGAGAAATCAGCGAACGTCAACGATTTTGTTGACAGACTCAGCAAGTTGTACAAGCACCTGCGCAAGGAAGGCGACCGAGTTTACATTGTCTATCCTCGATGCTACTGCAACCAGGTGAACAAGATTCCCAAAGGCAAGCTTTCCAAGACCTACTGCAACTGCTCGCGAGGATGGGCAAAAGCGCTGTTTGAAGGGGCAACCGGAAAACCCGTGGAAGTCACGATGGAAAAATCAATAATAAACGGCGACAACGAATGCAAATTCCGAATAGCATTATTGGAATCCTAGTGGGCGAAGAGAATCTGCTCAGCTAGACTCCGGATTTTGTTTATGGTGATTGGATCGGTATCTTCCAGATTTCTCAGAGTCTAGTGCCGAGTTTTCTCCCAAAAATCCTCGGGCAGAATATGACGTCATAGTTAGGGCTGGTACTGCCAGCTCGTCTGAGACTTGATAGTTAGTTGTTCTGTGGCCCTTGACCCCTTTAATAATGACTGTTTTGGTTGCTAGGTTCAGGTCTTTCCATGTTACGCCCAAGACCTCGCTTGCACTGGCCCCTGTCTCGGTGGCTAGCAGTACGGCTGAACGCAAAGGCAAACTTCGTATGCGGTACACCAAGCGTCTGACCATTTCAGGGTTTGGCACGTACATTTCGCTGTTGTCGTAGACTTTGATAGCTGGAACTGTTATCTTGAATCCTTTGGACTCAGGGTAGTACTGAATGGTTTTCAGGGCCATGGCCTTCGACTTGTCAACCCACTTAGAGGTTAAGACCTGGCTGACCATATCCTCAAAATCGCCTGGAAGGTGCTTCAGAAACTTCAGCTCTCTCTCGATAGTGCTGTCTCTGTTTCCTTTTCTTCTCAGCCACAAGCCAAAATTGGGTAGTTCCGAGGGTTCCGCGCTGGTGCGAGGGGTGGGATTCGAACCCACGTAGGCCTTCGCCAGAGGATCTTAAGTCCTCCCCCTTGTCTTAGGCTTTCTGGCCCTTGCCTATTTAGACCTGGCTCGGGTACCCTCGCAGCTGAAACATACAGAAGAAGGAGTTCAGACTTAAAAGTTGCCTTCACATGGTCGTCCGATCGATCGATTCATCGACGTAGAAGACAAGAGGGCTAGTGCGCGCGAGCTAGCGTAGTAGAACAGGAAGTGGCCTCCGCATATGCATTGCAGCGACACTATGTCTCAACGACGACACATGCTTCTACAATGCAGAGAATGCCAAAGGCATAAGAAGTGAAACGAAAGAAGATCAGAAGAGGTGCCAAGAAGTGTTGGAAGGCAGAAATGTCCGGTTGAAGATCATGGAAAAAGAGGACATACTCCTGTATTCAGAATGGATCAACAATCCCGATTTCTATGGAGAATACAATCCTCTTGAGCAGGAATCCAAAGAAGAGATTGAAAGGAGTTATGAGAATGCTCCTCCTGAGAAAAGAAAGTTTTTCATAGAAAAGAAAGATGGCGCGAAAATCGGTGTTGTGAACACTTTTCCAGCATCCGGAGGGCTCTTGGAGATAGGATTCACCTTGATCCCAAACGAAAGAGGAAAAGGCTACGGCACCGAAGCCGTTCAGATCCTCATTGACTACCTGTTTCTATCAAGAGAACTCATTCGCATCCAAGCCTTCACTGACCTTGGAAATGTTGCTTCTCAGAGACTACTCGACAAAGTCGGCTTCAAAAGGGAAGGAACCATTCGCAAGTCCATGTTCATTCGAGGAGAATGGAGAGATCTACTGCTTTACAGCATTCTCAGAGAGGAATGGAGAAAACCAAGAATCCTGATAGTGAGTCCCTCGAAAAAAAAGTAGTGCGGCGCATCTCAAGGTCGAAGAAGAAGTGTCGAAAAGAATCTAGTTTCTTCTAAGGAGAACCATGTTGAAATTGCTTGGAGGCTTGACTTTCTCAAGAGGCCTATCCAGGAACCAGGTACTTTCGCTTCCCTCCCACCATCCCAGGAACTGAAACTTACCACTGAGCTTTATCAGTGCCTTGAACTCCTGCGGAAAGACAAACTTTGAATCCTCCTTACTCTCGAGGCTAAATTTCTTTCCGTGATCGTCAACCTCGAGGGATAGTTCTTCGGTGGATATTTGGTTGAGCATGTCTTTCCAGTGGGTGCTGTAGTTGGTTTTCACTTTGATGCCATCCCTTTCAGCCTCCCAGCTTTGCTCCCCAGTTGCTGTCCAATCAACGGCTTTGTTCTGAATGAAGTAGAGTCCTCCTCTGTTCAGAGAGCTTGCCACAGAATCCAGATGGCTCAGGAGTCTCTCGTTTGAATCTACGATCAGAGAACCCATCATTATGAACGCAAAGTCCGCTTTCTTTCCAAGTCTGAAGCTGCACAGGTCAGCTTGTACAGTCTCGATTGTAAGGCCCTCTTCCTTCGCCCTCTCAGAAAGGTAGTTCAGCATTTCAGGAGTCGAATCCAATCCTACACCCTCATACCCTCTCCTGGCAATCTCTCGCAGCTGCAGGCTTGGACCGCAGGCTATATCAAGAAAACGTCTTACCTTTATCTTGCTATACTCTTTGATGACGAGCTCAAAGGCATCGACTTGCTTCTTCACATCAAAGAAGCTGAAAGCAATCTCGTAATAGAGGGGATGCTTGTAGATTTCCACAACTATGCTTTGCCTCCTCTGATAGATAAGTCTGCAACTTGTCCGGATTGTCCGAACACTTCGCAGGTACTCTATAGAAACAAGATCGCCTATACGATTGGATCGAGTCTGTTAGACCCAGAGACTAACATTTCAGGCGAGCGCGGTCAGATTTTTCCTGCCCTAAAACTCTTTAATAACGCTCCCTTTAATGAAAATGCGAGGGCGTGTAGCTCAGTACGGACACATCCCAAGATTATCTTAGGGGTCGTGGGTGTTATCGTAGGGGTGCCGGACAGAGCACCAGCCTCCTAAGTTGGGGGTCGTGGGTTCAAATCCCACCACGCCCGCTAGAAATAAACCACGGAGGGTCTTACAAAACAGTTTGTAGATCGATCGGGGACAGGATTATGCTATGTGCCCATTGATCTGAGAAGAGAACTAGCTGTCAATGCTGGGCGGATTAGTAGCGCGCGCGAATGCGCGTATGTCTTGGTGAAAAAGAGGAGGATTTGCTGGAAAGAGTGGAGACATCTCCATTTGTCCTGGGTTCAAGCCCCAGCTTCTGCAGGACGTTGGCGCATACGCCGTCGGCGGAGGTTACTGAGGCAAACCCTGAAGAATATGCGGATGCAGTATTCAACTCCCACAGCGCGCGCGACCGATACTAAGCTCTAGGGATTCTTTCTAGTCCATTCCTCTGCCAACTTGGCTGCTTCCTGAAGAATTGCCTCTGCCTCTTTTGTCAGATCCTCTTGGACACCTGCTTCCATGAAGTCTGCCATGCTTTCAGGAAGCCACGGTTCCACAAGGCTAAGGTAAGCTTGAGGCGGTTCGAGCCTGTTGTGGACGATGTGATGAATCTTGCCTTTCACCATCAAGCGGTTTAATGCCTTCTTTATGTCCTCGGGACAGCAGCCCAGCTTCGCAGTTGCGAAATCCAACAAGTCACTTTCTTTGGTATTTCCGTATTTCTTCAAGTATGAAAGTATCTTCTTTTCTGTGTCCACGATTTGACTCATCCACTACAAGCTCGGCGCTGCCGTGATTTAAGATTGGTGCACCATAGTGATTATAAAACCAGTCTTTTGGGCAACACGATTCTTACAGTAAGACAGCAAACTCTGATATCCTTAAGCCGCAGACAAAATGGTTTGCATGTTGAACCAATATAAACATCGCCAGAGCGCGTGCGCTCAGGCAAACATCTGCATGAGCAGCGGAATGAGGAAGACTATGATTATGAGATAGATGAGAAACAGCCCCATTGCTATCAGGAAGTTTTTGACGAAGTTTTTGCTCCATGCAGCTCCGAAAGGTATCCCGACTAGAAACCCAATGACATGAGATATGTAGGCGACGTTGCTTTGCACACCGGAGTAAACGGCCAAGACGTTGTACACGAAATAGATGACTGCAACGAGCCCTTGAGGCATCAGAAAAATAAAGGAGAACTTCAAGGGCTTAACCAGCATGACCAAGGCGGTCAAAGTGAATATTGCCGCTGAAGCCCCAGTCAAGTAGGTTGATGGATCATAGAAGAAAATACCTATGAGAAAAGCCAATATTCCACCAACAAAAAAACGCTGAAAGCGTCTTCTTGGCTTTTAACTCATTCTCCAAAGTGTTACCGAAAAAATACAGGAACAGCATGTTCCCCGCCAGATGCACGATGTCGGAGTGAAGAAATAGCCCTGTAAATACTGTCCGCACTCTGCCCCGAACCAAATTCGTTCCACTGAAGGCGAAACATTCAGTCATCGAGTCTCCTAAGCCTGAAAACCAATAAAAAAACGACACCACCACGCAAGCAAGTATTACTAGATTGGTTCTATTCAAGTCGAACTCAAACCGATTTTTTTTGGGATAGGATTCATGAACCTATCTCATGCGCTCCTTTTTCTATTTTCCAATGGAGAGTACAAGGACAAGAAAGCTTAGCGCAGCGCGCGCTTGTGGACATGACGAGAAGGAAGATACCTCTTCTTGCCGCAATATTGATCTTTGGACTGGCCATGTGGATCTTCGTCTATGCGGACCTAGCGAGGATCGTCTTGTCTCTGATTCTCCTAGGTGCGGGACAGGTGATGATGAACGCATCCTCCGGGGCATTGCAGACGGACTTGACTCCAAAGGAGCAAAAGTGAAGAGTGAATGGCTTCATCAACTTCGCCAACTACATAGTCATGGCCTCGGGCAGTTTGCTGGGCGGGTACCTATATGAGCATGTGGATCCCAAAGTGCCCTTCCTCGTCGCTGCGGCGACCGTCCTGCCCTCGTTCCTGCTGATACTCGCGTTAGTAAGAGAACCTGAGAAAAGAGAAGAATAGTCTACGGGTGTGCGCCAAAGATGCGGCGGGCAGCAACACCTTCGTAGAATGCTCCTATTACGCGATTCAACACCATCTGCAAAAGCCTGAGACTAACGGAAGCCCAACCGCTCAATCAGGAATGAAGTCTTCTCATGGCCGTGACGAAGCGCGCGTTATCTTCGATGGCGTTTCATTCTTTCAGTCTTTTGGGTTTTTCGGCGCCAGTCTTTCTTCCTCTGCGTCTCTATGAAAGGCCTACCATGGTGATATTGAGAACCATCGTCTCCGCGGTACTGGCTTATGCTCCTGTAAAACGTCGCATAGTCAACCTGCTTCTGCTGCAATGCAATAACGCTCTGGTTCAGCTGCCGCTTTCCTTCAGCACTGGCAGTCCTATCAAACGCAGCAGAGTAAGTCAAATAGGCCGCATGAAACAGAAAATCAGAGGAGTCATCAATCAGCAGCTTCTCAAGTGGAGCCGCTTCCTTGTTGCCTGATTCTTCGGTCATAGTCTTCCAGTCTTCTGCAACCAGCTAAAGTAGTACGCTTCCCCTTTTTATAGATAACCTTGCAGGAACAAGACTTCCGCGCATGCCTAACCTAGCGCTATCACTCGCTCGATTTCTTTCTGGATTTCCTCTTCGAGCGATCGAAATGGGTTCGCCTAGCACCCTCAGCAGGTCAGACCCGTGACGATGAGACAAGCTCCTCCCTTTGGCGCTTGCTAAGAGGAAATGACGAGGCATTTCAACCACCAAAACCTTATCATCTAGTTCATTGCATCATGTCCCAAGGCGAGAATAGATGGAAGCATGGAAAGCTGCGAAGAATGCCTTAGAATGCGTGTTAGGCGCAAAAAAAGGCGAAAACATAGTCATCTTCTGTGACTATGAGAAAATGGAGATTGGTGACGCCTTCGCAGCAGGCGCCTTGAGACTTGGGCTTCAAACGCGACTAGTGCCTTTGAAGCCTGATGCAAAGACATTCCGCAAGGACGTGCCACAAGAGCTTGTGGATATTCTGACAAAGCATCCGTCTGCCATCTACGTCAACTTACTTCGAGGTGTCCGCGAGGAAACCCCATTCAGGATAAAACTGATAAAACTCGAAACCAAAGACCACAAGTCACGCTTGGGTCACTGCCCTGGCGTAAGCATAGACATGCTTACCGAAGGAGCAATGGCACTGACAGCTAACGATCACAAAAAGATGCAGGGCTTCGCGAAAACCCTGATCAAGAAGCTGAGCCACGCAGAGAAGCTTGAAATCACGAATCCCGCAGGCACACACCTCTCCCTCAGCGCTCGTGGAAGACCTTTCTTTACGGACACGATCATCGATTGGGAAACGCTGAAGTGGATGAACCTGCCTACAGGTGAGGTCATACTGGCACCTGTTGAAGACTCGCTTGAAGGCACACTAATGTGTGACATGGCTATAGGTGGGATAGGCCCGCTAAAGACTCCGGTCATGTTGGATGTTCATAAGGGCAAGGTGGGCGACTCCTCATGCAAAGACAAACAGGTGCTCAAGCGCGTCCGAGATTCCTTGAATACCGACGAAGCGTCCGGCACGGTGGGTGAATTTGCGTTCGGAATTAACTCGAAGGCGAGGTTCGTGGATGAATTCCTTGAGGCTGAGAAAGTGCTGGGCACAGTCCATATAGCCTTTGGCGACAACTCCGACATGCCCAGTGGCAAGAACACGTCAAAGAACCACATGGACCTTCTCATGTCAAGACCCACCGTGAGAATCACTAACATGGACAGATCAGCCTTCAAAGTGCTTGGCGACGGCGTCTTCCAACAACTGTAACACACAGATCTTAAATGTTTGAATCACCGAATGCTGAACCTTATTGAAGGTTGAGAAACATGGCTGCAGAAAAGGAGGAGAAGCTGCCAATATCTGATTTCTACAAGGTAATCGACTATGTCACAATTTTCAAGAGCGAGAATTGGTGGGAAGCTATAGTCGTCTTTGAGTCCTATGGAAAGCGCCAAATCGGCATGTATCTCTGGCAGAAAGGGAAGGACAAACAGGAAACGCAAGGTGAGCAAGAAACAGAAGCCAAATGGAAACGCAAACACAAATTCACCGTGAGAAACCTAGAAGAATGGAATAAACTCAAGAACGCCATAGAGCAGTTGGCACCGAAGCTCGCCGCAAAATAGTCACGTGTTCTCTTTTGATATTTGAGATTCGTATTCGGGATTAGAATCCAGAATTGAATAGTCTTATTAGCCCACTCTACAACAAAAACTCGGAAGGGAACACTGTGGCAACTGAACAAGAAGTACAACCGAGTGTAGCAGCTGTAGAAGAGGTCTACGAAGAGAACGTCCAGCAGGAAGCAGAACAAGAATATTCGACAGCACAGGAAACAACTGAATCCGCTCAAGAGACGAAAACGAGAAGTGGAAAAGATGACGGAAGCAGAAGCGGTTTCATTGATGGGCTTTCCGTGGGTCTTGGCATCGGATGCATAGGAGCCTTTGTAATAGTGTGGATTTCATTGTTCTTCACGCCACAAATGCCCTCAACGATAACCTACGAGAGCCTGCTTTCAGTATTCATATATCCGCTCATCTACGTGTTTGCAGTTGGACTGATCGCGTTGACCGCAGGCATCGTTCGGCAATACTACTCCATAAGAAGATAGTCAAACCATAGCGCGCCGATCTTTCTCATTTCTAAACAGTCTTAATAACTTAAATCGTTCAAGCTATAGCTGTGAAGCGTATGCCCTGCTCGTTCAAGACAGTCTTGGAAAGACTGACTCGGGAAAAGGCGGCAGGGCCTTCCCCAACATTCTCAGTCTTTGACCTCTTTTCCGCAATCGAGACTTTAGACACAAGAACCATCGGCAGAAACAAACTGGCCGAGGAATTGGAGATCGGAGATGGCGTTGTGCGCACGATATTAGGGCGGCTTACAGATGCGAAGCTAATCAAAACGTCCAAGGCTGGCTGTTCGCTCACAAATGAAGGCATGAGACTTTGGAGAGAATGCTCGAGAATTCTTCGGAAGGCCCGAATCTCGAAAAACGAGCTATCGCCAAGTGAGTACGGCTTCGCTGTCCTGATAAAGAATGGAGGAAGCAAAGTCAAGTCAGGCATCGAACAAAGGGACGCGGCAATACTGATAGGAACAAAGAGCGTAACCACCATCGTATTCAGGAAAAGACGACTGATCATCCCTTCCGTCAGCGAAAACGTAGCCAAAGATTTTCCGAATGCCGCAAGACAAGTAATCAGGCTCTTCGGGCCTGAGGAGAACGATGCGATAATTGTTAGTAGCGCCGAGAACAGCAAGTGTTCTAAATATGGCGCCTTGGCAGCCGCATGGACGCTCCTAGACTAAGTTCATGGGTCCAACGTGCTTCGGCACTAGTACGTGTATTTCTCCCCGCCCATCAGAGCCCGCTCAACTGCAGTGTTGAGGTTTATTAGGCCTTCGTTTGTCTTGGCCGAAACCGGGATTAATGGAAACCTTAGCCCGAGTTGCTGGATTGCGCGGGCCATGCTTCGGCTGAGCAGGCGCTTCGTGCCTTCAAGCTTCTGATCGATCGAATCCTCCAAAGCTGTCTGGCTGACCGACCAGTCGACGATTCTCTTGGTTTCCTCTTCTGGAAGCAAGTCGCATTTTGACAGCACGTGAATCTGGGGTATGACGAAGCGGTTGTAGACGGCGGTGGCGAGGAACATGTTTGAAACGTAATTCTGAGGGTTGACTGAAAATACTGCATCAAACAAGTAGACTAGGCCTTTAGGTTCCTTCGTGAGCTCATTGGCAATGTAAGGCCCGCTTGCTCTGAAGGCGAAAAGCTCCATTTGTCCTGAGGAGTCCACCAACACGATGTCCGACTTCAGCTCCTCAACATCTCGGGAAACACGCTCAATTTCGTCAGCAATCAAGTCGGCGGCCATTACAAGTGCACCGTTAGGACCCAATGTGTATTTCTGCATCAGATCTTCGACGTTCACGTAGTTGCGGATATCTACATCAGGCGAATAGGGCAACGTCAGCGCTCCTGGATCGAGATTCACCAGAGAGACGTTTTGTCTGGACATTTGAAGCCATTCGCCGAAGGCTGCTGTTAGCTTGGACTTGCCAGAGCCTGCAGTTCCAATTATGAATAGTACGAGCATGTTCAAACCACCCCGTCACTCGTGCGGAAACCCTGCCTTCACGTATCACGCGCTCCTGAAGTAAAAACCCTTTCTGTTTAGGAAGGAATCTCGGGTGGTTGCGGTGTTTGGATTTCCTGCTGATCCTTTCTCGAGATTATGGCTACAGCCACTCCTGCGCAAACAAGAACGATGATCAGGCCAAGCAGTATGACGAAGAAGGTGGACAGCATAATCACTGTTTCGATTGGGCTGTCTGCCCCTGCATAGGAGCTGTCGCCAGACCAGCTTGCGCGAACATACTCGACGCCGCCAGCATCCGGAACCCATGCATACGTGAACCGCCCATCAGAATCCGTGGTAACTGTGGCCAGACCAGTCCACGACAAACCATTTACCTTAACGTAGATTGTGATCGTCTTGTTCTGCAAGGCCGGGGAAAGCTCCCCTGAGACTGTTGCGATGCTTCCTTGTATCAAAGAAGAGGGTGACACGCTTAATGATATGGAGGAAGTCGAGAGTGTGTTGAGGCTTGCCGCAACTTGACCCAGGGAAATCTGTTCACAATCCCCAAGCGTCACGACTTGCACGGATGCTTGTCTCAGCGTGTCAGGACATTCACCAACCCTCCAGCCATCTTGCCAGTTCCCTCCAGTACATTCGGCCACGTAGTATCTGACACCGTTACTAGTAACAGAGAAGGCAGGGTCCCTCGCATCAACCGGCGGATGCGAAAGGCTGACGCCAATATTCATGTGGACTTCGCTATCATAGTAGAGCAACACAACGTCTAGTCCACGTGCCTTGACTATTGAGGCCACAATGTAGGAGAAGAGATCGCAGTCTCCCTTGTTGTCAACTATCGTTTCTACAGGATACTTCGACGGAGCCGTCACCTCGTAGGGAATCTGATGTACAAGCATCAGCGCACCATTGACAAAGTCTTCGTCGTCTGAGTAGATTCCTTCGAGGCAGTCTGCGATAGGTGCAAGAGTATACGACGTGACGAATTTTGCGAAATCATCCTCGGAACTTGCTCTGTGATTTTTCTCCGCATAGTAATCCTGAAGCGATTGCGGCACGGCCACGTTCAGCCTACATTCTGTGGAACCGCTCCCGTGCTCGAGAAGCTCATATGAGCCACTATAGCTTGCGGCTAACCCGCGTGGGAGTAGACAAGAAAGCTGAGCGAGGGCAATTGCCACGATGAGTGTTGCCAAGATCTTGGTTCTCATTCACACCTGAGAAAAGCTGAGGCTCGCCCTGCTAATGGCATTTGTGAACCACAAATAGTGAGTAAAAAACAGTTTTGAGACTCAATCAGCCGCTAAATCCAATATTCACTCAGAATTCTCTCTGATTCGCCTATTGCCCCACTTCCTGAGGCACAGTATGGCCACCGTCTCTCTCGATCAATTTCGAAAGCTGAGAAGCCGCATTGCCTAGACAGCTTCGAGCCACCCTCGCGTTTCTCGATGTCGTCGAGAAGTGCAGCTCTATTCGCGGTCTCTGCCTTTCACTTCCCGAGTGCGACTTGACATAAACGTGTGATTTCACGTAAACGGTGGGATTATTCTGCATGACACTGTCAATCATGGGAGCCAGAGTTGACTCCGCGATGCCATCAACGTATATGCTTCTTTCAAAAAAACCAATCATTCCGACCTCCTTCCTAAGGAGTGGCACAACTGAATCTTCGAAGATCATTTCCATTTCGGGAGGAACGCCTGGAAGCACGACGAGAAGTGTTTTCTTCGCACTTATCAGCGCACCCGGTGCTGTTCCCGCTGGATTCGGTAGCGGCTTAGCGCCCTCTGGCAGCGTGGCCATCTTGATCCTTGCTGGCGTCAATTCTTTCTTCTCTATTCTCTTGTTGAAGTGTTCCTCGTATTTTCTTCTAACCATTTCCAGGGCTTCATCGTTGACTTTCAGTTTCAGGTTGAGGGCCTTGGCGATGCCTGCAAGGGTCTTGTCGTCGAAGGTTGGGCCTAGACCTCCTGTAGTTATTATGAATCGTGGCTTTCGATCCAAGACTTCCTGCACGACGGTTGCGATCTCGCCTACGTCATCCCCCGCTATGATTATCCGTTTGACAAGCATTCCCAGCGAAGTTGCCCGGCCTGCTAGCCAATGCGCATTCGTGTTCAGCGTCTTGCCTATCAGCAACTCGTTACCTAAGCAAAGGATCTCCATTTCCCTTTTCATTGAATCATCCTCTTCCAAGCGTTAGTTCACAAAACTGACCCTTTATGCTGTTTGCTGTCTTTCCGCCTAAAAAGCTGCGTGCTGCGGCTACTTCTTCTTGCTGAGCCACCATCTTAGGTATTCTTTCTTTCGGTTCTGCTGTTCTTCTTCCTTCGTCTCCGTGTTCGGCCTGAGTTTCTCTCTAAGCTCCATGAGCTCTTGCTGTGTTACTGACAGGCCACAGCTTTTGCATACATAATGCTTCGTTTCTATAATGTAATGCATTTCGCCGCCACATTCCGGGCAGTATGTCATCATGGTCACTTTTTCTGCCCTTTAGAAGTAAAAATGCTTTGAGAAATAGCTTTCGCTTCCACGCCTTAAAATCATCTCTTTCGCGCGCGCGAAGGGATAGAGTGTCCTGCAAGCAACTACAGCTTTCCCTTCACCTGGATTTCGTGGAGCGCAACCAAGTAGGATACAGCGCCGACTATTGCGAAGGGAATGCTCGTGATAAGGATGCTTAACAGAAAAACAGGTTGGATGGGATTTCCTGCAAAGGTGTACTGGCGCATGGCCTCAGCTGCGAGGCTGAGCGGATTTACAGATACGACATTGATCATGAAGGCTGGAAGGTACATTCTGATAGTATCTATGGGGTAGAATACTGTGCTGAAGGTTACCAGCAGCACTTGTACGACTTGCTGATATGCGAAGAAATACTCTCCATGGGTCGATGCCAATGCTGCAAGTGTGGCTGAGATGCCTGCAAGTCCCATGGCCAGAACGAACAGAAACGGCAATAAAATAAGTGTGCTCCAGATCGCTTGTGCTGGAAGAACAATGAGTGCAATAAGCAGCAACGATGAGGAATACGCAATTGCAGCGAGCCCTCCAGCAAGCAGGTAAGCGACAACGATCCCATGAATGCTGATTGGCAACGACAAATAGTACTGGATCACGCCTTCGCGGATGGCTAGCCAAATGCGCCGTCCAGTGTCTAAGGCAGCGGCGAAAAGCCCCATAACCACAACGCCGGGGACAAAGAAGCTGAAGTAGTTGAACGTCATCAGTCTGTTGTACACTAAGGCGACGACAAGCATGTCTGAGAGATGCAGGCTCAGAAGTACTGCCATCAGCCATTTCGTTCTGAAAAAGTAGGAAAAGTCGTTGCGGGCTAGCCGCAGGATGCGGCGAAGCTCTGTCACCCGCTTTTCACACCTTCGACTAGACGTTGAAGGAGAAACGCGCCTAACCCCAAAGTACCCACTGCGAGGGCGACCAGCACGGAAACAGCGTACATTGGGTCAAGAAGTATGCTGGGATTGAATCCCAGCAGAAATCGAACTAGATCGGCACCGTAGGTCAGAGGACTGAGGGCTGCCACTGAGGCGTAGCCGGGCGGCAGAAATATGAGCGGATAGAGCACAGTGCTGAACCGAATTATGATTGTACTTAGACCTGTTACGATGGCTGAATACATGTCGCTTGATTTGAACGCTATGAAAGATAGACCCAGCATTAGTCCTGCCACTCCAAAGCCCAGACAGAACAGCGCAGCTATCGCAGCAACCACTGAAACGACCGTCAAGTTTCCGAGCAAAGACAAGGTGAGGGCCATCGGAACCGTAAGCATTATTGCCAGTTCGGCTCCCCCCTGCAGAGTTATGGCGAGAAACAGCTTTGATCGCGAAATCGGAAGGCTGAGAAGGTATGGCAGTCGTCCTTCATGAGCATGCTCCACAAAGCTCCGTCCCGCATGAGAGCCAATGTCGAAAGTCATTATGACCACGAAGCCTACCGCATAGAACTGCTGATAGTTGCCTATAGCTTGCGCTTTCACAAGTTGTGATATTATGGCTCCGTATATGAAGAGCTGCATCGTAAATGTGAACCATTCCAGCAGTATCCATACAGGCGGCTTCAGCTCCGGTTTCAGGTCGAACCAAACCAAGCGAATGACTCTACGCATTGTCGCTTGTCTCCAGTTTCTTGCCCGTGAAACTCAAGAAAACGTCGTCCAAGGAAGGCTCTGTCACCCTGACTGAGGAAACACGGACTCTTCTTTCATAGCACAAGCTAGTCATCTTTGGAACCCAAGCTTCACCGATTGAAACGTGGGCCTTGTACCTGTTCTTGTCCAAAGACATCAGCTTCACGGTACCAGGGATCTTGCCGAGCGCATCTAGGATCTCCGTGTTGTCTTCAGCTCGCTCCAGTTCCAGTTCTACTATGTCTCCGCCTGTGATTTTGTCCTTCAAGTTCTGAACCGTATCGCAGACAACGCTTTTTCCTTGATCGAGAATTGTTACCCTGTCGGCTAGGTATTCTGCTTCGCGAACCTCATTTGTGGCCACCAGGATTGTGGAGCCTTTCTCTCTCAGCTTGAGTATTTGCTCCCAGATTGTGCGTTTGCCCCGCAGGTCTACTTGGCTACTTGGCTCGTCGAAAATGGCGAGTTTGGGGCTTTGAATAAGGAGTTTGGCTACTTCAAGCCGCTTGGCTTGGCCGCCCGACAGATGCATGAACAGCTTGTTACGGGCATCCCAGAGCTCCAGTTCCTTCAGAACGGCCTCTATCAGAGCTTTGCGCTCGCTCTTCTTGATGCCGCACATAGCCGCATGAAACTGCAGAATCTCCGCTGGCTTGTGTCGCCAGAAACCTCTTGCATCTTGGAAAGAAATGCCCAGTATCTGACGAACCTTCGTCGGTTGTTTGATCACATCTAGACCCATGACTCTTGCGCTGCCTGAGGTGGGCTTGAGAACGGTGGCAAGAGTCAGCAGAAGCGTTGTTTTTCCGGAGCCGTTTGGGCCTAGTAGAACCATGATTTCTTCTGGGTCAACCGTGAAGTCGAGGTCTCTAAGCGCATATGCTTTACCGTATCGTTTGACCAAGCTTTGGGTTTCGACAGCATACATGATGCAATTTCCTTCTAACAAACTGTCTCTAAGAGATGCGGCAACAACCTATAAAAACAATATGCGACCTTCAATGCCACGAGTTTTGATGCAATCACGTTATGAAATTCACCAGTCCTGCATCTCTTGCCAATTGAATGGCCTTCTCGATCTCATCTTTACTCAGTTCTCGGCGAAGCTGAAGGTCCTCGCGAGCCCGCCACTCTGGTCTGTACTGAAACATGATGTTGACGCGGGTTTCCCTTCCTAGGTTTTTCGAGATCCATGCCAAGATAGGCCTTGTACAGCATTCGACGTGGTCGGGCAAAACCAGCATGCGGACTATTAGCTCACCGTTCTTTTTCGCCTCTAAGTGATTGTATGTGCATACCTCCCAGTAGTTAGGTGCATCTGAAATTCTTGTACCGCAAGCGTCAGGCCCGTACTTGAAGTCGAGCAGATAGACGTCAACGAATCCTGCCAGCAGCCTAGCTGTCTCTGGACTAAAGTAGCTGTTCGAATTCCAGACGATGGGCACGTTCACGTTTGTATGCTTGAACACTAGAAGCCATTGTTGAAGCCACGACGTGGGTTCGCCGCCAACGAGGTTGACATTCCTACATCCGCCTGCGCGCAGCTTCTCAATTTCCTTGGCCAGATCTTCTGGAGTGTAGAGCACCCCTTTTTCTGTCCATTGCGAGATCGACCAGTTCTGACAGTGCTCACATTTCATTGTGCAACCCATAGTGAAAATCGTTCCAGAAGGCACTAGCTCCGGCTCCTCACCTACATGGTCAAAAATGGTTGATACCACAATCCTTTCGCCGCATCTACAGTAACCCAGCTCATTCGCAACTCGGTCAACGCCACATCTGCGCACGCAAAGATGGCAATCAGCCAGAACTCTTGTAGCGATTTCTATCTTCAAATCTAGGTAGGACATACGGGAACTAGGTAGCTCATCTATGCTTCGTCCTGTGTCGTCAGTGTCTTTCTGTATGTTGAAGAATTCCTCGGTGAGGGCGTCGTGTTTGTGCCAGAGTTGCTCGGTGGAGTCGGTTTTGTTGAAGTCTGCAGGTATTTTTCTTGCGATTTGGAATTTCGCTGGCCTTTCGTTCCTCACCACGGAGAAATATCGACTCAGGCTTTTCGTGACCAACTTGTCGTTCAGCACTGATTGCGCATCTGGACGAAGAAGCCTCCACATCGCTGTTCAGTCTCGTGCGCCGCTAGTTGGTTGTCAGAACAGGGCATAGGGGAAACTGTGTCCGCCTGGGTGCAGCTTGCCTTTGATTGGAATTTCCGTTCCGCACACTGGACAGCGCATATCTTTGGCCAAGTTCCATCTTACGATTTCGAAGGCGTATCGTTTGATCACTAGCTCATTACAGTTTGGGCAATACGTGCTTTCGCTCGGGTGGCCAGGCACGTTGCCAATATAAACATAGTTGAGTCCAGCCTCTTTCGAGGTGGCATATGCCTTTTCCAGCGTCTCAAGAGGTGTTGCTGGCGTCGTTGTCATCTTGTAGTCTGGGTGGAAACGCAGTAGGTGCAGTGGCGTGTCTTTGCCAAGGGCATCTCTTGTCCACCCCGCCAGATCCCTTATCCTCTCGATCGAGTCGCCTATTTTTGGCACGATCAGGTTTGTGATTTCTATGTGGATGTTGTTCCTTTTCATTTCCTTCAGAGCCTCGAAAATCGGTACTACAGATGGAACTGAGGAGAAGGTCTTGTAGAACTCCGGGTCCGCGCCGCCTTTGAAGTCAACAGTGGCAGCGTCCAGATTGGCTGCCATTGCCTTCGCAGCTTCAGGCGTCATGTACCCGTTGGTCACGAAAGTATTGAAGAAACCGACTTGATGCGCAAGTTCGGCTGTGTCATGTGCGTATTCGAGGAATATGGTTGGTTCGGTATATGTGTAGCTTATGCCCTGACAGGAGTTGGCGCTGGCAGCCTTGACGACTTCTCCAGGCGGGAAATCTTTCCCTGCAATTGTCTTGTCTTGGCTTATCATCCAGTTATCGCAAAACTGGCAACGGAAGTTACAGCCCATTGTGGCGATTGACATCACCAGTGCGCCGGGGTTGAAATGAGAGAGCGGTTTCTTCTCGATCGGATCAATTGATGCGGAGATGGCCTTTCCATAAACTAGTGAAAACAGGGTTCCGCCCTCGTTCTTCCTGACCATGCAGAATCCTGTTCCGCCGTCGTTTATGAGGCATCGCCTGGCGCATAGGTTGCAGCTGACCTTCTTGCTCTCCATCTTCGTGTACAGCATGGCCTCATGCGGTGACATGTATGAATACACCAATGGATTCTCTAGGATTTCTTGCGTTATATTGTTTGCTTGTTTGCGGCTGGATCTGTGTTTTCTTTTATCTCGAATACGAAGGGTTGGGCGTCGTTCTTTATGTCCAGCTCTATGTCCAACAGGCCTTCGAGAAAGCCTGACCAGATCTCTGCCTCGCTTATGAAGGGCAGTTTTATCAGGAGGTACTTGTCTTTCAAGTAGCAATCACCGAATCCTTGTACTCGGAGACGTTTGAAAACGTCTGGCCACTTTTGGCGGTCTGCAGTGTGAACGTCGATGGTAGTTTCAATTGAGACTCTGATGGCCTCGCCCATCTTTCTACCGATGTCTGACCATTTTTCCTTGGGAGTGTTTTGGATGAGGATGTTGATCAGCTCTACGTTCACGAAGGCTATCCGGCTTATGCCACAGTAGTACTCACCTGGGAAACGCCAGTCATATACCATCATGCTTCGGTAAACGTCAAGCATCTTGGAAATAAGCGGCTTGATGCCAGGCTCTTTTCCCTCTCTAATCAAGGAATCTATGTATTCTCTTTCCTCTTTCTCTAGGATTATTGTCGTTCTCCTAGCTGATTCATCGCCCTTCTTCATGAGCTCTTCGAGCTTCTTCTCTTTTTCCTCTTGCATACCCAGTATATCTGACAGCATATTTTATATGTTTTTCTGACGTCTTTTTACGACCGAACGCCTTTTTAGCGTCAACGATGAATGATCTAGGTTGCCTATGACGAAGTTACCGGTCTGAGAAGTGATGAACCCTAGGGTATCTGAGGCAAAGTAATCTCGCAGATCTAACGCGCGTCACTAAGAAACAATCTTCTTTCTCATCAGGAACAGGAGGAAGACCACGCCTACTATGAGTGTGGCGAAGCCGATTCCCATTGAGAGGAAATATTCCATGTCCAGCATGTTCACTAAAGCATAGACCAAGTACGTCGGGCCTGCGAAAATGAGCAAGGCTGCGAAAATGATCATGATGGTTCTGCTCATCGTCCTGTCTTCGGTCATACGGTCACGTTCCAGTAGTGATGTAGATCCCGCGTTTTCTCTTATAACCCTTCCTTTATCTCGTCGCCCAAAGCTTTCATCAGGAATTTGAAGACGGCGAACCCAGCACCTCGGTCTGCTTGGAAACCGCTCGTCGGACCCAGCAGGCTTACTCCTTCCATTCCGCGTTCTTTTGCAAGCGCAAGCATCAAGCCGGTCGCCCCGACGATTCTGGCCTTGCTGTAAATCACGGCGCCTTTCTCCATGAACTCCAATGCCAGCCTGGCTGAGGTGGCGGCTACGTAGACCTGCTTCTTCTCCTCTGTTATCGGCACCCCACCCAGCGTCACGATGAAGCTGCAATCGTTCTTTTCGGCAAAATCCAGAACCTCGTCGCACAGTCTGTAGTGAGATACGACATCATCGAAGGAAGGCTGAGTGTCACCTCCCATTATTATGAAGTCGTTCTTCTTCATTGGCGCTGAAAAGAATTCGTAGCGTGGCAAACGACAAATCCCCTTCGAGTTCGCCGTAACGTAATCTGGAAAAGAAGGCGAAAACAACTCGGCAAAGGGCTTAGCTCCACAGAACTTGACCAACAAGTGAGCCGCAATCTTGCCGACGTTTCCGAAGCCCGGAAGGCCCTGCACGAAGATGGGCTTCTTCAGCGAGACTTTTGAAACTTGGTGAAGATAGGGCTTGTCCATCCAGTCTGCTCCTAGCTCGATAATGCGCGTGGGATACTAAAACGTTTTTGCGATGAGAATGCTAACATAGGCCGGGTCTGTATTTACCAAAAGGACTGAACAAGCTACACCTCAGTCTGAACGTAGTGGGGTGGGGTAGCCATGATTAAACCGCCATGCAGTGGCGGGGTAGACCTTAAATAAGCCGGCTCACACTATGACTATTGAGAGCGTATGAGCGAGCATAGACTTCTGTTTGAACGCATACTGGGTTTGGACGACGCGTGGAACACGAGCTCTTACGACAGCGTCAACAGGTGGATCAAAGCCGTCAGGCGCCGGGGGGACCGATACTCAACCAAACTTGCCTATCTCAAGTGGATGTCCTATTTTCTCCGTTTCGTGAACCTGAGTGCAGACGAGGACGCTGAACTTGGAAAAAGGCTCACTCCTTCCGAGCGCAAGGAAGAGTTGATTGCCAAAATCCGGCACGGACTCACCCCAGACGAGCTGCTTCAA
>Ga0209253_10000860_pt1 | contig 26357 bp, 21 predicted proteins | sample FrelakmetBRP12BR_FD_187145 | JGI IMG/M metagenome (GOLD analysis project Ga0209253, IMG submission 187145) | Freshwater lake sediment microbial communities from the University of Notre Dame, USA, for methane emissions studies - BRP12 BR (SPAdes)... | ecosystem: Environmental > Aquatic >...
CCATTGCCCTGGGTCAGATTACGTTTCCGCTCATCCTGGTCATTTATCTGGGTCTCTTTACGATCACCTACATGCGTTCCAAAATTACTACTCTGGCAGGTAGATTGACACCCGCCATCCCACTGGTTATCATGGTTGTAATCACGTTCCTCACCTGGAAAGCTGCCTTCTATGCCCCCGATGGATTGCTGCATGTAACTGTACTCAACATCGGTACCGGCGATGCCGTCCTCATCCAATCGCCATCCGGGCGATATGTGCTCATTAATGGTGGACCCAGCACGGTCAGGCTTTCAGACAACCTGGGCAGACGCCTTTCACCCTTCCATCGAGGACTGGATTGGCTGGTAGTGGCAGACATCGACAACGAAGATCTGTCTGCCCTACCCGGTAACCTGGAACGGTTTCCGCCTGCCAACATATTATGGGCAGGAAATACATATGGTACTCGCGCAGACAGAGAATTATGGAGTGAACTCATTTCCCTATCCACTCCGATCACCCGCATGCAGCCTGGACAGAGCCTCGACCTGGGTTCTGATGCTTCCTTGGATGTCATCTCTACAGATACCCGTGGAGCTGTTCTACTCATAAAATGGGACAAATTTCGCTTTCTCCTTCCCATGGGCATGGATTTCCAAGCGCTTGAAAACCTTCAGAGAGATTCGTCTATGCGTGGTATTTCTGCCCTGCTCCTGGCTGAGTCTGGCTATGCTCCCCTCAACCCTCCAGAATTCATCTACTTTTTACAGCCTCAGCTTACCCTGCTCAGTGTCTCTCCTGCCGACCGTAGCGGACTCCCTTCGCCTGAAACCCTGGATGCTCTGCAGGGTTACAATCTCCTCCGCACCGACCAAAATGGATGGATCGAGCTAACCACCAATGGCTCGCAAATGTGGGTGGAAGTGGAGAAGAAGTAATTACCTCTTTTTCCAATTTCTTCGCACTATCCCTCGAAAACCACCAATATCCTTTAATAATAGGTAGACCTTGAGTGGTTCCGCATATCGATTCTTAAACATCCCATTATTGTGTTTCTTGCGCCTTCCAGAGATGCATCACCACGATGTTAGCATTCAAGGGTTCAGGAGAGTATTACAAGATGTCTTCCCACTCCGCCCGCCGTAATAACTCCCACCATAGAAATACCAATATAGACTTTCCAGGGTGGCTTTTGCATTCTCCGCCGTTAACCAGGAGTCAAGTTCTGCTGTTATGCTGCCCAGATACCACCTGCGGGAAGCAGTGAATGTTTCGATTTCATGAAAATATCTCAGCCATGGTTGACCACAAATCGAACAAGTCAGAACTGAGACCTGTACGAAGTTTTGATGCATGCCCAAATCTTTTTCAACGATATGAGAATGATGTGGTATAGAAGAACAGGGACAGACTCCGGTTTGATTGCATTGGTGGAAGTCTGCTTCCGTCAAAAAACTCGTCTCTCACTCTACGAAACAGCCGGGTGAGCACTTAAATATGCTTCCATAGCTGCTTCACCAGCCAGAGTGACAGCCTCCCTTCGTTGGGGTGACATGTTAAATTCCATCGTTCTGATCCCTTTTGCTGGTAAATGACAGATTAAATCTTTATATGCAGAAAGCATGGCTTTATCATGTGCAGAGAGAACAGTATCTGCTAATCCACGGATTCGGATCATCATGGCTTCTAACAAGTCAATCTGGTTGAGCAAACTCGGTCCATTTTGAGTAGAAGCCGGTGCTTCCTCGGCTCCAGGTACCTCGAGCGTCTCATCAATGAGCAAACCAATCACGTCCTCTGATTGCATACCTTCTCCCATGATCTCGTCGATATTTTCATCTGATGTGACAAAATAACTGATGGGAAAATTAGATAACAATCCGCCATCAACTACCCTATGATTTACCATGTTTCGGTTCCGATAGGTGCCCCATTCCTCCCTCCAGATTACCTCTTGCCAGGCAAATGGACATCCCATCGACATGCGCACTGCCCATACAGTTGGTAGTGTAGGTGCAGTACGGTGATTTAACACCAGCATCTCTTTTCCGGTAAGATCAGATGCGACAACCGATAAATCTTTACCGGTCTTCTGATTAAACTCCAGCAAAGTAGAATCGGCTAAATCACGCCCACCAGCGTTTAACTTTTCCCGAAGCCATAGAATAAATTCGTCACCTGCATACCAACCCCCCCACATTTGGTATGAAAGCCTCAGGCTTTTCCCCCCAGCCTGGATCATTGGCGGCACGCCCTCGCCGATGATCTCATTGGCGGTTATTATGTGCCTTCAGGCACGGTGATTGCGATATGCATTTATACCCTCCATCGCCATCCTGCTTTCTGGGAGCAACCAGATCTTTTCGATCCCGAACGGTTTACCCATGAACGGTCTGTCAATCGTAAACGTTATACCTACATTCCTTTCAGCACCGGTCCACCTCAGTGCCTGGGTGCTCCCTTTGCTCAATTGGAAGCCAACTTGATTATGGCTCGCATTGCCCAACGATTCGAATTGCACTTGCTTTCTGGAACTGATGTCCAACCCCAGGCTTTATTTGTGCTCCGTCCTAACCGGGACCTCTTGATGACTTTACACCCCTGAGGAAGCAAATTCTGGTTTTAGTTAGATAGATTTTATCCAGTTTATTAAATTCGTATCGATAGATCAATAGTTTATTTTTGAATATTATTTACATCGTTTTTATTAAACAAACAATAGCTTATCTATCGCAAATAAAACCTCCACCAATTGAATTCAGAAAGCCTGCAAGGCTGGTTCCATAGCCCACACCTTTCAAAATTGATAGCATGTTTTCCGATTGCCCCAAACCATAATCTATGCTACACTTTTAATGGTGAACAAAACCATCAAAGGAGGCTTCCATGGCCGATAAAATTTTAATCGTTGACGATGACCCCGATACCGTAAAGTTTATCAATATCATGCTGAGCCGTTTAGGTTATACCGTGGTATCCGCCACTTCCGGCATGGAAGCCCTGGAAAGAGTCCAGGTTGAACATCCCGATCTGATCATCCTCGATGTCATGATGCCCGGTATGGATGGTTATGAAGTCAGTCGCAACCTGCGTCGCAGTCCCAAGACGGCTACCACGCCCATTCTTATGTTCACTGCCAAAACAACCATCGAAGATAAACTGGCTGGGTATGATGCTGGAGTAAACCTCTATCTAACCAAACCCATTCACCCGATTGATTTACAAGCTAATATCCGTAATCTCCTGGCCCAAAAATTCGCCAAGGTAGAAGTTGCAGGTGATAAAGGTTATGTGGTTGGCATCCTCTCTGCAACCGGTGGCGCTGGTGTATCCACGGTCGCTCTAAACCTGGCTATCACCTACGCAAAAAAATATAATACCAAGGTCATTGCTGCAGAGCTGAAACCTGGGCAGGGATCTTGGGCTTTAGATTTAAATCTAACCGAACCGGTTGGTTTACCCAATTTACTCAGTAAAGAGTTGGATGATATAACAATGGATGCTGTATCCAACGAGCTTATTCAGACCAGTTTCGGGATTAAAATTTTATCCGCTTCAAACAAGACTGAAAATGTGGAATATGCTGCCTCCACAGCCCAATTGGAACTCGTACTCGACCACTTGTCAACTCTGGCTCCCGTTGTAGTTCTAGACATTGGTACAAGTTTTCATCCAGGTTTTAATGCCATCCTGAATAAATGCAATGAGCTGATCATGGTCGTCGAGCCACAGCCGGTGCCTATCAAACGTTCCAAGCTCCTTGCCAGTGATCTTCATCTAAAAGGTTTTGGTAGCGTAAAAACAATGAGCACCGTTCTGGTCAATCGTACCCGCTCTGATATCGTTCTTAATATTAGCCAGGTTGAACAAATATTGGGATATCCTGCCGTCATGGGTTTTCCACCGGTTGTGGAACAGGCTTACCGTGCATCAGAAAGGGCGGTTCCTTTGACGGCGGTTCAACCGGATGGCATCATTGCCATGCAATTCAACACATTGGCAAGTCAGATTAATGAGCGCATTCCAGCTCATTGATCTTTTCCTCACGAAATCCCATCCATCCTTGACGTATAATCCTGTATAACCAATACATACCAGGAGGGATGATCGTATGGACATACCTACTCGTATTGAGCATGATACGCTTGGGGATGTGAACGTCCCAGCAGAAGCGCTCTATGGTGCGCAGACTCAGCGAGCCATTAACAATTTCAATATCTCAGGGCTCCACCCATGGCGTGCTTTCATTTGGTCGATGGCTATCATCAAACTTGCCGCAGCTGAAGTCAATCGAGATTTGGACTTGTTGCAAGATGACATTGCAGCAGTGATTAAAGAAGCCGCTCAAGAAGTTATTGATGGAAAATGGGATAACCAGTTTGTAGTTGACCCCTTTCAAGCCGGTGCTGGCACAAGCCATAACATGAACATCAATGAAGTCATCGCAAACCGGGCAACAATCTTACTCGGTGGAAGGCTTGGCGAATACCGAGTCAACCCAAATGATCATGTCAATATGTCTCAATCAACCAACGACACCATACCCACTTCCATCCGCCTTGGTTGTCTTTGGCGATTGGATGAGCTATTGGAGGCAATTGACGACCTTTATAAAGCCCTGCATCAAAAATCATTGGAATTTAACAATATCGTGAAATCAGGTCGCACCCATTTACAGGATGCTGTTCCAATTCGTCTTGGACAGGAAATAGGTGCTTATGCTACCGCCGTCCAGCGTGATGCTGATCGCATCCGCCTTGCAGCTGAAGGGTTACGGCGCTTGGGTATCGGTGGCACCGCTACAGGTACGGGTCTGAATGCCCATCCAGAATATCATGCCAAAATGGTTCGTCACCTGTCTGAGTTGACTGGCCTCACTTTACATAGCTCCGATAACCTGTTCGAATCGATGCAATCCATGGCTGATGCAGCAAATTTCTCCGCTTCGTTGCGAACCCTGGCTATCACATTAACCCGCGTTGCCAATGATTTTCGTTTGCTTGCATCAGGACCATCTACCGGGCTGGATGAGATTCACCTACCTCCTGTGCAGCCTGGCTCAAGTATCATGCCTGGCAAGGTCAACCCAGTTATGGCTGAAATGCTCAACATGGCTATGTTCCATGTCCAGGGTTGCGACTTGACAGTCTCTCTGGCATCACAGGCCGGCCAGCTCGAGCTGAATGTGATGATGCCCATCATTGCTCACAACCTGTTTGAGATGATGCAGGTAATGATTGGATCCATCAATGCTTTTACCCAAAAATGTGTGCTTGGTTTGCAGGCTAATCGCCTCAAAGCTGAAGGGTGGCTTGCCAGGAATGCGATTGTCGCAACTGCTCTTAATCCGCTAATCGGTTATGCAGCCTGTGCAGCATTGGTAAAGGAAGCCATTAAGCGTGATGTTACTATCCGTGAAGTGGCGCATGAGAAGGTTGCTGCAGGTGAATTACTACATTTTGAGGATGGTCGTCTAATTACAATTGAGGAAATTGATCTTGCCTTGAAAGATTTCACCCACCTCACTTACGGAGGTATTGCCAGTTCCTAGGAAAAAATTGCCTGAATTTTTTCAAATAACTAGTTCAGCCCTCAGTCCTTTTACAGTTTCTTGATCGTAACCTAACAAATCGTGCAATATTTTTTCAGTGTGTTCTCCCAGCATCGGTGGTGGAATTCGCACCTCAACCGGTGCAGTGGGGATTTTAAGTGGTGAAGCCACCATCTTGATGATCCCAGACCCAGGATGCGTGACCTGGGTGACCATCTCCCGGGCTTGGACCTGAGGGTCATCGAACGCCTGCTCGATTGAATTGATTGGTCCGCAAGGAACTCCAACCTCACTTAGTATGCTTAACCAGTGTGAAATCTCATCTTGGGAAAATAAACTCTCTAATATTGGGATCAATATTTTTCGATTCTCTACCCGTTTCTCGTTTGTAATAAAACGATCGTCCTCAGCCCATTCTTTGACACCAGCCCTTTCACAAAATTGTCTCCACTGTCCATCATTGCCGATTCCCAATGCAAAATAGCCATCCCTGGCTTTAAATGTTTGGTATGGGACAATATTCGGGTGTGCATTTCCATATCGATTGGTTTTTTCTCCAGATATCAGGAAATTACTCCCAACATTTGCGAGCCAGGCAATTTGTGAATCCAGTAAGGAAATATCGATTCGCTGACCTCTACCGCTTCTTTGCTGTTCGTATAAGGCAGCCAGGATAGCGTTGCATGCAAATAATCCAGCTGTGATATCTGCAATCGCCACGCCCACTTTATATGGCTCACCCTCCTCTGGTCCAGTGATACTCATCACACCACCTTGTGCTTGAATTATAAAATCATATCCGGGTAAATTCCGGTAAGGGCCTGTATATCCATATCCAGTGATCGTGCAATAGATCAAGCCCGGACGTAATAGCTGTAAAGTCTCATAACTCAAACCCCACTTATCCAGGGTATCCACCTTAAAATTCTCAACCAACACATCACTTTGTTGGATCAAACCCTTGAGAATTTGGATACCTTCATCAGATTTCAAGTTGAGTGTCATACTTCGTTTATTGCGATTAACGCATAAAAAGTATGCCGACTCTCCCATTTCGGTAAAAGGTGGACCCCAATGCCGAGTATCGTCACCTGATCCCGGTGCTTCAATTTTGATGATATCTGCTCCCAGGTCGCCAAGAATCATTGTACAGTAAGGACCAGCCAATACTCGACTTAGATCCAATACACGTACACCTTCTAAAAGGGGTTTTTGCACCTGGAACATTTGTTTAATATCGAAGTAAAGCCCCGATATATTCAAATCCGCTAACTTTATGCGTGTGCTGCAAGACTTCTACATCCCCTCCAGCTCTCATCACTTTATGCACTGCCATCTCGATTGCATCTGGAACATCTTCAAATTTCGATCCGCAAAACTGGCACGCGGTCATTTCTCGGCCGGTTAAATACCCACAACCTCGGCATTGATAACCTATTGCCCGATATCCATCCTGCATCACAAGTACCTGCACCCTTCCATCATGTACCGCAATAAGGGTATCCTCCAGCCCAAGTACCCCTTTCTTATCTTTCAATGTTCCGGTAACAAGCCTATTTAATAATCCTTCCTCTTTGTGAAGCTCAGCCTGTTTGCCAATTTGGAGTGCCTTTTCGAGCACGTCTTCCTTACTTGCTGTCATGCTCATTGGAAATGCCCCAACAATCAAACTTTGCCATGTTTTTGGCAAATGGTTGCGTAAAAGTGCAATATTTTCGTCTGTTCCACCAATAAGTACACGGCGAACATCATTTTCACTGAAAAAGTGGGCTGCAAAATCGGCTATATCACGAATGTTCCGATCAGTAACTTCATCCTCATACCGGGTTTGGCCAGCCATTCCTCCACGCATACCCGGTCGAGCCGAAGCTCCTCCCCGTTTAGTATGCTTGATACTTTCCCCAAGGATTCCTTCTTGTTCTTTAAGTTCACCTAAATGATACGAAAATAGCCGGGCACCCTGCTTATCTACCAACACTACCCCGTATCCTCCATAGAAATCCAAAAGTGAGGTCAGGGGCTTTACATATGGTTGGTTACCAATAATCGCTTGGTTGCGTATTGGTATTGCCAGGGTATAAGCACGCATGAATCCATTTGCCGCACAAGAAAAGATAGCCACACTTCGACCAGACCAATCATAAGTTCTGCTAAAATAATCGTCAACTACCGTTGCGTCGGATGGCAGGCTGATATCTTTAAGCATGCTTCGCAAATTCAAACGATAAACATCTGCATTTCCTTCTGTCGGATTGGTATTTAAGTAAACACTGAGCACACGATTTTCAGCTTGATAACTTAGTAATTCCTGCAAGTTCGTTTCAGTTAACATAGAAGTCTCCTCTCTGCGGAAAAGTTCGATGGGATAATTAACCTACGAACGCTTTAATTCTTGAAATAGTTCTTTTTGCCGTTGGGTCAGCTTGTTTGGGATCTTCACCTTGATGTGAGCGAATAAATCACCCATATTTTTCGGGGTATTTAAACGAGGGATACCTCGACCTGTCAACCTGATAGTCTGCCCGGGTTGGATACCCGCCGGGATGGTTAAAACAACATTTCCAGATAGTGTTTGGACAGTAACTTCACCCCCCAATACGGCTGTATAAAGGTCGATTGACACATCTGTATGTAAATCACTTCCTTTAACTTTAAAGCGTGGATCCTCGGCGACCCGGATGATAAGATATAGGTCTCCTTTTTGCCCTGAAACTCCAGTCGGGATGGTATTGGCAATTCGAACCTTTGTACCGGTTTTTGCCCCGGGTGGTATTTTTACTTCAAACCGCCTGCCATCGACTTCCATAGTTCGGGTTGTCCCTTGATATACTTCAGTCAAGCTGATTGTGACTTCCTGTTGATAGGATGGCAATGTTGATTGTTGAGTACGCCGGGCGGAACTTCTCCTACTGGATGGGACACCCATATCTGGAGCGCCACCAAAGATTCGACTGAAGAACTCCGAGAATTCACTGCCCAGTATATCCTCTAGTCCACCCACTCGTACATTTCCTGATGGTCTTGTCGTGAACCAATCTTCCCAATTAAATCCCCCAGTCGGGGCTCCACCTTGTTGCCATTGCGAATAGGAGTCACCAAGTTGGTCATATCGCGATCGCTTTTCAGGATCGCTCAAAACCTGATAAGCCTCATTTATTTCCTTAAATTGCTCTTCTGCTTTAGAATTTCCTGGGTTTCGATCAGGATGGGTTTTTAATGCAAGCTTTCTGTAAGCGCGCTTGATCTCCTCTTTATTGGCATTTCTCTCAACACCAAGAATCTTGTAATAATCCTTATATTCCATAGGCTGATCACCACATTATGCCGTAATTCGCTATTTATATTATTAACATTGTATGCTCATCTGGTGTGTGAAGTCAAGCATTCCGGCATGATTCTTACAAAACTCTAACTCTAATAATTCTCAATCCATGTGACACCCCTCATTCTAATAAACATGCTATGATTAAATAATGGAAAGTATGAAAGAACACATAATATTAATCGAGAGCGATCCTCAGATCAGTGATCTAATTGCTCAACAGATATTAAAGCCACTTGGTTATCATGTTGATGTGATCGAATCAGCATCTTTCATCACAAGAGATATTAACAAAATATCTCCTGATATCATCATTAGCAACCTTCACCTGCCTGGGATGAGTGGAAAAGATTTATTGGTTGCCCTAAATTCCCAAAGGATTGATATACCTGTGATCGTGATCGCGCCAAAAGGACATGAAAGCGATGCACTCCAGGCATTCAGGTTGGGTGCGGTAAATTTCCTCACTTATCCAATTCGCGAAGCCGAAGTAGTCAATGTGGTGGAAGACACTCTTAATCAGCTTAGAAAGCGAAAGGAATTGGAAAATTTTTCTCAGCGATTGCTTCAGTCCAATGAGGAAACGCAACAAAATACCCATGATTATTTAGAAATCCTCTCTATCGGAAAGAATCTCTTCTCTTCTGAAAACAAGGAATCCATCTACCAGATGCTTGTTGCAGTAGCAGCGGCAAAAGCCGAAGCTGATGAATCTTGGTTGCTGGTTTTCGACCGAGGCAAAGGAGTGTTTATAGTGCAGGCTTGCTCCAATGCAGACAGTGAATTGCAGTCCATGTTAAACCTTCCATACGAAAATAGCTTAACCTCCCTGGTTGCTACATCCGGGCAAATCATATCCATCGATGGGGATGCTCTGAAACGGTTTAACCTTGTTGGAAATGCTGAAACTATTATTGTTCTGCCGATTATGCATGATCAAGAAGTAGTTGCGATGATTGCTGTCCAGCGAAAATCTAAGCAGCCTTTCACCAACCACCAGAGAGCGTTGCTTGAGGCGATTGTTGAATATGCTGCAATTCTAATTGAAAACTCTACCCATATTCAAAAGCTCGAGAAACACTTATTCCACCTCCAGCAGACAGGCATATATCACAGGATTGATGCAGACTTAAAAAATGATTTGGTTTTTCAAATTGGTAAGGAGGTCCAAATTTATCTAAACAACCTTTCGGAAAATTTGAGTCATCTAATAAATCAAGGTGGCATACGAAGAAGCCAAAAACAAGCCGATGAGTTAAAATCCATTCAGTTGAAAGCAGATGTATTACTGGAAATATTTAATTCTTTAATTAATACTCAACAAGCAGAAAATAAAAAAAACCTAGAAAAAACTGACTTAAATGACTTGGTTCGCACAGTGGTCATTAGATATAAAAGAATTGCACAAGCAAGTCAAATATCAATTAAATCAGAATTACCTTCTCAGCCAACAATCGTGACAATATATGCGTCTCAAATCATGCGCGTGATTGAAGGCTTAATATCTAATGCGATAAAATACAGCTCCCCAAAATCAGGGATAGCAATCCGGGTAGAAGATAAAAGTGACAGTGTATTATTAATGGTAAAAAATCAAGGTGAAGGGATTAGTGAAAACATCACCAAGAGCTTATTCAATAAAAAACCTGTTGTCTATAAGGCTGAATCTTGGCGGTTTGGAGGAATCGGCATTAGTCTGCCTATGATGAAAGAAATCATCTCGGCTCATCAAGGAAGAATCTGGATCGAGAGTGGGTATGATAAAGGATTTACGATCTTCTTTTCGCTTCCTCATAAAAAGACTGGTTCAAATTAAGGATTGTATTTCATGGCAAGTACATATCAAATCTTGATTTACTCATCACTAGGAGCGGAATTGATGCTAGACCATACTGTGCTGCTTGCTTCTGGATATGATGTGGTGACTGTTTCCCAACCTCAGGCAGCTGAATCATGGTTATCGACCTTTCTTACAGATGATTTATTGATCATAGTCAATCCATCTGCACCTGATGCTCTTAATTATTCCAAGGAAATTCTTGAAATCCATCCATGCTTACCCATCATTTTGGTATCCAGCCAGCCAACCATTTCTTTATTTGAACAGGCATTGAAGATTGGACTTTTCGACTACCTGACTTATCCAGTTGACTCGTCAACATTGCTGCTTTCTGTTAAACGCAGCCTGGTTCGTCAGAATAATTGGCAAGAATGGAATCGCTTTACCCGTGTCCTGGCTGAGCTTGATGACGGTATCCTCCTCGTAGGTCTGGATGGAAATGTAATCATGATGAACCAATCAGCCCGCAATATACTCTCTGTCAAAGAAGATCATATTATCGGAATGACTATAAGCGAAGTTGTGCATCATACAGACATCTTGGATGTGTTTAAATCCCAAGACACATTACCACGCTTGTATGAAATTAATCTGGAAGATGGTCGGATATTTAATGCTCAGGCAAGCCTGATTCTGCAAATTGGGACTGCAGTGGTGTTACATGACATTACCCATTTAAAGAAACTTGATCGAATCAAGACTGAATTTGTAAACACTGTCTCCCATGATTTACGTTCTCCATTGACTTCGATATATGGTTTTGTGAGTTTAATAGATCGTGTGGGTACAATTAATGAACAGCAGGCTGATTTTATCCGCCATATTCAATCCAGTGTTCAGCATATAACGTCATTAATAACTGATTTGATGGATCTCGGACGCGTGGAAGCTGATTATGACATACAGATGCAGGATGTTAACTTAAATGAAATCATCTCTCAATCTATCAAATACCTTGATTACCAGGTAAGTGAAAAAATGCAGGAGTTGGTATTATCTATTCCCGACCAGGTCCCTGTTATTCTTGGTAATCCTTTACACCTTCAACGTATGATATCCAACTTGTTGGAAAACGCCATAAAATTCACCCCAACTTTAGGAAAGATCAATATACTTTGTAGAATTGAAACTAATCAACTAATACTTGAAATAAGTGATAATGGTCCAGGTATCCCCCTTGAAGACCAGCCTCATATATTTGATAAATTCTACCGCGGCAGTAATCTCTCTCAAAATATTCCCGGGACAGGATTAGGTTTATCAATTGTTAAATCAGTAGTTGAAAAACATCATGGACGCATCTGGCTCGATTCATCGCCTGCAGGAACTACCTTTACAGTCCTCCTTCCAGTAAAATAAACTAGATTATCAAATCCCCATTTAATTTCATATAAGTATTTCATATGCTTAAATGACTGCCTCCGCTGGGGTGGTGAGGTACCCAGCGGAGGCTTTCGCCAAAGGAGGAAACAGTAACGAGTGTAAGCGTTTGGATATTACCTCGGCTCACTTCTCTATTCAAATAATACCTCATTAGGCTTTTTATTTTTATTGTCAACTGTCATTATTTATTGGTGACTTCTCTCACAACCCAATTTGTGACTTATGGTAGAAATCACATAATGATTGCAACACACAAATACCGCACGCTGGAAGGCGTGGATGACATACTTCACGCCCCAAACGGATGATGTTCAGATGGGCAGGTTTGTAAGTCTCAGGAGGAAATAACTCCGCTAGATGATGATGCGCTTGCTCATTGCTCATTTTTTCGGGACGTAGACCAATCCTACCAGATACTCTTTGTATATGAGTATCCACCGGAAATGCAGGTTTCCCCAACGAGAACAATAACACGATCGATGCTGTTTTTGGTCCAACGCCATTAAATTTTAATAACCAGCCCATAGCTTCATCATCAGGCAACTCCCTCAGGAATTCGAGTTCTAAGGAGCCTCTCTCGGCAGTTATTTGGCGTAATATTTTTTGAATACGCCCACCTTTTTGGTTAGCGAGCCCTGCTGATCGGATTGCTTCGATTACAGATATTTCATCAGCGTCACGGACATCTTCCCATGAACCAAAAGTTTTTTTTAATTTCTCGAATGCCCGATCGCTGTTGTTATCGTTTGTGTTTTGCGATAAGATAGTTTGTATTAATTGGTCCAGAATTGGTAAGGGATCCCGCCAGGAAGGGTCTCCATACTTTTCAAGCAATAGTTGATGAACTTCCTGAGCGCACTCTTTCAGGTTCATTGATTGTAGACTAATTTAAAACAGGGTGAAGCCCAACCAACCTTTAGTTTGCGCAAATTTTCCACAGGAAATTCTGGCCCAAAGCGCGCAAGCTTCTCTAAATCTGCTTTATCTAATGCACCCAATTGACGTAGGATCTCCAAGGTGACGGCAGGTCGCACATACCCAGTAGGATCGCCATACGGACGATTATGTCCTTTTAAATCCCCATCAGATACTTTAAATGCAATTCCCAGGGCAGGTGACCCTGGTTTTATCGTGCCAGGCATTATCGCAAATGCCTGAAAACCTTCTGCACCACCTTTACAAATTATCCTACCTCTACCAACCTGCATAAGGTCGGTATCAAAGTTGTCTGGGCCTCCAATCATCTCCGGGTAGGAATGCATAGCATTCGTGATCAGCTTACAGGCATCCGCCCTCTCTTTTGATATTCCATCAGGTTGGCATAATCGAGCAAAAGCAAGTGCAGTATTCTGTAGCGGAAGTGCAAAATTTGGAGCTGAACAGCCATCCGTACCAATTTGAATTTTTTCCAATGGAAAGTTGCATATATCTGCCATTAAAGCCATAATTTTTATTTGCACAGGGTGATTTTTATCGATATATGTCATTCCACCTGCCTCAACTGGATAACCTAACATACGTGAAAATGCGATCATCCCTGTATGTTTCCCAGAACAGTTATGCCGGTTGGGTGTCGATTTTTCACCCCTTTCCCGCATCGCTTCAGCAGTCGCTCTGCTATAAGGTGTGTGAATACCGCATAATAGGTCTTCTTCGCTTACCCCAGTTTTTTTTTGGATGGATCTGACAACTGCTAGGTGTTCATCTGTACCTGAATGCGAACCGCATAACAATGCCACCTCTTGAAGAGTTAAACCAAAATACTCCATTCCTCCACTTTCGATAAAAGGTAACGCTTGGAAAGGTTTCCCCGAAGAGCGTGTGAATGTCACCAGCTCTGGATCTCCATACCAAGCTACTAATTTTCCGGATGAGTCCATAATTGCAATAGCACCAAAATGTACAGATTCGACGATATTTCCTCGGGTTAATTGAAATATGGGTTGGTAGAAATTTGAATTCATAAATATTTGTCATTCACCGCTGGATTCACTGGGACGATAACGTCGTGCATAATATTGAAACAAGCCATGCCTGTACCTTTGATAATACTGATCCTGTAACTCGGGTGCAAAACTTAAGTCAGACAGTAAGTTGGGAATCAAGTGTTCGACATCTGCTGCGGGTGAATTTCGTTTAACAAGTCGATCCAACCCTTTGAGGATGTTCTTAAGGTGGCGTTGTTGAATCTTTATCTCCTCAACCTCTATCTGACCACCTCGACCACTGATTACTGAATAATCTCGGAATGAAGACATAAGGATGTCAAGCGTCTCTATCCAGGCTGGTAAATCAGCATTGGTCAAAAACGGGGGTTGGTTAAGCATGACTACATCACCAACAAAAACTACCTTTTCTGATGGAATAGATACCCATGTTCCTCCTGGTGCGGGACCAGCGTGGTATTCAATCAATACCTCTTGTTCCCCCCAATGGAATGTGATCTGGTGAGTAAAAGTAATATCAGGTAATGCCCAACGCGTTCCAACTACATCATCAAATGTTTCCCAGACTGAGCCACTTTCCGAATTTTGTCCTTTGAAAATTGACGGTCGACCCCTGAACACCTGTGCAGTTTTTTGGTGGGCAATGATCGTACATTCCATTGACCGGGCTCCAAGTGTCCTATCAAGATGTGCATCAAGATTTACCAATACTCGGGTCGGTTTTGCACCCAGATTATAAAGTAAGTTCAACCACATACGGGCATCTTCTGGTCGAAGTGGAGCGTCAACCAGGATAGTCCCCATAGGCAACAAAATTGCACCCACTGTCACTCCGGGGTATGAATTTTCGAAATAAATATTGTGTTCTATCTGTTCCATATTTACACTAACTTTTCCTTTGATGATTAGGATTGTTCAACCGGAAGTGAAAAAGTAAAGCGAGAGCCAGACCCGATTTCACTGTCAACCCATATTTTACCGCCATGAGCTTGGACAGCAAGTCGGCAGTAGGCTAAGCCAAGGCCAAGGCCTTTCGGTGCATTATCTGTTTTAAGACGTGTGAATTTATTAAAGATACGTTCATGCTCTGCGGCAGGTATCCCAAACCCATTATCCCCAACCCATACCAGGATTTGACCACCTTCTTGCTTTGCGCCAACTTCAATTTTGCCTCCTTGGGGTGAGTATTTACTGGCGTTTTCCAATAAATTTGTCACCACCCTCCTGATCATGTCTTGATCAACCAAGACGGTTGGTAGGCGTTCAGGGACTTTATAACTAATAAATTGACTTTTATTATGAACCAGTGATTCCATTCCTTCAACCGCTTCGTATACTATTGCTAAGAGATTGGTTATTTTTCGCGAGCCAATTGGCTGTCCTGCCTCCAGGATGCTTAAATCTAATAATGATTCTGTCATCCTTTGAATCCGCTCTGTTGAACGCATAGAGATATCTAGCAATGTTTTTAATGCTGGATCTTCGGAGGGGAGCATCGTATCCAATAGATCTAGGCTTGATACAACATTTGCTAATGGAGATCGAAGATCATGATAGATCATTGAAATTAGATCATCCCGTAATGTGTCAAGCTTTTTTTGTTCAGTGATGTCACGCAAGATCCACTGCAAGTGTGAAATGTTATCCAAGTGAATTTCGCGAACATAGACTTTGACTGGGACCTCATGCCCACTGGCTGTACATAAGTGCGACTCATAAGCTATCGTTTGTCCGGATCGCAGCTGTGAAAAATCCTCTCCAATTAGAATTTTATCGACACAATGAAGATGATTTATATGCATTGAATGTAAGTCTGCTTTACAATAATCTGAGAATTGTACAGCTTTCCGGTTTGCTTGTATGATCTCTCCATCCCAGTTTGTTATCAAGATCGGATCAATGCTATCTTCGAACAGATCTTGGTAGCTTTGATGGGCTGCCTGTAGCTGTTCGAATAACTGCGCGTGCCGTATGGCTGTCCCCGCAAGATTAGCGATGCCCGAAAGGATCAATAATGAATCTTGATCAAACTCAGTCTCTTTAGAATTGATTGCTTCTAGAGTACCTATGACCTCCCCCCGATAATGGATTGGCGCGCAAAGGATAGCTTTTATTATTGTCCCATATCGTTGGTCTGTATCCGGATCAAACCGGAAATCTCTATCAACATCAAGAATGACCACGCCTTCATCATGTTTAACAACCCAGCGTGAAATACCTTTCTCAATTTTATAAGGCAATTTATAGGCTTTACGCTTCGGCCATCCCTTAACTGCCCTGAGTTCTAAATCATTACTCATAATATTAACCAGGGTTAGTGCTACGACTTTAATATTTAAAGCCAGATTCGTTTGCTCCATGATTCCATTAAATACATCTTCAAGATTTAAACTTGCAGAAATCCCTGAAGCACTTTTGGCTAGAGATGTCATTACCTGCCCATTGCGCTGGCTTTCAGCATATAACCGTGCATTTAATACTGCTATTCCAGCCTGGTCTGCTATCGCTTGCACAAGGGCAACATGATCAGCAGTGAAGAAACCAGTTTGAGGATGAACGAGGGTTAATACGCCAACGAGATTTTCATGGGTGATTAATGGAACACAAACCGCTGATTTAGATAATTGTTTCTCGTCATCTTCATATTGTCGTGCCATCCAGCGACCATCTTCACTGGTATTTTGCACCACTGCTGCCAACCGTTTGCGTACCACCCAGCCGGATAACCCTTTCTCAAGCGTTTCTTTCAATCGTTCGGTTGTTCGATCGTGTATCTTGTCTCCGGTAATAATCGCTGAGTCGACCGGAACCCCAACATCATCTAAAACAATTATGGAACCATTAATAGCCCCCACATTTTGCATGGATAATAGCAAGATCCTCTCTAAAACCGTGCGTAAATCGAGTGCTGAACTCAACTCACGGCTGATGTGGAAAAGCAGTTCCAAAGAGGAACGTGTCGAATTAGTTTTAATGTTTTTTTGCTTCTGTATACTCATCCTTTTTATTGCTCGATCTCAGTATAGCATAGTACAATTTAGCTTGCGATGTCCATCTTCGGAAGATCGATGAGCAAAACTTCAAGCGCAAGGCGGGAATTAATATTATGGTCAATATACTCGATCGTACGCACTACAGAATTCACATAAAGCTTTGCCTGATCCAGATCGGTAACAGCAACTAGTTTTTGGATCTTCTCAGAGTAGTCCAGATTAGTGATCGATTTTCTTTCTCCACTGACGCATACCAGTACATCACGCCAAAATGTCAGCCATAATTGCAACTTATTCCGCAATCCTTCTTTATCATCAACAATTTCCTTGGCAGATGCAAATCGTTCGCGCCGTGAATAAGCTATTAGTTGTACCAACTCATCCAACCATCTTTGTCTTTGACCAAGCAAAGTAGGCTGCTCAAACAAACGGATGGCATAACCTGGTCTTCCATCAGAAATATGTGCCAATCGCTCCGCATCTTCATCAGGCACGCCCCGAAGTGTATGTAAACCATATGCTGTCTCTTTCATCGATAATGAGCGCAATCTTAGGACTTCACAACGTGAAGCGATCGTTGGAAGAAGATTCTCAGCACTGTTTGCAGTTAAGATCACTATCACATGCTCCGGGGGTTCTTCAAGCGTTTTAAGCATTGCATTCGCTGCACTGCTGTTAGCTTCATCAAATCGCAGCATTAATGCGATCCGATACCTTGTTTCATAAGGTGCTAATGACAACGTGTGTTGAAGTTCCCTCACTTGATCAATTTTTAATGTCTCCCCTTCATGTTCAGCCTGCACCATGATTAGGTCAGGATGTTGCATCTGTTCAATCCGTTTGCAAGTTGAACATATGCGGCAAGGTTGACCGGGCACAGGTGGATTTTGGCAGTTTATACTTTGGGCAAACCGTATTGCCAGGGTTCGGCGTCCTATACCTGTAGGACCAGTAAACAAGTATGCATGCCGTTCCCGGCTCAACGCCACATGTTCTGCAAGTAATTTAACAGCCCATTCGTGTCCAATTAAGCCCCAATCCATGGCTCGATTTTAGCCTAGAGGGACAATATTGACAACTAGCATCACTAAAAATGTCATATTAGTAAGTATGGTAGAATTTGCCGGATGGACCTTCTTGCTGGTCTTAATCCTCAACAACAACAGGCAGTAATGGCAGGCTTGGGTCCCGTCTTGGTTATGGCTGGACCCGGTTCTGGTAAGACACGTGTTCTCACACAGCGAATAGCGTATTTGATAGGTAAGCTCGGGGCACGTCCCTATAATATCCTGGCGGTGACCTTTACAAACAAAGCCGCCCATGAGATGGAAAACCGGGTGATTAATCTCCTGGGAGATAATGCCCGCGGTGTGACTTTAGGTACATTTCATGCCACCTGTGCCCGTATCCTCCGCCGAGAGGTAGAATTCCTGCCATTTAATTCAAATTTTGTCATCTTTGATGAAGATGACCAGCTTAGCTTGATCAAGCGGATTATCGCTGATTCTAACCTGGATGACAAGCAGTATAGACCTTTGGTAGTTTTAAATTCCATTTCCAATGCAAAAAACGAATTGATTCTTCCGGATGAATATCCCATTCAAACCTACCGGGATGAAGTTATCAAACGGGTATATATTGGTTACCAGCAAATGTTACTGACAAATAATGCTTTGGATTTTGATGATTTGCTCCTTTATACAGCATTCCTGCTGGAAGATAATCCATCGATTCGCGAAAGATATGCCCGGCGTTATGAGCATGTGCTGGTGGACGAATTTCAAGATACCAACCTGGCTCAATATAATTTACTTAGAAAATTATCCTCATTTCATAATAACATCTTTGCCGTCGGGGATGCCGACCAGTCCATTTATCGTTGGCGTGGTGCAGACTACCGTAATGTGCTGCGCTTCGAGCAGGATTATCCAGATGCCCAGGTCATATTATTAGAGCAAAACTACCGCTCAACCCAACAGATCCTGGATGTTGCCATGGCAATCATTGATGTGAATCCCAACCGTACTCCAAAACGACTATTTACAGAGCGCCGTGAAGGCGTAAAAGTGATCCTTCATGAGACTTATGATGATCGTCAGGAGGCTGGATATATTGTGGATACAATATCCAGCTATATTGGTAAAAAACAGATTCAACCTGGTGATGTAGCAGTTATGTATCGCACGAATGCTCAATCCCGTTTGTTGGAAGAAGCATTTCTCCACGCAGGTTTACCATATAAGATTGTTGGTGCTCAGCGTTTCTATGGTCGGCGAGAAGTGAAGGACATCATCGCGTATATGCGCCTGGTGCACAATCCAAATGACGAGTTAAGTCTGATCCGTGTAATTAATGTGCCTCCACGTGGTGTGGGTGAAAAAACCTTGCAATTATTGCGCACCCAGGCTCAGACATCAAACATCACCCCCGGTGACCTTTTACTACACATGGGTCACAATTACGAGCCATATAAAGATTCTATTCCACATCGAATTCTTACTAAACTGGCAGGCTTTGGCGTTTTACTTTCCCACTGGACATCATTAATTACTGAGCTTCCAACATTAGGCATCATGGATAGAATTATCGACGAGACAGATTACCATGCTTATATCGACGATGGTACCGAAGAGGGTAACGAAAGATGGGAAAATATACTGGAGCTTCGTCGCCTGGCAGCGGAATATCACGATCGGACCATAAGCGATTTTCTTGAAAATATCGCCCTGGTTTCAGATCAAGACACACTAGAGACTTCATCGAACGTGCCAACACTGCTGACTTTACATGCTGCTAAAGGTTTAGAGTTCCCGGTAGTATTTATTTCGGGATTGAATGAAGGAACACTTCCGCATTCCCGCTCATTTGATGATCTCGAAGCTATGCAGGAGGAACGGCGGTTGTTGTATGTCGGGATTACCCGCGCAAAAGATAAGCTTCTCATGGTGTATGCTCAAAATCGAAATGCCTTTGGTTATCCTGATTCTGCTGACCCCTCTCGTTTTCTATCAGATATTCCAGACCACCTGCTTGATGAAACCAGCGCTTTACGCACAGCAAGTCCATCCAAACGTGGTAGTTATAATCCTAAAGTAATGCAATGGGAATCAAACCGAACTTTGCCTCAACGACACACTTCTCCGAAGTACCAGGCTGGAGCACGCGTACAGCATCCCGTTTGGGGTGAAGGAATGGTGTTAAACAGTCGTATTCAAGATGATGATGAAATTGTAGATATTTTTTTCGAGAATGTGGGCATGAAACGAGTGGCAGCCTCCTTGGCAAATTTAAAAACGAAAGGATAGCCTTTAATACTTTGGAAAACTCGCTGCAGTTATTACACAATCGATATAATTTTCCGTTTTTTATAATCCGCTGTATAATCCTCACATGCCTATTCTCGATTCCCACTCACTTGAGATCATTAGTAGAAGCTCTGAGCAAACCCGTCGGGTGGGTATGCGGCTTGGATCTTTACTTAAACCGGGTGACTTGGTCGCCCTGGTTGGTAACCTTGGATCAGGCAAAACTACGCTCGTCCAAGGTATCGCTGCCGGCTGGGGATCACTAGATCCAGTTTCCAGCCCGACATTTGTAATTGTCAATGTCTACCGCCATTCAAATGGTGTTCGGCTTTTTCATCTGGATGCATACCGTTTGAATGATTCAGATGAAGCGCTTGATCTGGATTTGGATTCCATGCTTGACCAAGGCCCAATGATTGTCGAGTGGGCGGAGCGCGTAAAGTCTGTGTTGCCAGACAATGGATTATGGGTCCAGTTGAATTATATCGACGAAGTCCAGCGAGATCTGATTTTCTCAGGACGCGGTCAATATTATGCAGATTTGCTTTCCCGTTTTAGAAAACTAATTTATGGAGGCTGAGTGCTATTAGCGCTTGATTCCTCTACCCGAAATATTGGCATTGCCATCTATGATGGTATCCAGGTTCTATGTGAGAATATATGGACCAGTCACGACTTCCATACAGTCGAGCTTGCTCCTGCAGTTGTGGAAACTCTATCTAAAGCAGGGGTCGATATTCATCAGCTGAAGCTTCTGGCAGTTGCAACAGGACCTGGATCTTATACTGGTCTGCGGATTGGGATGGCACTAATCAAGGGTATTGCTCTGGCACGTCATCTTCCGGTCATCGGTATACCGACCTTGGAAATAGTGGCCGAATCAGTACCAGTCTCCCCAGGTCTTTCACTGGTAGCCACCCTTCAGGTTGGCCGTGGACGGTTGGCAGTTGGGTGGTATTTCCCATCCGATGGGCACTGGCAGTTAAATCCACCCATACAGGTCATGGATGTTTTACAACTCTCCAGGCTTATTCATGAACCTACCATCGTTTGCGGTGAGTTATCCGAAGAGCAGCAACACGCCTTGGCCAGGAAATATAAAAATGTAATTCTCGCCTCACCAGCTCATTCCATCCGACGGCCTTCATTGCTTGCCGAGCTTGCTTGGAAACGCTGGCAGGTAGGCGATTTTGACGACCCAGCCATCCTCTCCCCAACCTATCTTTCTATTGGGACTCCAATCCCAGGATAAATTGTTAGTCATCGACGTAAATATGGCCGACACAATCAATAATGGTCAGGCAGTCTCAGTGACGTCTCCTTCCATCCAAAAATCGACACAAACAGTGAGATTTCGTCCGATGATTTTAGACGATATCTCGCGAGTACTGGAGATCGACAAGCTATCATTTTCCTTACCGTGGCCGGAAAATTCCTACCATTTCGAGTTGACACAGAACCCATCCACCTTGGCGTTGGTGGTTGAAATTGTCCAACAGGATTCTCCCACGATTGTTATCGGCATGTCGATCGTATGGATAATAACAGATGAAGCTCATATTGCCACGATTGCCATTCACCCTAAATTTCGTGGTCTTGGATATGGAAAATGTTTGTTGGCTGAAACACTCAGGCAATCTATTCAGCGCGGTGTGATTCTGGCAACACTTGAGGTTCGGGAAAGTAACCTGTACGCTCTGAATTTATACCGTTCGTTCGGTTTTAATCTCATAGGACAACGCCCAAAATACTATCGCGATAACAATGAAGACGCGTTGGTAATGCATGTTAAACCATTGGGGATGCAGTACCTTGCCTGGTTGGATAAGCTTGGAACATCGTCGATTGGCTAATATTGGATTAATCGACCGTTATCCTTTATACTTGCTTTGCCACATTTTCTAGGAGGCATTTTGTGAACGAAGAAAAAAAGCATCTCGCTGAAGCAACGATGGCTCAAATTGCGAATGAAGTAGCTGTTTGCCACCGCTGTTTGTTGCACCATTCGCGAAAATTAGCTGTCCCAGGTGAAGGACCAGTGGATGCTGAAATAATGTTTATCGGTGAGGGACCGGGATTCCATGAAAATGAACAGGGTCGGCCATTTGTCGGTGCTGCTGGGAAATATCTGGAAGAATTGTTAGCAAAAATAAATTTAAAACGCGAGGACGTGTATATTGGAAATGTCGTTAAATGCCGACCACCCAACAACCGTGACCCGCTCCCTGATGAGCTGGCAGCTTGCAGTGATTTTTTGGAACGGCAGATCCAGGTAATCAGCCCTAAGGTCATTGTTACTTTAGGAAGATATTCAATGGCTCGTTTTCTGCCCAACGCAAAAATCAGCGATGTGCATGGTCAATCATATCGGATAAAGGGGCATTTAGTGGTACCTATGTTCCATCCTGCAGCCGCACTACACCAGCCTTCCTTAAAAATATCAATTGAGCGTGATTTCCTAAATTTACCAGGGTTGATCACTAAAGCCTCTGAGGCTTCAATAATTAAAGAAGAAAAACCTCCTGAACCCAAATCTGAGCCTACTCAGCTTAACTTATTCTAACGATCTTAAATTGAGGCAATATGACTCCATCAAAAGATGCATTAATAAATTCCTTGCTTGACCACTCTGCCAAAATTGGTATCCTCGGATTAGGATATGTAGGTCTTCCATTGGCTGCTGCTTTTGGGGAAGCTGGATTCCAGGTAACCGGTATCGATCCTGATCCACGAAAAATTATTTCTCTTAATAACGGTGAAAGCTATGTCCAGGATGTTCCCGGTGAACAAATTGTAAAACTGAGGAATACTGGAAAATTATCTGCAACAACAGATTTCTCTAAGCTCTTTAATTGTGATGCGGTCAGCATCTGTGTCCCAACACCTCTGCGAAAAACTGGTGATCCAGACATGTCGTTTATCCTGAGTGCTACGGATGAGCTCGCAAAGTATATGCACTCAGGGATGATCATTGTTCTTGAATCAACCACATATCCTGGTACAACCCGAGAAGTCCTTCTCCCAAAACTTGGAAAGGAAAAAGGCCTTGTTGTTGGCAAGGATTTCTTCCTGGCTTTCTCACCCGAACGGGTTGATCCAGGACGAGAGGATTGGACCACACTTAATACTCCAAAAGTAATTGGTGGAATCACCGAAGAATGCAGTGAAGTTGCTGCTGCTTGGTATTCCCAAGCATTAACAACTGTGGTATCTGTTTCATCTGCAGAAGCAGCTGAGCTGTCTAAATTGCTTGAGAACACTTTCCGAATGGTAAATATTGGCATGGTCAATGAACTTGCCATTATGTGTGATCGTCTTGGAGTTGACGTTTGGGAAGTAATTGACGCTGCGGCCACCAAACCATTCGGATTTATGAAGTTTACACCAGGTCCTGGCCTTGGAGGTCATTGCATTCCAATTGATCCATTGTATCTATCCTGGAAGATGAAAGCATTCCAATATAATGCCCGTTTTATTGAATTGGCGGCAGATATCAATACCAATATGCCTCGCTACGTGGTCAGCAGGGTGATGGATGCCTTCAACGAGCGCGGCTTAGCATTACATGGTTCCAAATGCCTGGTCTTAGGTGCTGCCTATAAGCCTGATATCGACGATATCCGTGAATCACCCGCCTTGGATGTGATTGGACTGCTTCAGAAGAAAGGCGCGAAGGTTGAATATCATGACCCATTCATCCCTCGCTTGCGCACGCATGATGATATTTCAATGGATAGTGTCGTTGATTTAATGGAGGCAGTACGTCAGGCTGATTGCGTGATCATCATTACCCATCATACTTCCTATGATTATCAAGCCATTCTCAAGGATGCAAAATTCATCTTTGATTCTCGTAATGCCTTGGGGAAATTGGGTAAGAATAACCCGAAGGTGGTTCGCTTATAAAGCATGGAAAAATACCTGGTTACCGGTGCAGCTGGTTTCATTGCATCACGCGTGATAGAAATTTTGTTGGATGCTGGTCATCTGATTGTCGGGTTGGATAACATGAATGCTGCTTACGATATTCGCATGAAGGAATATCGCCTAAAAAAATTAATACTTCATCCAAATTTCACCTTTTACCTTTCCGATATTGCTGATCCCAAAACGTTCGAGACCGAATCTACCCTTCGCCAACATTCCTTTTCTGCTGTTATCAACCTTGCAGCAAGAGCAGGTGTACGCCAGTCAGTCGAAAATCCATGGGTTTATGTAGACACCAATATTACCGGTACACTGAATCTGCTTGAGTTCTGTCGTGAGCATAATATTCCCAAGCTAATTTTAGCGTCCACCTCCAGTATCTACGGCAATAACGCTCCCCTTCCAACCCCTGAAACAGCAAGCAGTGATTTCCCCCTGCAGTCTTATGCAGCTTCGAAAAAGAGCGCTGAAGTATTATGCTATGTATATCATTCCATGTACAACCTGGATGTGACCATCTTCCGTTACTTCACAGTATATGGCCCTTCTCCTCGCCCGGATATGGTTATGTTTCGGTTCACCCAATGGATCAATGAAGGTCGGCTTGTTAAAGTAAATGGCGATGGCGAGCAATCTCGTGGCTTCACATACTTGGATGATATTGCTGCGGGGACAATACTTGGCCTTAAACCATTGGGATATGAAATTATCAATTTGGGTGGTCACGAGGTTATAAAAATAAATGCGCTTATTGAACTATTGGAATCACTGACCGGAAAAAAAGCTAACATTGAGTATGGTCCGCGTCACCCCGCCGATATGGTAACCAGCTGGGCCTCGGTTGAAAAAGCCATGCAGTTGCTGGGATGGGAGCCAAAAATTGGGTTGAGGGAAGGTATTTCTCATTTAGTAAACTGGTATCATCAGGAACGTTCATGGGCTAGTCAAATAATCACCTCGTGAACCAATCCCTCCCACAAGAGAATCCTGCTTAACAATTAACCAAATTTTCCTATGCTGAACACTATACGCTCCTGGTGGCAGGATAAACTGCTCAGGGGGGTGCTTAAAAATACCAGCTACCTCTTTAGCAGCAACTCGATTTCTGCTGCTCTGGGTATGGTAAACTCCATCTTTATCGTTCGCCTTTTGGGGGTTGATGGCTTGGGTTTGGTGACCACTGTCCAAACTTTCGTCTCAAATATTAACCGCTTGCTTTCCTTTCGCATGAGCGAGGTGGTTGTCAAACACCTGGGTCAGGCATTAGTAAATAGCCAGGATCCAGGTGGTAGGACAATCCTTCCCGCTGAAAGCACATTTCAGAATAGTTCTGGCTTTCAACAAGCTGCTGCCATTGTTAAAGGGATCGGTCTTCTCGAATCTGCTACCTCCATATTTGCATACATAATTTTGGTATTACTAGCTCCTTGGGCTGCAAACGTTTTTTTAAAAGACCCTTCCTTGGCCGCGTTGATTCCTGTATATGGATTAATGCTCATAGCAAACATCGTTTATGAAACCTCAGTAGGGGTTTTACAGACCTTTAAGCGTTTTAACTGGCTCGGTACAGTCAATACCATTCAAAGCGTCATTACAGCGATCCTTATCTTGATATCATTCCTTCTCCAACGAAGTATCCTGGACGTGCTTGGAGCCTACTTATTGGGTAAATCATTCGCCGGCATATCTATCTCCATTTTAGCCTTCAGGCAAATGAATCTAAGTCTCGGTCATCGGTGGTGGAATGTTTCTTTAAGAATGGTTAAAGATTGGCAGAAAATATTAGGCTTTGCGGTAAATACTAACCTGAACGGTACGGTCAGCCTGATTACTCGAGATAATGCACCTCTCTATCTCGCTGCTCTAACCCCTGCAGCGCTCACCCAGGTTTATGTCGGGTATTTTAAACTAGGATTGTCCATTATTAATTTCATCACCCTGCCCATCGACCCATTCATATGGCCAACGTACGCTGAAGTCACTCGCACAATTGCGCTTCGCCAATGGCAAAAAACGCGTAGCTTACTAAAACAGGTCAGCACCATTGCAGGCGTTTGGACTTTGACCGCCGCGGTTGGTATTGCCGCCCTCGGATGGTGGTTGATCCC
>Ga0209253_10000861_pt1 | contig 26356 bp, 21 predicted proteins | sample FrelakmetBRP12BR_FD_187145 | JGI IMG/M metagenome (GOLD analysis project Ga0209253, IMG submission 187145) | Freshwater lake sediment microbial communities from the University of Notre Dame, USA, for methane emissions studies - BRP12 BR (SPAdes)... | ecosystem: Environmental > Aquatic >...
GCAGCGCATGCGCAAAATTTGGGAGAGCGTGGCAATACAAACTCCGCAGCAGATCGCGCAGCGCCTGCTGGCCGAGGCGCACGAAATACTGGCCGAGGACATCCGCATCAACCGCGCGATGGGAGCGAATGGCGCAGTTTTGCTGAAAGACGGCGCACGGGTGCTGACACATTGCAACGCGGGTGCGCTGGCCACGGCGGGGCTCGTCCTCTGCGCGGCGGCGGGCCTGCTCGGCAGCCAGTCGGTGCTCCTCGGCCTGCAGACCATGCTCGGATCGCTCGCCGCGGCGCTGCTGCTCGCTCGAGTCCAGCGGCGCCGCCAGCTGTGGCGTGCCGCGGCGGCGGTGGGCGCGCTGCAGGGGCTCCTGGTGGCGGCGGGCTGGCTCTACGCCGGCCGCGCACCCGTCGGTCCACCCTCGGCGGAGCTGGGCGCGGCGGTGGCCGCGGCCTTCCTCGGCGGCGCGGTGCTTCTGCCGGTCCTGGTGCTCCTGCTCCTGCGGCCCCTCGAGTCGGTGCTGGGGCTGGCGAGCGATCTCCGGCTGCGCGACCTCGCCAACCTGAACCACCCGGCGCTGAAGGAGCTCATCGTCCAGGCGCCGGGGACCTGGCACCACTCCATCGTCGCCGGCGCCCTGGCCGAGGCGGGCGCGCGTGCCATCGGGGCCGACGCGTTGCTCGCCCGGGCCGGCGCGTACTACCACGACCTCGGGAAGGGCAGGGATCCCTCCTGGTTCTCCGAGAACCAGCGAGAGGTGAACCGGCACAGCGACATCCCCCCTTCGCGCAGCGCGCACGTGGTGAAGAAGCACGTCGAGGACGGCGTGGAGCTGGCACGGCGCTGGAAGCTGCCGCGCCCGGTGGTGGACATCGTGGCGCAGCACCACGGCACGCGGCTGGTCTCGTTCTTCTGGGCCAAGGCGCCGCGCCCGGCGGGCGAGCCGCCGCCGGAGGTCGACGAGGCCTTCCGCTACCCCGGTCCCAAGCCGCAGACGCGCGAGGCGGCGCTGGTGATGATCGCCGACGCCTGCGAGGCCTCCTCCCGCGACATGGCCGAGCTCGACCGCGCGAAGCTGCTGACCCTGGTCCGCCGCCGCGTGGCCGAGATCGTAGACGAGGGGCAGCTCGACGAATGCGACATGACCCTCTCCGACCTGGAGGCGGCGACCCGCGCCATGGCCGGCGCGCTCGAGTCGGTCTACCGCTCGCGAAGCGAGTCCGCCGCGGGCGGCTCCGGCCCGCTCCAGCTCGTCCGGCCGTGACCGTCGAGATCCGCAGCCAGCATCCCCGCGCGCGGGGCCTGGCGGCGCGGCTGCGCGCGCGGGCCGCCCTCCACCTGGAGGCGCTGGGGCGCGCCGGTCAGCCGCTCTCGCTGCTCCTCACCGGCGACCCCCAGATGCGCGCGCTGAACCGCCGCTGGCGTGGGCTCGACCGCGCCACCGACGTGCTCTCCTTCCCGCTGCACGACCCGCCCGGCAGCCAGGCCGAGCTGGGCGACGTCGCCATCTCGCTCGACACCGCCGCCCGCCGCGCCCGGCAGCGGGGCCGGCCGCTCCTCGACGAGGTGGACCGCTACCTGGTCCACGGGATCCTCCACCTCGTCGGCCACGACCACCACCGGCCGGCCCAGGCCCGGGCCATGGCGGCGGCGGAGGCGCGCCTGCTCGGCGACCCGGGATTGGTCGGGCACGCGCACGGCGAGCGCGCCACGGGCGCGCCGCGCCCGCCGGGCCGGGCGTCCCGCGATCCGACCCGTGCGCCGAGGCGCCGGGCCGGACCGGCCCGCCCGACGGCAACGCGCCCTCCCTCCGCGAAGCGCCCCGCTGGCCGGGCCTCCCCGCGAGCCGTCCGTTGAGCCGCCCCGTCCGCTTCCTGCTCGCCGGCCTGGGCGGACTGCTCGAGGCCATGGCCTTCCCGCTCGTGGTCCCGCAGCTGTCGCTGCGCTCGCTGGACCCATCGGGCCACCTGGAGCTCCTGGCGTGGGTGGGGCTCGTGCCGGCGTTCCTGGCGCTCGAGGCCGCCGAGGGCGCGGGCGAGGCGTTCCTGCTCGGCCTGACGGCCGGGCTCGCCGCCTTCTACGCGCTCATCTACTGGGTGAGCCATGCCATGACCGCCTTCGGCGGCCTGTCGGCCGGCGTCGCCTTCGTGGGGCTCTCGCTGCTCGTGCTCTACATGGCGTTCCACTGGGCGCTCGCCTGCTCCGGAGCGTTCACCGTGCGCCGGCGGCTGGGATGGCCGTCCTGGGTGGCGCTGCCGGTGTTCTGGGTCGCGAGCGAGCTGCTGCGAAACCACCTCTTCAGCGGCTTTCCCTGGGGCAACCTCGGCTACTCCCAGGCGCGCCACCCCACCGTCGCCCAGCTCGCGGCCCTCGTCGGCGTCTACGGGATCGCGGCGCTGGTGGTGCTCGTGAACGCGGTCCTGTCCGGCTGGTGGAGCGCCTTGCGCGTCGGCACCGCCCGCCCCTGGGCCGGGACGGTGGTCGCGGCGCTGGCGCTCGCCGGGACCTGGTCCTACGGAGCGGTCCACCTCGCCAGGGTGCGCCGCGAGGTCGCGGCCGCGCCGCGCCTGCGGGTGGGAGTGGTTCAGGCGAACATCAACCAGTCCATCAAGAACGAGGGGCGGCGCCACGGCGACGCCATCCTGGCGCGCCTCTGGCCGCTCACGGTCGAGGCCGACCGGCAGGGGGCGGATCTCGTCGCCTGGCCCGAGGCCGCCTGGCCCTGGGGTGTCCCTCCCGACACGCGCACCTTCGACGGGGCCGCTCCCGGGGTGACGCCGCTCTCCCGCGCCCACCTCCTGCTCGGGGCCTCCACCGTCCGCTGGGTTCCCTCGCCGGCCGGTGCCCGCGTCCCCGAGCTGCAGAACAGCGTCTTCCTGCTGGCGCCGGACCTCGGCGTCCTCGGCCGCTACGCGAAGTACCACCTCGTCCCCTACGGCGAGTACGTTCCGCTGCGGGAATGGCTGCCCTTCCTGCGCACCGTCGTGCCCGACCTCGCGACGGCGATGCCGGGGGGGCGGCTGGAGGTGATGGGCTTCGAGGTTCAAGGGAGGCGCATCACCTTCGCGCCCATGATCTGCTTCGACGCCATCTTCCCGGAGATCGGGCGGGCCTTCGCGCTGCAGGAGCCCGACTTCCTCGTGAACCCCACCAACGACGCCTGGTACGGGTACTCGTCTGGACCGTACCAGTTCCTCACCATCGTGCAGATGCGGGCGGTGGAGACCGGGCGGTCGGTGGTGCGCCCCGCCTACTCGGGAGTGAGCGCCATCGTGCTGCCGACCGGGGAGGTCGCACCCGGTGCGCTCGAGGTCGGGCCGGTGGACCCGGAACTGGCGCCCGATCCGGACGAGCCGCCCCGGCTGCTGCTCGCCGACCTGCCGATCTTGCGGGGGCAGACCCTCTACACTACATTCGGTGATCTGTTCGCCTGGAGCTGCGCGGCCGCCGCCGCCGTCCAGCTGGCCCTCGCGCTGGCGCGGCGCGGCGGACCTTCGACCGGTTCCGGAGGAGCTTGACGCCATGGCCTCGCCCAACACCGAACGGCTGAAGGACCTCCGCGCCCGCCTGGAGGCGCTCCGGGGGTCCCTTTGACGTCGAGCGCAAGCGCTCCCGGAGCGCGGAGATCGCGCGGCTCTCCGAGGATCCGGCCTTCTGGGGTGACAACCAGAAGGCCCAGGGGCTGCTGAAGGAGAAGTCGCAGCTCGACGCGGCCGCCGGCGAGTTCGACCGGGCGGTCCGCGCCGTCGACGATGCCCAGGCGCTCGACGAGCTCGCCGAGGAGGTGGGCGACGAGGCGGCGCGGGGCGAGGCCGCCGTCCACCTCGGCGGCGCGGTGCGGCTCGTCGAGGGGCTCGAGTTCCGGCGGATGCTGTCGGGCCCCCACGACCGCGCCAACGCCATCGTCGAGGTGAAGAGCGGTGCCGGCGGCGTCGAGGCGATGGACTGGGCGGCGATGCTCTACCGGATGCTGATGCGCTTCTGCGAGCGCAAGGGCTGGGAGGTGGAGCCGGCGGATCTCGTGGCCGGCGAGGAGGCGGGCATCTCCAGCGCCTCCTTCATCGCCCGCGGCGAGTACGCCTACGGGTTCCTGCGCTCCGAGAAGGGGGTGCACCGCCTCGTGCGCATGAGCCCCTTCGACGCCGCGGCCCGCCGCCAGACGAGCTTCGCCGCCGTGGACGTCACGCCGGAGGTCGAGGACGACATCGTCATCGACATCAAGGAGGCCGACGTTCGCATCGACACCTACCGCTCGTCGGGGGCGGGCGGGCAGAAGGTGAACAAGACCGACTCGGCGGTGCGCATGACCCATCTCCCCACCGGCATCGTGGTGGCGGTGCAGAACGAGCGCAGCCAGCAGAAGAACCGGGCGGTGGCCTGGAAGATCCTCCGCTCCCGCCTCTACGACCACGAGGAGAGGAGGCGCCAGGCGACCCGCGACGCCGAGGAGGCGGCCAAGAAGGACATCGACTTCGGGTCGCAGATCCGCAGCTACGTCCTCGCGCCCTACCGGATGGTGAAGGACCTGCGCACCGGGGTGGAGACCGGCAAGGTGGACGACGTCCTCGACGGAGACCTGGAGCCGTTCATCCAGCCGTACCTGCTCGGCGTGCGGCGCACCGACCGGGCGGTGGACGACTAGCCTGCCCCCCGCCGTGGCTAGGTCGGGGCGAAGACGATGGGCTGGCGCGCCAGGAAGAAGCGCTCGATGGCGTCGACCGCCCAGCCGGGCAGGCTCTGGAGACGGACGCCGCAGCCGGGCGGCTGCCGGCCGGTGGTGGCGGACTTGCCGCGCAGGAAGGCCACCTCGCCCTCCAGGTCGATCTTGCGGCCGTCGGCCAGGCCGAGGCGGACCTGGACGCGGGTGCCCGCCGGGGGCGGCATCGCCGTGGCGATGAAGACGCCGCCGGAGTCGATGCGGCGGGTCACGCCCACGTAGAAGTTGTGCTCCGAGACCAGGCTGACGTTCACCTCGACGCGAGCGTTCGGCGGCGGGCGGGGGCGCGCCTCCACCAGCTCCTCGTCGATGAGCGACAAGAGGTCGGTGTGGTCGGCGGGTGGCGGCGGCCGCGACGGCGACTCGTAGATCGTCCCGAGGACCGGCGCGGGCGGCGGGGGCGGCCGCGGGTCCGGGGGCGGCGGCGCGTAGGACGGCGTGCCCGGCGGCTGCCCGAAGGGCGGTGTCGCGCCCGGCGGCGGGAGCGGCCCGGCGGCGGGAGACGGAGGGAACGACGCGGTCGAGCTCGGTGTCCCGGGCGGCCTGGAGGAGGGCGACGCCCCGCCGCGTCCCGCGGTCCGTTCCACCACCGAGAGCGGGCGCGAGAGCACCTCGGCGCGGGACAGCGCGCGCTCGGCGCCGGCCACCACCGCCAGCGGCTCCACGATCTCGCGCGACGGGGCGACCACCATCACCCGCACGCCCACGCGGGCGGCGCTCGCCGCGGCGGTCAGCGCCGCGCCCCAGCCGGCGTCCGGCGTGGCGGGCAGCAGCAGGACCACGATCTGGGGCGCCACCGCGCGCAGCACCGGCTCCATCTCGGCCGGCCCGGGCACGCAGACGAGCGCGTGGCCGGCACGCTCCAGATGGAGGTGCAGCGCGACGGAGACGTCCGCGTCCTGTCCGACCACGAGGACGCGGGACGCCGGGGGGGCACCGGCCGGGCTCACGCGCTCCGGCCTCCGGACTCGATGAGGATGCGCCGCTCCAGGTCGGCGCGGTTCGTGGCATTGCCGAGCGCCGTGTCGAGCGAGATGCGCTTCGCCTCGTGGAGCTTGTAGAGGTACTGGTCGAAGGAGTGCATCCCCAGGTCGGCGCCGGCGGTCTCCATGTAGGGGCGCAGCTCCTTGATGCGGGCGGCGTCGCGGATCTGCTCGCGGACCGTCGAGGTGGCGAGCAGCGCCTCGACCGCCGGGATGAGCCCGGCGGCGTCGGCCCGGAGCAGCAGCCGCAGCGCGACGACCGCCTGCAGGTTGTCGGCGAGCCGCCCGCGCACGGTCTCCTGCTCGTCGGAGGGGAAGAGCCCGACGACGCGGCCGATGGCCCGCGCCACGTCCGGCGTGTGGAGGGAGGTGATGACCAGGTGGCCGGTCTCCGCCGCCTTGAGGCAGATGTCGGCCGACTCCCGGTCGCGCAGCTCGCCCACCATGATGATGTCCGGGTCCTGGCGCAGCGCCGCCCGCAGCGCGTCGGAGTAGCTGGCGGTGTCCGACCCGACCTCGCGCTGGATGACGAGCCCCTTGCCGGAGTTGAAGATGAACTCGATGGGGTCCTCGACGCTGACGACGTGGAGCCGCTCCTGCTGGATGATGTGGTTGATGATGGCGGCGATGGTGGTGGACTTCCCGTTGCCCGTGGCGCCGGTGACCAGCACCAGCCCACGCCGCGCCTCGGCGATGGTGTTGACGACCGGCGGGAGGTTCAGCGTCTGGAAGTCCGGGATGGCGAAGGGGATGGTGCGCATCACCGCGCCCCAGCTGCCCCGCTGCTTGAAGACGCTGGCGCGGAATCGGGAGATGCCCGGCAGCGAGTAGCTGCGGTCCACCTCGCGGAAGTCGAGCGGCGCGAAACCCGATCCGGGCGCCTGCAAGACGAAGTTGGCGATGGCCTCGGTGTCGGCGTGCGTCAGCGGCGGCACCTTCGCCGCGAGCAGCTCGCCGAACACCCGGTAGGTCGGCGGGTAGCCGACCTCGAAGTGGACATCGCTGGCGCCGCGCTTCACCGCCAGCTGCAGGAACGAATGGAACATCTCCTCGCTGAGAGGACCCTGTGACCCTTCCATGCGGGCGAGTCTAGCTCGCTGGGCCCGGGCCAGCCAGACGGCGCTGCTCCCACATCGGCCCCAGGGCCGGGCCGGGACCGGTCGGCGTCTGCGCCCGGTCGGCCGGGCCCGGGTTGGCCGGGGCGCCGCGCTGTGGTTGGATGGCGCCATGCTCGCCTCCGTGGACGAGACCGCGGCCCGCCTCGAGGCCCAGGGCTACCTGCCGTCGCGGGAGATCGCGACCTCGGTGTTCCTGGCCGACCGGCTCTCGAAGCCGCTGCTCGTGGAGGGGCCGGCCGGCGTCGGCAAGACCGAGCTGGCCGTGGCGCTGGCCGGGGCCACCGGCCGCCGGCTCATCCGGCTGCAGTGCTACGAGGGGCTCGACGAGTCGAAGGCGCTCTACGAGTGGGAGTACGCGAAGCAGCTGCTCTACACGCAGATGCTGAAGGAGCACATCGGCGACGCCGTCTCGGGCGCGAAGACGCTGGCCGAGGCCGCCGACCGGCTCGCTGCCGAGGGCAACGTCTTCTTCAGCGAGCGCTTCCTCGTGCCGCGCCCCATCCTCCAGGCGGTGCGGAGCGAGCGCCCGGCGCTGCTGCTGGTGGACGAGGTGGACAAGGCCGACCCGGAGTTCGAGGCCTTTCTCCTCGAGGTGCTGTCCGACCAGGCGGTGACCGTGCCGGAGCTCGGGACGCTGAAGGCGCGCCACCCGCCCTGGGTGGTGCTCACCTCCAACGCCACCCGCGACCTCTCGGACGCGCTGCGCCGCCGCTGCCTGCACCTCTTCATCGACTTCCCCACCCAGGAGCGCGAGCTCGCCATCGTGCGCGGCCGCGCGCCGGAGGTCGGTGCCGAGCTGGCGCGCCAGGCGGTGGCGGCGGTGGCGTCGCTGCGCGGGATGGACCTGAAGAAGGCCCCCTCCATCTCCGAGACGCTCGACTGGGTGCGCTCCCTGGTGATCCTCGGGGCCCACGCGCTCGACGAGCGCGTGGTCGCCGACACGCTGAACGTCCTCCTCAAGCACGAGGCCGACATCGAGGCCGCCCGGCCTCGAGCCCGGGAGATCGCCCAGGGAGCCGCAACGGGGCGGAAGTAGCACTCGCCCCCACACCGGCGCTCGCGCCGGCGCGGCCGCGCGGTGGACCCGCTGGACGCGGCGCGGCTAGACTCCGGGATGCGCTCGCGGCCCGCGCCCCCTCGCCCATGACACCGACCCACGTCCTCATCGTCGAGCCCGACGTCGGCTTCGCGCTTTCGATCGCCTCGCTCTTCCAGGACGACGGCTGCGCCACGTCGGTGGCGCGCAGCGCCGCCGAGGCGGAGCGGGAGGTGGCGACGCGCCCGCCCGGGCTGGTGCTGGTGAGGGCCGAGCTCCCCGACGTGTCCGGCTTCTCCCTCTGCGCCCGGCTCCGCCGGCTCCCGGCCGCCGCGGGCGTCCCGGTGGTGGTGCTCTCCTCGGAGGCGACCCCGGAAGCCTTCGCCGAGCACGCCCGGACCTCCGGCGCCGCCGACGGCTACCTGGCCATGCCCCTCGACACCGCAGCGCTCCTCGAGCTGGCGCGGCGGCTTCTCGTCGCCGGTCCCGCCGAGGCCGCCGATGACGCGGTCCTCGTCGACGGTGCCGAGCCGGCCGTCGAGGTGCAGATGGGGCGGCTGGCGGCGCCGGCCGCGCCCCACGAGCCCGCGCCGCCGCCGGTCCCGCAGCGCGCCCAGCGCCACAGCCTCACCGACGAGGACCGGCTCTTCCTCGACCGCACCTTCCGCTCGGTGGCCGACCGCCGCCCCTGGCTCGTCGCCGAGTCCTACCGCCGCCGCCCGCCGCCGCGCCGAGACCTTCGCTCGACGCCGGAGGGGAGGGTGGAGCTCCTGCGCGAGGAGCTGAAGGAGCGCGAGGCGCAGATCGCAAGGCTTTCCGAGCTCTGGGAGGTTCGCGAGCGCGAGGTCGCCTCCGCCGGGGACCGGGTCCATCGCAAGGACGTGGAGATGCAGGGCGTGAAGCTCCAGGCAGAGGAGCTCGCCCGCAAGCTCGCCGCGGCCCGCGAGCTCTTCCTCCAGCGCGAGCAAGAGCACGGCGCTTCGATCCAGGACCTCCTGCTCGAGAAGTTCGGCCAGGAGAAGGAGCTCATCGAGGTGGTCGCCGCCAGCGAGCGACGGATCCACGAGCTGCAGCGGGAGCTGCGGCTGCGGGACGACGACCTCGCCACGCGCCGGCTGGCGCTGGAGTCGGCGGCGGAGGAGATCGGGAAGCTCGAGCGGCAGCTCGGCGAGGAGAAGGCCCACGCCGACTCGCGGGAGGCGGAGGCGGCGCGGCAGCTGTCGCGGCGCGAGGAGGACCTGCTTGGCGCCGGGCGCGAGCTCGCCCAGGCGCGGGCGGCGCTGGAGCAGGCCTGGCGGGAGCGGGAGGAGCTCCGGGCCGCCTCGCGATCCGCCGCAGAGGCCTTCCAGGCGCGCGTGCACGACCGGGAGGCGGCGCTGCGAGAGCGCGAGGAGCGGCTTGCGGCCGCCGTGGAGGAGCGGCGCGGCGCCGAGGAATCGGCGCGCCGCCTGGAGGAGGAGCTCGCGCGGCGACGGGCCGAGGGCGCGCGGGAGGTCGAGGCGCTCCGGGCCGAGGTGGAGGCGCTGCGGGGGGAGGTGGAGCGGCTCCGGCCGCCGCCGGTGCTCCTCGCCGCGGACCAGGACGGGCCGGGAGGCGCGCTGCGATCCGGCGAAGGGCGGGGTGGATCGGAGGGCCCCGCAGCGGGGCCGGGCCCCGAGGCCCGATCCACCGGCGAGCCGGGTGGCGAATGAGCGGTGCGCCGGAGATCCTGCTGAGCCCGCTCCTCGAAGGCTTCGCGCACGGATTCACCACCCGTCGCGGCGGCACCTCGGCGTCCCCGTTCGACGGCCTCAACCTGGGGGACGCGGTCGGCGACGCCCCGGCCTGCGTCGAGGCGAACTGGGAGCGCCTCCGCCGGGCGGCCCGCCTCGACTTCGCGCGCGTGCGGCAGGTGCACGGCGACCGCGTGGCGCGCGCGGCGCGGGCCGGGCCCGCGGAGGACGAGGCCGACGCCGTGGTCAGTGCCGTGCCGGGGGTCGCCGCCTGCGTCTCGGTGGCGGATTGCGTCCCGATGCTGCTCGCGGACCCGCGCAGCGGCGCGGTGGCCGCGGTGCACGCGGGCTGGCGTGGAACGCTGGCCGGCGCGGCCCGGCGAGCCGTGCAGGCGCTCGGGGACTGGCACGGAGCCCGGCCCGAGGAGCTCCTGGCGGCCATCGGGCCGTCGATCGGACCCTGCTGCTACGAGGTCTCGGTGGACCTGGCCGAGCGCTTCCGGGTCGAGCTGGGTGCGGACACGGGCAACCCGAGCCCCGGGCAGCCCCGGGTGGACCTCTGGCTGGGCAACGAGGGCGTCCTTCGTCGGGCCGGCGTGGTACGGGGCCACATCCACCTCCTGCGCCGGTGCACCGCCTGCGAGGATCAGGTGTTCTTCTCCCATCGAAGGGACCAGGGGCGTACCGGACGCCAGGTGGGCTTCATCGCTCCGCTTTCTTGACTGCGCCGTGTAGGGGTTCGAGAATCTTGAAGGTTTTGGCACAACTGCTCTCCAGAGCCGCCTGCGCGGGCCTCCTCCTGTCCGGCTGTGCCGCCGGGGACCAGGAACTGCGGCAGGAGATGGCCGGGCTCCGTGCAGAGGTGAGGACGCTGCAGCGCGAGACCTCCGAGCTCTCCCGGCAGGTGGACTCCCTGGCGCACCGGGAAGACCTCGCCGCGGCCCGGGCGTCGCGTGCGCAGGAGCCATCGCCGGGCGGAGCGGCAGGCGCCGCGCCGTCCTCGGGCGCCGTCGCCCCGGCGGCCGCCGCCGCGGCCACCGGCCTGGCCCCCTCTTCCACGCCATCGGCCGGCCCCGCGCCGGGTTCCGCCGCTGTGCCGGTGGGGGCGCCGCCCATTCGCGCCGAGCCCCTCGTTCCGCAGAACCTCAAGGTGGTCAAGCTCGCGCCGCCCGCAGCCAAGCCGGTCAAGGGGCCCGCCCCTGCCGCGCGCGCCGGCCGGCTGCCCCGGAAGGAGGCGCCCCCCGTGCCGACCAGCACGCCGATCCGCGACCCCGATCCGGACACCCTGGCGGCGCTCGGTGGCAGCGCCAGGGACCTCGCGGCGGAGGCCCGCTCCGTGCTCGACGCGGCCCGGGCGCAGACGGGCCTGGCGCGCGCCCGCGCGCTGGAGCAGTTCACCGCTGGCTACTCCGGCCACGCGTCCGCGGACGACGCGCTCGTCGAGGCGGCACGCACCCGTGCCGAGGCCGGTGACCCGGACGGCGCCTGCGAGGACCTCGCCCGCGCCGTCGCAGAGTACCCCGCCGGTGACGCGCTTCCCGAGGCACTGGCTGGTCTCGCCGTCTGCGAGGTGCGCCGCGGCCGCCCCGCGGAGGCCGCCCGCCTCGAGACCCGCCTGGCCAAGGATTTCCCCGACTCACCCGCCGCCAGGCGCACCCACGCCCGGGCCGCAGCAGCACAAGGAGCGCCCCCATGAGCCCCTGGAAGATCGCCGTCCTCCTCGCCGCCCTGCCCGCCGCGCCGCTCGCGCAGCAGATGAACGCCGTGCAGGCGGCCAAGAACGTCGGACCGGTGCAGCAGGCCGGGGTCGAGAGGGAAGCGAAGATCATCGAGCCCGCGTTCGCCGATCCGGCGCCGGCACCGTCGGCGGCGCCCGGGGCCGCCGGCGCCCCCGCGGGCGGAGCGGTGGACCTCACCCACGCGGCCGAGCGGCTCGAGGGCACGTCCGTGGAGATGGCCGCGCCCGATGCCGCCGAGCGCCGAGCCCCAGGGGGTCCGGCGCCGCAGGGCTACACGGTGAAGCGGGGCGATACGCTCTGGGACCTCTCCGGGCGCTTCCTCGACAACCCGTGGTACTGGCCGAAGCTCTGGTCCTACAATCCGCAGATCGCGAACCCGAACTGGATCTACCCGGGCAACCCCATCCACGTGTTCCCCGGTGGAGAGGAGGGTCCGGCGCGCGTCGAGCCGGTCCCTGGCGCGCCCATGCCGGTGGCCGGCGACTCGCTGCAGGCGCCGAAGGAGCTGGAGGACCTCTCGCGCGGGACCATCGACAAGGCCGAGATCCTCGACGAGGAGGACGCCGTGGCAGTGGTCGGCCCCTACAAGATCGCCCGCCCGCGGGGTGACGGTCCGTCGGTGCAGCGCAACAGCTTCGTCACCGCTCGCCAGCTCGAGGAGGCCGGAACCATCGTCGCCGCCTTCGAGGAGAAGTGGTTCATCACCGACGGCGACAAGATCTACGCTCGCTTCCGTGACCCATCGCAGGTGAAGGTCGGCCAGAAGTTCTCCGTCTACAGGACCGAGGGGCCGCTGATCCATCCGGTCACCCAGCAGCCCTTCGGCTACAAGACCCTCATCCTCGGCACCGCCCGCGTCACTGCCGTGGACCCGCGCACCGCCGCCACGCTCCGGGTCACCTACGTGAACGACTTCATCGAGCGCGGCAACCTCCTCGGCCCGCCGTCCGAGCTGGCCCTCAAGCCCATCTTCACGCGCCCGAACCGCGAGAGCCTGGACGCCTACGTCGTGGGCGTGCACCCCGCCATCATCTCCGGCGCCGCCGAGTACAACGTCGTCTACCTCGACAAGGGGCGGGCCGAAGGGGTCGAGGCCGGCAACACCTTCGAGGTGGTGCGCAGCGGCGACCCGCTCCTGGCGCCCATCGACCGGCCGCTCAACGACCCGAGCCTGCCGCGCGAGGTCATCGGGGACGTGGTGGTCTTCGACGCCCAGGAGCACGCCTCCTCGGCCTTCGTGCGCCGAAGCATCCTGGAGCTGCTCGTCGGCGATCAGGCGCAGATGCGCCCGCGCGCCGCGGCCGGCGTGCCGAGAGCCACGACGGGCGGGTAGATCCGCCCGGGACCACCCGGGCCGCGCCCTTTCGTCGGCGGGCCGCGGCCCGGACGGCGGGTGCCGCAGCGCGCGCCGTCGCGGTGTCCGACCCGGCGTGTATACGACCCCGTGGAATGAGGGGTGCGCGAACCATCCGCCGCGGCGGGGACGGCTGGCCGCCGTCGCTCGACCGGCTTCCCCGGCCTCCGGCCTTCCTCCGCGTGAAGGGCGCGCTCCCCTCCGCGGGAGAGCGCGCGGTCGCCGTGGTGGGGTCGCGCCGCCCCGACGAGGCGGGCGCCCGCCTGGCGCGGCGGCTGGGTGCGGCCCTGGCGCGGGCGGGACTCTGGGTGGTCTCGGGTGGCGCGGCCGGCGTGGATGGCGCAGCGCACCGCGGTGTGCTCGACGCCGGCGGACGCACCGCCATCGTGCTCGGCGGCGGCCTCGACCACCTCTACCCGGCCGGTCATCGCGCCCTCTTCGCCCGGGCGGTGGAGGGGGGCGGTGGCCTCCTCGCCGAACGGGAGGACGGGGAGCGCCCCACGACCTGGAGCTTCCCGGAGCGCAACCGCATCATCGCCGCGCTCTCGGAGGCGGTGGTGGTCGTCCGGGCCGGGGAGGGGAGCGGGGCGCTCCTCACCGCGGAGTGGGCGAGGCGGCTGCGGCGGACGGTCTTCGCCGCCGCGCCCGAGGGGCCGCCGGAGGTGACGGCGGGGCTGGTCACGCTGGTGGGCCTGCCCGGGACGGGCGCATCCGTCTTCCGGGAGCCCGAGGACCTGCTGGCGGCGCTGCGCCCGGCCGGCTGTGCGCCGGGGAACGCACCGGCAGGGGCGGGAGCGGAGGCGGACGGGGACGCGCCCGGGGCCACGGCGACCGGGAGCGAGGTGGCCTGGGCCGGCGGAGGGCTGGCCGGGGCGGCCGCGGCCCTCTGGCGGGCGCTGGGCCCGGGGCCGCTCCTCGCCGACGAGGCCGCCCGGGCCGCGGGACTCGCCGCCGGAGCGGCCGCCGCGGGACTGGTCGAGCTGGAGCTGCGAGGACTCGCCGACCGCCTTCCCGGGAACCGCTACGCGCGGCGCGACGCCTGAGGCGCCGATGCCTGCGGCGCGAACCCGGCAGGTGGCGCTGGTGGTGGTGGAGTCGCCCCGCAAGGCGCTCGCCATCCGGAGGCTCCTGGGACCGGGCTACGAGGTGATGGCCTCGCTCGGCCACGTCAAGGACCTGTCCCCGGCCGGGCTCGGCGTGGACGTGGAGCGCGGTTTCGAGCCGCACTATCAGGTGCTCGGCGAGAAGAAGCGGCTCCTCTTCGACCTGCGCCGCGTGGCGCGGCGCTTCGAGCGGGTGCTGCTCGCCACCGACCCCGACCGCGAGGGTGAGGCCATCGCATGGCACCTGGCGGAGGAGCTCGGGGTCCCGGGCGGCGGCGGCCGGGTGCAGCGGGTGCTCTTCCGCGAGATCACGCCCGAGGCCGTCCGGGCGGCGGTGGCGTGCCCCGGGCCCCTCGACGCGCGGCGCTACGAGGCCCAGCAGGCACGGCGGATCCTGGACCGGCTCGTCGGGCACTCCTCGAGCGCCGTGCTGCGCGCGCGGGTCGGGCCCGGGCTCTTCGCCGGACGCGTGCAGTGCGCGGCGCTCCGGCTCCTGGTGGCGCGGGAGCGGGAGGTGCGAGCCTTCCGGCCGGAGCCGTCGTGGTCGCTCGTCGCCAGGCTCGCCGGCGCAGTGGGACGTGCCTTCGAGGCGCGCCTGACGGACCCAGCCGGGCAGGAGCTCCGGCTCGGGCGGGAGGAGGCCGCGGGTGCCCTCGCCGAGGCGCTGCGGTGCGAGCGCTTCGCGGTGGCCGCGGTGGACCGGGCCGAGGAGCTCGAGCCTCCTCCGCCCCCCTTCACCACCGCCGGGCTGCAGGAGGAGGCGGCGCTCCGGCTCGGGTTCCGCGCCGCGAAGACGATGGTGCTGGCGCGGGAGCTGTACGAGGGGGTCGACCTGGGCGAGGAGGGCACCCTCGGCCTCGTCACCTACCTGCGGACCGACGCGGTGCGCCTCGCCCCCGGCGCGGTCGAGGAGGTCCGCCGCCACATCCGGGAGCGCCACGGCGCGGAGCACGTGCCGGAGGCGCCGCCGGAGCACCACCCGTCCCGGCCTCGGCCGGAGGAGGCTCACGAGGCCATCCGCCCAACCTCGCTCGCGCACCCACCCGAGCGGGTGGCCCCACACCTGCGCCGCCCCGGCGGTCGCGACCTGCTGCGCCTCTACGCCCTCGTCTGGGAGCGTTTCCTGGCCTGCCAGATGCGTCCCGCGACCCAGGAGCGGACGGGGGTGGAGGTGCGGGCCGGCCGGGCGGCGTTCCGGGCGCAGGGCCGGGTACTCCTCTTCCCGGGCTGGCGGGCGGCGCTCCCGGAGAAGCGCCGCGGGGCAAGGGGCCGGCCCTTGCCGCCGCTCGAGGTGGGGGAGGTGCTCCGCCTGGAGCGCCTCGAGGTGGCGGGCCACCTGTCGGTGCCCCCGCCCCGCCTCGACGAGCCCTCGCTCCTGCGTGCGCTCGACGGGCGCGGCATCGGCCGTCCGTCGACGTCCGCGGGCATCGTGGCGACGCTCCTCGAGCGACGCTACGCCGACGAGGTGGACGGTGCGCTGCGGCCCACCCCGCTCGGCGTGGCGGTGGACCGGGCGCTGGCGGCGGCCTTTCCCCGCCAGGCGACGGGCGATTTCACCGCCGACGTGGAGCGGCGCCTCGACGACGTGGAGGCCGGGCGGGCGGCCTGGCGTTCGGTGGTGGCGGAATTCTGGGCATCGCTCGGCCCGGAGCGCGACCGGGCCGACCCCAGCGCGAGGCAGGCCGAGGGCGCTGCCAAGGCGGGGTCGGGCGCTGCGGTCTGCGCCCGCTGCGGCCGGCCCACGGTCCGGCGCTGGGGACGCGGAGGGGCGTTCGTCGGCTGCTCCGGCTACCCTGGCTGCAAGGCGACACGGAGCCTCGCCGGGTGAGGTCGGCGAGGCCCCGCGAGGCGGCGGTGGAGCCCTGCGCGCGCGCGGACGTGGGGAGGTGTGGGAGGCCCATTCCTTGACACCCTCCGCAACCCCCTGCTACGACAAACCTCGACCCCCCCGCCGGAAAACCGAAGCGATTCCGGCGATTCCGGCCCCCTCCGCACGGAGAGCGACAGCGATGATCCAGTACCTGGCCGAGTTCTTCAGAGAAGGTGGCCCGTTCATGTTCGTGAACCTGGTCATCCTGGCGGTGGCGGTGGCCATCGTCGTCGAGCGGACCATCTCGCTCGGCTTCAAGCTGAACCTGAACGCCCGCCCCTTCATGGAGCAGATCCAGAAGCTGGTGATGGCCGGCAACGTCGACAAGGCCATCAAGCTCACCGAGGCCGCCCCCACCGCCGCGCTCGCCAAGGTGATCCGCGCCGGCCTGGCCCAGGCCAACCGCGGCCAGGAGGCGGTGGCCCGCTCGCTCGAGGAGGAGGTCCTCGAGGAGACCCCGCTCATCACTCGCCGCATCGCCTCGCTCTGGTCGCTCGCCAACGTCGCCACGCTGGTGGGCCTCATCGGCACCATCACCGGCCTCATCGGGACCTTCCGCTCGCTGGGGGCGGCCACCCCGGAGATGAAGCAGATGATGCTCTCCCGCGGCATCTCGGAGGCCATGAACAACACCGCCTTCGGCCTCATCATCGCGGTGCTCTGCATCGTCGGGCACCTCATGCTCTCGTCGAAGGCCAAGGCCATGGTCGAGGAGCTCGAGGTGAACGGCCTCAGGCTCGAGAACATGCTCTCCCGGCGGACCGCCGGCGAGACCAACCCTCTCGACGTCGCCGCGCGGCGCGCCTAGCCCCGGAGGGTCGCGGTTCATGCGCCGCTGGAAGCACGACGAGGAGCACGCGGGCGAGCTGAACATCGTTCCGTACCTCGACGTCGTCACCAACCTGGTGATGTTCATGCTCCTCTCCATCACCGGGCTCATCGCGCTCGGGGTGGTGAACGTGTCGGCGCCCAAGATCGGCGGCGAGGCCGCCGCCGCAGGCGACGCCAACGCCCCGAGGCTGCTCCTCACCGTGGCCATCTCCAAGAGCGGCTTCTACGTGGCCGGGGCCGGCGGTGTCCTCGGGGGCGCGGCCGACCAGCCGACCGTGGACGCGAGGCAGGCGCCCACCGTGCCGCTCAAGGACGGGAAGTACGACTACCCCGCGCTCACCGCGCTGCTCGCGAAGGTGAAGGAGCGCTACCCCCAGGAGACGAACGTCATCCTCTCCGCCGACCCGGAGACGCCCTACGACGTGCTCGTCCACACCATGGACGCCGCCCGGGAAGTGAAGGTGAAGACCTCCGACGGCAGCACCGAGAAGAAGCCCCTCTTCTTCGACGTGTCCCTCTCGCTCGTCGGGTAGCGCGCCATGGCCTCCACGCTCGAGAGCGGCGCGACGGGCGCCACCGCCGACTGGGCGAGCTACGCGCGCCAGCGGGACCAGCGGCGGCGCCGCCAGGGCCGGGCGTCGCTGGGAGACGTCACCGAGCTGAACATCGTGGCCATGATGGACATGATGACCATCCTGCTCGTCTTCCTGCTCAAGTCGTACCAGGCCTCGTCGCTCTCCGTGAACATGTCCGAGGAGCTGAAGCTCCCCCTCTCCACCACCCAGGTGCAGCCGCAGGACAACATCAACGTCACCGTCGCCATGAACGGCGTGACCGTGAACGACAAGGTGGCCGTCCGGGCCGAGAACGGCATGCTCCCGGCAGCGGCGAAGCAGGACGGCCGAGCGGACGCCTTCTACGTCGCGGCCCTCTACGACGCGCTGAAGCGCGAGGTCGACAAGCAGAAGTACGTCGCGCAGTACAATCCCAAGGCCCCCTTCATGGGCCGGGTGAACGTGATCGCCGACCGGCGCGTCCCGTACCGTACGCTGATGGAGGTGCTCTACACCGCCGGCCAGGCGGAGCTCGGCGAGTACAAGTTCATGGTGCTGAAGAACGACTGACCCGGGCCGCGCAGCTCCGGCCCGCGCCCCCGTCCGGCGGAGCGCAACCTCGCACCCCGCTACCGTCGTGCCGCGCTCGCCCTGGCCGAGAGCTCGGCGCAGGCGAGGCAGTCGAGCGCCAGCGGCATGGCCGCGAGCCGCTTCGGCTCGATGGGCTCGGCGCAGGTCCGGCAGACGCCGTAGCGCCCCGCCTCGAGCCGCTCCAGCGCCGCGTCGATGCGAGCGACCTCGGCCCGTTCCGCCTCGCCCAGCAGATCGAGGCGCGCCTGGGCCTCCTCGGACTGGGCCTCGTCGCCGTGCTCCACCTCGCGCTCGCTGCGAATCTGGGCAATGCCGGCGTCGGCCCGCTGGGCGAGCTCCAGAAGCTGCAGGCGCCTCCGCTCCAGCCCTTCCTTCACCGTCCGGAGCTCCTCGGGACGCATGGGAACCCTCCATCGCGCGAGGGCGCGCCGGTCCACGCCGGGCCGCGCCACCCTCCGGAAGCATGGGCCGCGCGGCGGAGCAGGGCAAGGCGCGCCGGTCCGGGAAAAAGGGGGGCTGGGAAATCCCGCGCGCTCGACTAGGATGCGCCCGGCGATGGCAGACCGGGTCACGGTGCTGGGAGGCGGGCTCGCCGGCAGCGAGGCGGCCTGGGTGCTCGCCTCGGCCGGCGTGGAGGTGGACCTCCACGAGATGAAGCCGATCCGGCGCAACCCGGTACAGCGGCTCGACGGGCTCGCCGAGCTGGTGTGCTCCAACTCGCTGCGCTCCGACAACCCCCACAACGCCATCGGTCTCCTCCACGAGGAGCTGCGCCGCCTCGGCAGCCTGGTGCTCGTCTGCGCCGACGAGGCCCGCGTGGCGGCCGGTGATGCCCTGGCGGTGGACCGGGAGCGCTTCAGCGCGCTCGTCACGGCGCGGCTGGTGGCCCACCCTGGCGTCCGGCTGCACCGGGGCGAGGTCGAGCGGCTGCCCGCGCCGCCCGGGCACGCGGTGGTCGCCACCGGGCCGCTCACCTCCGACGCGCTCGCCGCAGCGCTCTCCGGCCTGGTCGGCGACCGGCTCGCCTTCTACGACGCCATCGCCCCCATCGTCGCCGCCGAGAGCATCGACATGCAGGTCGCCTTCGCGGCTTCTCGGTACGGGAAGGGTGGCGACGACTACCTGAACCTGCCGTTCGACGAGGCGCAGTACCGCGCCTTCGTCGAGGCCCTGCTCGCCGCGGAGAAGGTGGCGCCCCACGGAGTCGAGGAGCCGCGCTACTTCGAGGGGTGCCTGCCCATCGAGGTGATGGCCGAGCGGGGGCTGGACGTGCTGCGCTACGGTCCCATGAAGCCCGTGGGCCTCGAGGATCCCCGGACCGGGAGGCGTCCGCACGCCGTGGTGCAGCTGCGCCGCGAGGACGTCGCCGGCACCGCCTGGAACCTGGTGGGCTTCCAGACCCGGCTGACCTGGCCCGAGCAGCGGCGCGTCTTCCGCGCCTTCCTGCCCGGGCTCTCCGACGCGGAGTTCCAGCGCCTGGGGCAGGTGCACCGCAACACCTTCGTGGACGCGCCGCAGGTGCTCGCGCCCGACCTCTCGCTGCGGGAGGCCTCGCACCTCTTCCTCGCCGGCCAGATCACCGGTGTCGAGGGGTACGTCGAATCGGCGGCGTCCGGACACACCGCCGCACGGGCGGTGCTCGACCGCCTGGCGGGGCGCCCGTTCCGGCCGCCCCCGCCGGGCACGGCGCTCGGCGCGCTCCACCGCCACGTCACCGGCGAGGCCCACCCGCCCGGCACCGGCTACCAGCCCACCAACGTCGTCTACGCGCTGTTCCCCCCGCTGCCCGGACGCCACCGCGGCAAGGAGGCCCGCAAGGCCGCCTACGCCGAGCGGGCCCGCCGGGAGATCCAGGAGTGGATCCCGTGAGAGGTCTCCGCCCGTTCCGCGCCGCCAGGGCACCCGCCGCCGCCTGCCGGGCCCTGGTCGCCGCGGCCGCGCTCGCCGCCTTCGCCGCGTCGTCGCTGGCCGCATGCTCCGGCCGCTCCGCTCCGCCGGCGAGCGCCGGCCGGCGCGTCGCCGAGGGACAAGCCCAGGGGCTGCGCGCTTCTCCGGACGGGACGCGGCTCGCCTGGCTCGCCCGCTGCGTCCGAACGCCGCTCCCCAGCCTTCCTCAGGGCCTCGCCTCCTGCGACCTGATGGTCGCGCCCACCGCCGGCGGAGCCGTGGCCCGCGTCGCCGAGGGGGTGAGCTCACTCGACATGGGGTTTGCCTGGGGGCCGGACGGATCGCTCGCAGCGCTCGCCGACCACGACCACGCGGCCGGCGCCGGCGCGCTCGTGGTCCTTCGCCCGGGCGGCACGCCGCAGCGGCTGGCGGCCGGCGTCACCTTCTACGGCTTCGGCGCCGGCGGGGAGCTCGGCTACGTTGCGTCGGGAGAGCTGCACCTGATGCCCCCAGGCGGCAGGCCCGCACCGGTGGCCGGCGGCGGGCGCGTGGCCACCTTCGAGTTCGATCCGGCCGACCCGTCGAAGCTCCTGGCGCGCGGCCTGCCGGCCTCCGGCGGGGCCCTGCTGCGGGTGAGCGGCGGGGTGGCGCTGCCCGAGACCCGAACGCCGGCCGGCGACTACGCCTGGGCTCCCGGCGGCCGGTTCGCGGCGGCGACGGTCCGCGGCGATGGAGGCGCGTGGGACCTCCTCCTGTGGCGGACCGGAAGCCCCAGGCCGGCCCGGATCGGCCGCAACGTGCAGGCCTTCTCCTTCGCCCGCGACGGGTCGGCCGTGGCCTTCCTGGCGGGGATGGCGCCCGGCCGCCCCGGCGATCTGCAGGCCGCGCCGCTCGCCGGGGTCGAGGATCCCGCCAGGGCCACCGCGGCGGTGGTGGCCCGAGGCGTGGGAGAGATGCGCTGGGCGTCCAGCGCTCCCCGGCTCGGCTGGCTCGAGAGCTTCGACCCGCGGGTGCGCTCCGGCACGCTCGGCGTGGGAGGACCCGGCGCGCCCCCAGCGACCTTCGGGAAGAACGTGACCGCCTTCGACCTCTCGCCGGACGCCTCGCAGGTGGCCTGGCTGGAGCACGTCACCGCCGGCGGCTACTCGGTGGACCTGAAGGTCGCGCCCGCGGCCGGCGGGGAGGGGACTCCCGTGGCCCGTGGCGCCTTCGGCTTCGACTTCTCGCCGGACGGCCGCTGGCTCTACTACCGGTCGAGCTGCGTCCGGAACGCCGAGGCCTGCGACCTGAGCCGCGTTCCGGCGACCGGCCCGGTGGCGGGCAAGGAGCCGGAGCGCATCGCCGAGGGCGTGAAGAGCTTCGAGTTCGACCGCGCCCGGCCCGGCCGGCTGCTGGTCGGCTACGCCCGCAAGGACCTGCCCGCGCTCGACCTCGCGGTCTGGCAGGACGGCAGGCTCACCGCGCTGGACCAGGTGGTGCTGCCCGGGAGCGCGCGCTTCCTCCCGCCGGACGGACGGCACGTCGGCTACGTGGTGGTGGACCCGAGGCGGGCGGGTGTGTACGTCGCCGAGGTGCCCTGAGGCCCCACCCGAACTGGCCGGCCGCGGGGGCACGTGCTACCGAGGGAGCGTGGCCCTCGACCTCGCCGCGCTCCCCGAGGAGATCCGGCGCTTCGCGCGCTGGCTCGAGAGCGAGCGGCGCGTCTCGCCGCACACGCTCAAGGCCTACCTCGGCGACCTCTCCGGCTACGCCCGGTACCTGGCGCAGAACGGGGTGGCGCTGGTGCCGTCCTCACCACTCGCGGTGCGCGGCTGGCTCGGGCGCGAGGCCGGCACCTGCGGTCCGTCGAGCCTGGGACGGAAGCTCTCGTCGGTGCGGTCCCTCTACCGGTTCCTCGTGAAGGAGAAGCTCGCCTCCTCCAACCCCGCTCGCAGCGTCCAGGCGCCCCGGAAGCCGCGGAAGCTGCCGGAGGTGCTGCCCGAGGAGGAGGTCGCGGCGCTCGTCGAGGCCCCGGCCCTGGCGGGGCCGCTGACGCTGCGCGACCGGGCCTTCCTGGAGCTGCTGTACTCGAGCGGGCTGCGCGTCTCGGAGCTCGTCGGTCTCGACGTGAACGGGATCGATCTCGCCGACGGGCTCGTCCGTGTCGTCGGAAAGGGCCGGAAGGAGCGGGTGGTGCCGGTAGGTCGGCCGGCCCTCGAGGCGCTCTCGCGCTGGCTCGACGAGGGGCGGCCGGTCCTGCGGCAGGGGCCGGACCGCGCCCGGGCCGGCGAGGCGCTCTTCCTCAACTACCGCGGCGGCCGCCTGTCGGCGCGCTCGGTGGCGCGCCGCCTCGACCGCTGGGTTCTCGCGGCTGGCCTGCCTCGCCACGTGCACCCCCACGTGCTCCGCCACTGCTTCGCCACCCACCTGCTCGGCAACGGCGCGGACCTCCGGGGAATCCAGGAGCTCCTCGGCCACGCCTCGCTCTCCACCACCCAGCGCTACACGCACCTCGACTGGAAGCGGCTCGCCGAGGTCTACGATTCGGCGCATCCACGCGCCGGCGATGTCCCGCGCCCGGGGAACTGAGGCCTGCGCCGCCGAAACACGCCACGCCGACTCGCGGTAGACGTTGCCCGCTCGGCGCAACCACGGTAGATGCAGCGCATGATGCACGGGACCACGGTGCTCTGCGTCCGGCGCGACGGCCAGGTGGCCATGGCCGGCGACGGCCAGGTGACCCTCGACACGACGGTGATGAAGGCCAGCGCCCGGAAGGTGCGGCGCCTCGCCGAGGGGCAGGTGCTGGCCGGCTTCGCCGGTGCGACCGCCGACGCCTTCACGCTCTTCGAGCTCTTCGAGGCCAAGCTGAAGGAGCACGCCCGCTCGCTGCCCCGCGCGGCGGTGGAGCTCGCCAAGCAGTGGCGAACCGACCGCTTCCTGCGCCGGCTGGAGGCGCTGCTGATGGTCGCCGACCGGGAGCACCTGCTCGTGCTCTCCGGCTCCGGTGACGTCATCGAGCCGGACGCGGTCTCCGGCGGAGCCGCGGCCGCCATCGGCTCGGGAGGCCCCTACGCGCTGGCCGCGGCCCGCGCCCTGCTCGGCCACTCTGCGCTACCGGCCCGGGCCGTCGCCGAGGAGGCGATGAAGCTCGCCGCAGCGATCTGCATCTACACCAACGACCACATCACCCTCGAGGAGCTCTAGTGCAGCCCAAGGATCTGACGCCGCGCCAGATCGTCGCCGAGCTGGACCGGCACATCGTGGGCCAGCACGCCGCCAAGCGGGCGGTGGCCATCGCGCTGCGCAACCGCTGGCGGCGCCAGCGGGTCGGGATCGACCTCCGCGACGAGATCCTGCCGAAGAACATCATCCTCATCGGCCCCACCGGCGTGGGGAAGACCGAGATCGCCCGCCGGCTGGCGCGGCTGGCCGACGCGCCCTTCGTGAAGGTCGAGGCCTCCAAGTTCACCGAGGTCGGATACGTCGGGCGCGACGTGGACGCGATGATCCGCGACCTCGTCGAGGCCTCGGTGAAGCTCGTGAAGGCCGAGGAGATGGATCGCCTGCGGGAGAGGGCGCAGGAGGCGGCCGAGGAGAAGATCCTCGACGCGCTCGGTCACTCCGGCGGCGGCATGGGCTTCCGGGCCGGCGTCCGGCCGGTCGGCGAGGTCGCCGTGGCCAGCCCGCGGGACAAGGCCAGGGCCCAGCTCCGGGCCGGCACCCTCGACGAGGAGGAGGTGGAGGTCGAGGTCCCGGAGAAGGGCGGCCCGGCCATGCCCATGGTGGCCGGCCCGGGAATGGAGGAGATGGCCCAGTCGATCCAGGAGATGTTCCAGTCGATGGGCCAGGGGGGGCAGGGGCCTCTCGGGTCGATCTTCGGGGCCAAGAAGCGCAAGCGCCGGCTCAAGGTGCGGGAGGCGCTCGAGGTCCTCGCCGAGGACGAGGCCAGCCGGCTGGTGGACATGGAGCGGGTGGTTCGCGAGGCCCTGGACCGGGCCCAGAACCACGGCATCGTCTTCATCGACGAGGTCGACAAGATCGCCTCCCGGGACGCCGTCGGCGGGCCGGACGTCTCGCGAGGCGGCGTGCAGCGCGACCTCTTGCCGGTGGTGGAGGGTGCGACCGTGGCCACCAAGTACGGGGCGGTGAAGACCGATCACATCCTCTTCATCGCCGCCGGCGCCTTCCACCTCGCCAAGGTCTCGGACCTCATCCCCGAGCTCCAGGGGCGGTTCCCCATCCGTGTCGAGCTAGAGCCGCTGACCCGCTCCGACCTGGCCCGCATCCTCCGGGAGCCGTCGAGCGCCCTCACCCGCCAGTACGCGGCGCTGCTCGCCACCGAGGGGGTGGACGTCACCTTCCGGGACGACGGCATCGAGGAGCTGGCCCGCATCGCCGAGGAGGTGAACGAGCGCACCGAGAACATCGGGGCGCGCCGGCTCCACACGGTGATGGAGCGGCTCCTCGACGAGATCTCCTTCGACGCCGACCGGCTCTCCGGCGCCCATGTGGTGGTGGACGCCAAGATGGTGCGGGATCGGCTCGAGGGCGTGGCGCGCGACGAGGACCTGTCGCGCTACATCCTCTGACCCGGCCCGGGCGACGTGCCGGCGGCCGCCCGGCCTCGCCGGCGGGCCAGGGCCTTGCGAAGCTCCTCCGCCCACAGCACCAGGCTCCCCGCCGCCACGATGGAGAGCACGTCCTGGAGCGAGAGCGGGACGGTGCGGAAGAACCGCCCCAGCGGCTGGAACCAGACCACCGCCGCCTGGAGCAGGACGGAGAGGAGCAGCCCCCCCGCCAGCCAGCGGTTCCGCAGGAGCCCGAGGCGCAGGGCCGAGCGCGTCTCGGACCGGCAGTTCAGCACGTTGAACCACTCGCAGACGGCGAGCAGCGTGAAGGTCGCGGTCTGGGCGCGCGGGAAGGGGACGCCGCGCATCAGCGAGAGGGCGAAGAAGCCCAGGGTGACGGCGACGATGGTCGCGCTCATCAGGAGCAGGCGGCCGAGCAGCGGTCGGGTCAGGAGCCGCTCCTCCCTGGGAATGGGCGGGCGGTGCATCTCGTCGCCCTCCCTCGGCTCCATCACCAGGTTCACGGTGATGGTCCCCTCGGTGACCACGTTGTTCCAGAGGATCTGCACCGAGGCGAATGGGAGGGGAAGCCCGGCCAGCAGCGCCAGGACCAGCACCACGACCTCCGCCAGCCCGGTGGAGAGGAGCAGCAGCAGCGCCTTCTTGATGTTGCGGTAGACGACGCGCCCCTCGTCCACGGCGGCGACGATGGTGGCGAAGTCATCGTCGGTGACGACGATCTCCGAGGCCTCCTTGGCGACGTCCGTGCCGGCGAGCCCCATGGCCACGCCGACGTCGGAGCGCGCCAGCGCCGGCGCGTCGTTGACGCCGTCGCCGGTCATGGCGACCACCTCGCCCGAGGCCTGCAGGGCCTCCACGATGCGCAGCTTCTGCTCGGGGTGAACCCGGGCGAACACCGAGACGTGCGGCAGCGCACGCGCCAGCGCGGCGGCGTCCGTCGCCTCCAGCTCGCGGCCGTCGAGGGCCAGGTCGCCGTCCCGGGCGATGTCCAGCATTCGGGCCACCGCCACGCCGGTGGCCTTGTGGTCCCCGGTGACCATGACGGTGCGGATGCCGGCCGCACGGCAGAGCCGGACCGCCTCGCGCGCCTCGTCCCGCGGCGGATCCATCTGGCCCACCAGGCCGAGGAACGTGGCCTTTCCGATCAACGCCTCGTAGGCGGGCCGGTCCAGGGCCGAGGCCTCGCGGATCTCCGCAACCGCCAGCACGCGCAGGGCTGCGCCGCCCAGCCGCTCCGCCGCGTCGGTCGCGGCCCGGCGCCCGGCCTCTCCGAGCGCGCGCACGGCCTCGCCGCGCCGCTCCGCGCCACACAGGTCCAGCACCCGCTCCGGCGCCCCCTTCACCACGAGCAGCGGGCCGGCCGGGCCGTCGTGCAGCGTGGCCATCATCTTGGACGATGTGCTGAAGGGAATCTCGCCGCGCCTCGGGTACCTGCCGCGAAGGGCCTCCGGGTCGACGCCGGCCTTGCGGGCGAGCGCGAGGAGCGCCGCCTCGGTGGGATCGCCGAGGGCCTCCCAGCGCCGCGGGCCGTCGTCCCGGAGGCGGACGACGGCGTCGTTGCAGAGGACGCTCGCCTCGACCAGCGCGCGCAGGCCAGGGTCGCCCGCCGCCAGGGCCGGCGCCGGGCCCTCCAGCACCTGGCCGTCGGGGGCGTAGCCGGTCCCGGTGACCCGCAGCTCGCGCCCGCCGGGCAGCACCAGCGCAGTGACGGTCATCTCGTTGCGGGTGAGGGTCCCGGTCTTGTCGGTGCAGATGACGGTGGTACAGCCCAGGGACTCGACGGCGGCGAGCCGCCGCACGATGGCGCGGCGCCCCGCCATCCGCTGCATCCCCACCGCCAGCGCCACCGTCATGGCAACCGGCAGACCCTCGGGGACGGTGGAGACGAGCTGGCTGATGGCCACCATGAGGATGCGGTCGAAGGAGAGCCCGCGCGCCAGCCCCGCCGCCAGCACCACCGCAAAGACGCCCAGCGCCGCGAGCGCCAGCCACCTCCCGAGCTGCCCCATGCGGCGCTCGAGCGGCGTGGGCCCATCCTCCGCGCCCTCCGCCAGCAGGGCGATGCGGCCGACCTCGGTGGCGGAGCCGGTGGCCACCACGACGGCGCGGGCGCGTCCAGCCGCGAGGTGGGTCCCCGCGTAGACCATGTTGGTGCGCTCGGGCAGTTGCGTCTCCGCCCCGAGCCGTCCCTCGACCTTCGCCACCGGCTCGGACTCGCCGGTGAGGGCGGCCTCCAAGAGCTCCAGGCCGGCGGCCGAGAGCAGCCGAGCATCGGCCCCGACCGCGTCACCCGCCG
>Ga0209253_10000862_pt1 | contig 26346 bp, 23 predicted proteins | sample FrelakmetBRP12BR_FD_187145 | JGI IMG/M metagenome (GOLD analysis project Ga0209253, IMG submission 187145) | Freshwater lake sediment microbial communities from the University of Notre Dame, USA, for methane emissions studies - BRP12 BR (SPAdes)... | ecosystem: Environmental > Aquatic >...
CGTGGCGCAGCGGGTCGAGGTCGGTGATGCCGAGCACCCAGGCGACGAGCGAGCCAGCCCCGGAACCGCGGCCAGGGCCTACGGGGACGCCGTTCCCGCGCGCCCAGCGGATGAAGTCCGCGACGATGAGGAAGTAGCCGGCGAAGCCCATCTGGCAGATGACGTCGAGCTCGGTCGCGAGCCGGGCATCGTAGGCCTCGCGCAGGATCGCAGGCCCCTTCTTGTCCGTGGGCTGCATCATCGCCGGTGCCGCGAGCCGCGCCGCGAGCCCCTTGCGCGACTCCTCGCGCAGGAACTCCTCCGTGGTCTGCCCGGCAGGCACCGGGTACGCGGGCAGCGAGGCCTGGCCGAGGCGCATCTCGAGATTCAGCCGCTTGGCGATCTCCACCGAATTCTCGATGGCCTCGGGGACGTCGGCGAAGAGCTTCTCCATCTCCTCGGGCGAGCGCAGGTACTGCTCCTCGCTGTAGCGCCGCGGGCGGGAAGCGTCGGCGAGCAGCGCGCCGTCGTGGATGCAGACACGCGCCTCGTGCGCCTCGAAGTCGTCGCGCGCGAGGAACCGAACGTCGTTGGTCGCGACGACGGGCACGCCCTGCGCCACCGCGAGCGCGAGCGACCCGGCGATGCACTCCTCCTCGCCCGGCCGCCCGGTTCGCTGCAGCTCGAGGTAGTAGCGGTCCCCGAAGAGCGCGAGCCAGGCCTCGAGCGCCGAGCGCGCGTCGGGCTCGCGGCCCGCGAGCAGCGCGCGACCGACGTCGCCCTCGCGGCCGCCCGAGAGCGCGATGAGCCCCGCGGTGGTAGCGGCGTCCAGCCACTCGCGGCGCAGGGTCGGCCCGTGCCGGCCCTGGCCCTCGAGATACGAGCGCGTGACGAGGCGGGTCAGGTTGCGGTAGCCGCGGTCGTCCTGGCAGAGCAGCACCAGCCGGCTCGGCTCCGCGCGCTCGCCGTCTTCGTGGAGAAGCGCATCGACGCCCACCAGCGGCTTCAGCCCCCGGGCCTGCGCCGCCGTATAGAACTTCACGAGCGCGAACAGGTTGCCCTGGTCCGTCAGCGCGACCGCCGGCATTCGCAGGCGCGCGCAGGCGTCCGCGAGACCCTCGCGCAGGAGCTTGCCGTCCTTGCGCTCGCTCTCGATGCGCACGACGCCGTCCACGAGCGAATACTCGGTGTGCACGCGCAGGTGGACGAAACGTGCCATGTCGGGTCGCGTCAGCGGGGAAGGCAGGATTGTACCGGGGCGAAGCTCCGGCGGTGCACCGCCGATGGCCCGAGCCGGCGGAGCGCCGCGACGTGCTCCGCGGTCGGGTAGCCCTTGTGCACCGCGAGCCCGTATCCCGGGTAGCGGGCGTCGAGCTCGCGCATGAACGCGTCGCGCGTGACCTTCGCGATGACCGACGCGGCGCTCACGCTCGCGACCGTCGCGTCACCCTTCACCACCGCCTCGCCCGTGCACTCGAGGGGCAGCCCGCGCAGGTCCGGGCAGCGGTTGCCGTCCACCACGACGTGCGATGGAGGCAGGTGCAGCGCGAACAGCGCGCGCCGCATCGCGAGCAGCGTCGCCTGCAGGATGTCGAGCGCGTCGATTTCACAGGCATCCGCCCACCCCAGTCCAAAGGACAGGCTCCGGGCCCGGATCGCCACGGCGAGTTGCTCGCGCCGCGCGGGCGAGAGCACCTTGGAGTCGGCGAGCCCCTCGATCGGGCGCGAGGGATCCAGGATCACGGCCGCCGCGACCACGGGCCCGGCGAGTGGCCCGCGGCCGGCCTCGTCCACGCCCGCGGTGAGCCCGCGCATGTGCCAGTCGAACCCCGCCTGCGACGGGTCCCGGACGGCCCTCATGCCGGCCCGCGCCGTCCCGCGACGAGATCGAGGATTGCCTCGGCAGCGCGGGCACTCGCGTCCCGGCGCAGCGACTGGTGAATTGCGCCGAAGGCATCCGCGAGCGCCGGCAGGTCCGGGCGCTCGAGCTGGCCGAGCACGGCAGGTCCCAGCACCTCGGCTCGCACCTGGGCCTGGAAGAACTCCGGCACCAGCGCCCGTCCCGCGAGCAGGTTCGGCTGCGAGAAGAACTCCGTCTTGACGAGCCCCAGCCCGCGCAGCAGCCAGTTCGTGAGCGGCGCGACCCGGTAGGCGACCACCATCGGGCGCTTCACGAGCGTCGCCTCCAGCGTCGCCGTACCCGACGCGAGCAGCACGGCGTCGCTGGCGGCCATGCACTCCTGTGCCCGGCCATCGACGACCCGCACGTCCACGCCTGGCGCTTGCGCCGCGAGAGCGCCCGTGAACGATCGCCGGGCCGCGTCGTTGGCCATCGCCGCCACAAACGAGATGTCTGGCCGGCGCGACGCAAGCCACGCGATCGTCGCCGCGAACGGCGGACCAAGCCGGCTCACCTCGCCCAGGCGGCTGCCGGGCAGGACCGCGACGACCGCGCCGCCGGACATGCCGAGCTCGGCCCGCGCGGCGGCCCGATCGCTCTCCAGCGGAATGCGGTCGGCAAGCGGGTGTCCGACGAACTCGGCGCGCACGCCGTGGGCACGGTAGAAATCGACCTCGAAGGGCAACAGGCAGAGCACGAGGTCCACGGCGTTGCCGATCGTCCGCACCCGACCCTGCCGCCAGGCCCACACCTGCGGGCTCACGTACTGGACGGTCGGTACGCCGCGCGACTTGAGCGCAGCCGCGACGCGCAGGTTGAACTCCGGCGAGTCGATGCCGACGTAAGCGTCCGGGGCGGCCGCCGCGAGCCGTGACACGAGCGCGCGCCGCAGGCGCAGCAGGCGCGGCAGGTGTCGCAGGACTTCGGCGAGCCCCATGACTGCGAGTTCGTCGGCCGCATACCAGGCCTCGCAGCCGGCCGCCGCCATGCGCGGCCCGGCGATTCCGAAGAACCGCGAGCCCGGGGCACGGGCCGCGAGGGCCTCGACCAGCGGGCCGCCGAGGTTGTCGCCGGACGCTTCGCCGGCGACGAGCCCGAAAGATCCCGTCTGTGCCGCAGCGCTCACGTCCAGGCGGCCCTGCTCAGCGCACGATGCCGCGCGTGGCCCGCGGCATGAAATCCACGAGCGCGCGGAGTTCCTTCTGCTCCCGGGCCAGGGCCTCGAGCTGGGTGGACGCCTCTGCAAGCTTGAGGCCCGAGCGGTACAGCAGCCGGAAGGCCGCGCGGATGTTGCGGACCTGCTCCGGGGTGAAGCCGCGCCGCTTCAGGCCTTCCGCATTGATGCTGTGCGCGCCGGCCGGCTGGCCGACCGCCATGACGTACGGCGGCACATCGAGCGTCACGGCGGCATTGTTGGCGATGAACGCGTGCACGCCCACCTGTACGAACTGGTGGATACCGGAGAGCCCGCCCATGATGACCCAGTCGTCGAGGTGCACGTGGCCGGCGAGCGTCGCATGGTTCGCGAGCACGCAGTGGCTGCCCACCACGCAATCGTGCGCGACGTGCGAGCAGGCCATGAAGAGGTTGTCGCAGCCGATGCGCGTGACGCCCCGGTCCTGCACGGTGCCGCGGTGGATCGTGGTGCACTCGCGGATCACGTTGCGGTCGCCGATCTCGAGACGCGTGATTTCGCCGTCGTACTTCTGGTCCTGCGGATCCGCACCGACCGAGGCGAACTGAAAGATGCGGTTGTCCTCGCCGATGCGCGTCGGCCCCTCGATGACGACGTGCGGCCCGACGATCGTTCCACGCCCGATGCACACGCCGGCGCCGATCACGGCGTAGGCGCCAACCGCGACGCCCGGCGCGAGCTCGGCGTCCCCCGCGATCACGGCGGTCGGATGGATCGAACCTGTCATTCCCCGCTCCACTGCTCGCGATCGCCGGCGATCAGCCCGGCATGACCATCATCTCGGCACTGGCAACCTCGCTGCCGTCCACGGTCGCCGTGATGGAGTACTTCCAGATGGTGCGGATCCTGCGCTCCAGCACCGCCGTGAACTTCACCTGGTCGCCGGGAACGACCGGACGGCGAAAGCGCGCCTTGTCGATACCCGCGAAGTAGAAACGGACCGACTCGTCCGGGTAGATCCCCGCAGTCACGAAGGTGAGGATGCCCGCAGTCTGCGCCATGGCCTCCAGGATCAGCACGCCCGGCATCACCGGGCGCCCCGGAAAGTGGCCGACGAAGAACTCCTCGTTTATCGTGACGTTCTTGAGCGCGACGATGCGCTCGCCGGACACGCACTCGAGGACCCGGTCCACGAGCAGCATGGGGTAGCGGTGCGGCAGGCGCCGCATGACCTCGTCGATGTCGAACCCGCCGGACTCACTCATCGTCCTCGCCCCCCTTTATCGAGCCCGCGTCGCCCTCGAGCCGGCGTACGCGCCGCGCAAGGTCCTCGAGCCTGTTGAAGCGCGCCGCATTGCGGTGAAAGTGCTTCGCCTCGTCCGCCCAGAGCGAGCCCGAATAGGCACCCGGCTTGCTGATCGACTTGAATACGGCCGTCCGGCCGGTCAACGCCACGTCGTCGCAGATCACGAGGTGCCCCGCGATGCCGACCATGCCGCCGAGCATGCACCGCTTGCCGATCGTCGTGCTGCCCGAAATCCCGACGCACGCGGCGATCACGGTGTGCGCGCCGATGTGCACGTTGTGGCCGACCTGCACGAGATTGTCGATCTTGACCCCGTCCTCGACCACCGTGTCCTCGATGGCGCCGCGGTCGATCGTGGAGTTGCTGCCGACCTCGACGTCGTTGCCGATGGACACCGCGCCGATCTGCGGCACCTTGACGTACCCATCCACGTCGCGCGCATGACCGAATCCGTCCGCGCCGACGACACTCCCGGGATGCAGGATGCAGCGGGCGCCGATCCGCACGCCCCGGCACAGGGTGACGCGGGCCACGAGCCGCGTGTCGTCGCCGATCTCCACGCCCTCGAGCAGGATTGATCCCGGCCCGATGCTCGCGCGCGGGCCCACGCGCGCGCCGCTCGCGACGAATACCTGCGGCCCGATCCAGGCCGACGGGTCGACGTCGGCGCCCGCCTCCACGATTGCACTCGGGTGACGTCCGCCCTCGACCGTCGCGGCGGGGTACAGGAGCTGGGCGATCCTGGCGTAGGTTGCGTAGGGATTCCGCGCCACGAGCGCCGCGACCGGACAGTCGCCCGCCATCGCGGCGTCGACGACGACCGCCGAGGCGTGCGTCGCCGCCAGATGGCGGCGATAGTGAGGGTTGGCGAGGAACGCGAGGGCGCCCGGCGCCGCATCCTGCAGCGGCGCTACGCGCTCGATCAGGGTATCCGGATCACCGCGTAGCTCGCAGCCGAAGCGTACCGCCAGGTCGGCGAGCCGCGCTGGCATGTTCGCCTCGCGCTGTGGCCGGCTCAGGGCTTGCCGGCGGCGCCCTTGCGCGCCTGGAGCGCGGCGAGCACCTGGTTGGTGATGTCCACGGACGGGCTGGCATAGAGCGCGTCCGCGACCACCACGTCGAACCCGGCGGTCTTCGCGTAGCCCTGGACTTCCTGCAGCACCGTGCGCTGCAGCTGCCCGAGTGCCTCGTTGCGGCGCACGTTCAGGTCTTCCATGAATTCGTTCTGCTTGCGGGCGAGCTCGCGCTGCCCGTCGCGCAGCGTCTTCTCGGCGTTGGCGCGCTCGTTCGCCGCCATCACGGCACCGTCCTTCTGCAGCTTGTCTTCCTTGGCCTTGAGGTCCTTCTGCTGGGCCTCGAGTTCACGGCGACGCGCGGCGAACTCGCTCTCGAGGGCCTGCGACGCAGCCTGCGCCTGCGGCGACTCCTGCAGGAGGCGAGTGACGTTCACCACGCCCACCTTGGTCTCCGCGAGGGCGGCGCCGAAGGGCGCGACGCCGGCGGCAATTGCTACTAGGGCGAGGGTCGTTGTCTTGATGCGCATGGAGCCGTGTACCTCAGAAAGCCTGTCCGATGGAAAACTGGAAGTTCTCGGTCTCGTCACCGTACTCCGTCATGCTGCCCTTCCGGGCATTGAGCGGCAGGGCGTAGCTGAACCGGAAGACTCCCATGGGGGCCATCCACTGGACGGCCACGCCGGTCGAATAGCGCAGTTTATCAAAACTGAAGTTGTAATCCACCGGCGTTATGTTGTCGGGGCCGAAAAACTTCACGTTATCGTTCGAGAATACGTAGCCGGCGTCGAAGAACAGGCTGGCCCGCGCCGAATTCCGGAACTTCTCCGGCATCGGCAGCAGGAGCTCGAACTGGTTCGTGAGCTTGATGTTGCCGCCGTACGGGTTGCCGAAGGTGTCCTTCGGGCCGAGCGTGCTGGCCCTGTAGCCACGCACGCTCTCCGCGCCGCCCGCGAAGAAGTTGCGGTACGGCGGGATCGCGGTCGTGGAGCCCAGCGCCGCCGCATATCCCGTCTCCAGGTTGTTCATGAGGGTGAACCAGCGGCTCAGCGGAACGAACTGCAGGTACTCGTACACCAGCGAGTAGAACTCCACCTCGCTGCCTGGAAGCGTGTATGCGAGATTGACCACGTGGCGCGAACCGCGGTCGGCGAAGATCGACCGGTTGCGCGAGTCGTAGCCCCAGCCGACCGACGTCACGTAGGTGGCGAACTTGGTGCCGTAGTACGTGAACGTGGTCGGCGGCATGCCGACACGCGACTTGCGCGTGTACGTGTTGCCGTTGTTCCTCACCCACTGCAGCGACTGCGCGGCGCTCTGGTTCGGGTCCGTGAACAGGTCCGACTGCTGCGCCGCGAGGCCCGCGCGCACCGACTGGAACTCGGACAGTGGCCAGCCGTAATCGACGCCCAGCGCCCCGGTGCTGGTGTCGAACTGCGACGACGAACTCGTGTACTGGCTGTAATTTCGATAGCTCAGCGAGACCGTGCGCGACACGCCGTCCACGGTCACGTACGGATCGGTGTGCGAGATGCTGTACACCTGGCTGTACTGGCCGCCGTTGACCTCGGCCGCGACGCGGTTGCCCGTGCCCAGGAAGTTGCTGTGCACGAAGTTCGCGTTCAGCATGATCGACTGCGACTGCGAGTAGCCGATGCCGCCGCTGAACTGGCCCGGCAGGCCTTCCTTGACCTTGAAGTCCACGTCCACGAGGTCCGGCGTGCCGGGGACGGGCGTTGTCTCGACCTCCACCTTCTCGACGAACGGCAGGCGCTGCAGGCGCTGCTTCGAGCGCTCGACCGCGGAATTCGACAGGTAGCCGCCTTCCATCTGGCGCATCTCGCGGCGCAGGACGTCGTCGTTGATTCCCGTCGAGCCCTCGAAGTTGATGCGCCGCACGTAGGCGCGGCTGCCCGGCTGCACGAGGAAGGTGATCGAGATCTCCTTCGTCTTCTCGTTCTCCTGGGGCACCGGGTCGATCTTGGCGAAGGCGTAGCCGTCCTGGCCCAGGCGCAAGGCCATGAGCTCGGTCGTGGCGGTAATGTACTTGCGCGAGTAGATGTCGCCACGCCGCACCTGCACCAGGCTCATCAGGGCCGCCTCGGGCACGACGAGGTCGCCGGCGATCTTCACGTCGGACACGCGGTAGACGTCGCCCTCCTTCACGTTGAGCGTGATGAAGATGTCGTCCTTTTCGGCCGCGATGGCGACCTGCGAGGTTTCCACCTCGAAATCGGCGTAGCCCCGGTCGAGGTAGTACGAGGTGAGGGTCTCGATGTCGCCCGAGAGCTCTTCGCGCGAGTACTTGTCGTCCTGCCGGTACCACGACAGCCAGTTCGGCGTCTTGAGCTTGAACTGCTCGCGCAGATCGTCCTCGCTGAAGGCCTGGTTGCCGACGATGTTGATCTGCTGGATCCGCGAGCGCTTTCCTTCCACCACGTCGATCGCGATGCTGACCTGGTTGTTCGGCATGTCGGTGACCCGGGTGTCCACCTTCACGCCGTACTTGCCGCGCGAGTAGTACTGGTCCGTCAGGAAGCGGTCCACCTCGTCGAGCGTCGACTGGTTGAAGACCTTGCCCTTGGCGAGACCGACGTTGCGCAGCGACTTCTCGAGGTCCTCGGTCTTGATGTCCTTGTTGCCGCTGATGGTGAAGCTCTCGATCGACGGCCGTTCCTTCACCACGACGATCAGGGTCCCGCCGTCGCGGCGCAGCTCCACGTCCTTGAAGAAGCCGGTCGCGTACAGGGCGCGCAGCGACTCCTCGACGCGCTGCGCATTCATCCGGTCGCCGATGTTGACCGGCAGGTAATTGAAGACGGTGCCTTCGCTGATGCGCTGCAGGCCCTCGATCTGGACGTCACCGACGGTGAAATCGCCCATGGTTGCCTGGGCGAACACGGCGGGTACGGCAAGCAGGGCCGGCAGCGCGGCCACGTATTTGAATCGCATGGCGGGCGGCTCAGCTGAACAAGCGGGAAAGGTCGTTGTAGAAGGCGAAACTCATCAGCACCAGCAGCAGCGCGATCCCGATCCGCTGGCCCACCGCCTGCGCGCGCTCCGACAGCGGGCGGCCCTTGGCGAGTTCCAGCAGCTGATAGACGATCTGGCCGCCGTCGAGGATGGGAATGGGCAGCAGGTTCAGCACGAAGAGACTCACACTGACGATGGAAAGGAAGGACAGGAACGCAAGTATGCCCTGCCGCGCCGAGAAACCCGCGTATTCCGCGATGTTGATGGGACCGCTCAGGTTCCGCGCGGACACGTCGCCCGTGGCCACGTTCCACAGCAGGCGCACCGTGAGGGCGGACATGTCCCAGGTCTTGCCCACGGCCTTGCCGAGCGCGGCGACCGGACCGTAGCGCTCGCGGGTGCGCATGTCCTCGGGGACGGGCGCAGGCAGCCCCGGCTGCACGCCGATCCGGCCGATGAGGCGTTCGCCCTCGCGCTGGGCCTCGACCTCGACCGGCAGCACGATGCGGTCGCCGGCCCGCTCGACCGTCAGTTCCAGCGTGCGTCCGGCGGCCGGCTGCACGAGCTTGACGAGCGCCGGGAAGTCAGACACGGGCTGCTCGCCGACCTGCACGACCAGGTCGCCGGGCTCGAGGCCCGCCCGCTCGGCCGGACTGCCCTCGAGGATCTTCCCGACGCGCGCCGGCACTTCGGGGTACCAGAATTCGAAGCCGAGTCGGGGCAGCAGCTCGCCCGGTTCCGTGAGTGCCACGGAACTGCCCTCGATCCGGAGCGGGGCGACACGCATCGCGCCGCCCGGTGCGCGAAGCTCGAGCTCGATCGTCCCGCCTTCCATCACGCGGTCCAGGATCGCGAGCACCACGGCTTCGCGGCTGCCGGTCTCCCGCTGCGCGACCGCGACGATCTCGTCGCCCGCGACCAGGCCCGCACGCGCCGCCACGGAATCCGGGGCGATGTCCCCGAGCACGGGCTTCAGCGCCGGGACCCCGGCGACGAACAGCACCCAGTAGGCGGCGACCGCGAACAGGAAATTGGCGACCGGCCCCGCGAGCAACACCAGGATTCGCTGCCAGATCGGCTTACGGTTGTACGCTGCCGACAGGTCCGCATCTGCGACGGGACCTTCACGCTCGTCGAGGAGTTTGACGTAACCGCCTAATGGAATTGCAGAAATTGCAAATTCCGTTCCCTTCGAATCCATGCGCCGCCAGAGCGGCCGGCCGAACCCGATGGAGAACCGGATCACCCGGACGCCGACGCGCCGCGCCATCCAGAAATGCCCGTACTCGTGCACGGCCACGAGCACGCCGATCGCGAGCATGAACGCCAGAAGGTAACTCAGGATCGTCATGCCCTCGACCTCGCCGCCCCGACGAGCAGGGACTCCGCCAACCCGCGCGCGTGCCTGTCCGCCTCGAGCACCAGCTCGAGCCGGGACGCTTCCTGTCGGTCGTGCCCGTCGAGCACGGCCTCGATGATCTCCGGTATGCGGGCAAAGCCCAGCGTTCCGCCCAGGAAGGCCGCGACCGCCACTTCGTTGGCCGCGTTCAGGACGGCAGGACTCGTGCCGCCGGACTCGGCCGCCTCGCGCGCGAGCCGCAGTGCCGGAAACCGCCCGACGTCCGGCGCCTCGAAATCGAGGCGCGCGGCCGCCACCAGGTCCAGCGATTCTACACCTGAGCTAATTCTTTCGGGCCAGCCTAGCGCGTGCGCGATGGGCGTACGCATGTCCGGGTTACCGAGCTGGGCCAGGATCGAACCGTCCACGTACTCCACCAGTGAATGCACGATGCTCTGCGGATGTACGACCACCTCGACCTGCGAGGGTTCCATTCCGAACAGCAGGCAGGCCTCGATGAGTTCGAGGCCCTTGTTCATCAGCGTCGCGGAATCGACCGAGATCTTGCGCCCCATCTTCCAGCGCGGATGCGCGCAGGCCTGCTCGGGGGTCACGCGCGACAGCTCTGCCCGCGAGGCGCGCAGGAACGGGCCGCCCGAGGCGGTCAGCAGCACACGGCGCACGCCCCGTGGCGCACGCCCGGGCTCCAGACCCGGCGGCATGCACTGGAAGATCGCGTTGTGCTCGCTGTCGATCGGAATCAGGGTCGCGCCACCGCGGCGCGCGGCGTCGATGAGCAGTCCACCGCCCACCACCAGCGCTTCCTTGTTCGCGAGCAGCACGCGCTTCCCGGCCCGCGCGGCAGCGAGCGTCGACGGCAGCCCGGCGGCGCCGACGATCGCGGCCATCACCGCGTCCACGTCCGACGACCCCGCCACGTCTGCGAGCGCATCGGGCCCGCACGCAACCTCGGTCGTGAGGCCGGCGGCGCGCAACCCGGACTCGAGTTCGCGCGCGGCGCCCGGGTCGCTCAATACCGCGACGCGCGGCCGGTGGACGCGGCACTGCTCGAGCAGGCGTGAATGACTGGACGCCGCGGCGAGCGCCGTGACCTCGTAACGGTCGCGATGCCGGGCGAGCACATCCAGCGTGCTAGCGCCGATGCTGCCGGTGCTGCCGAGTACGGCGACACGCATCATGCGGCCACCCCGATCAGCTGCAGGCCGAGGAGAAAGGCCGGACCGGCCGCGGTCAGGCTGTCGATGCGGTCGAGCACGCCGCCGTGGCCGGGCAGCAGGCCGCTGCTGTCCTTGAGACCCACGCGGCGCTTGAACATGCTTTCGACGAGATCTCCCACGACGGATGCCAGGGCCACGGGCATGCACACGGCGAGCCACGCGAGGGTCGGGCGGCCGAACAGCACGGCCCCGAAGAACGCCGCGACCGCGGCGCCCGCCATGCCGGCCACGAAGCCTTCCCAGGTCTTCGCAGGACTCACCCGCGGGGCAAGCTTGTGCCGGCCGAGGCTGCGACCGCCGAAGTAGGCCCCGACGTCGGCCGCGGCAACCAGCACGATGAGATACAGGAGCAGCAGCTGGCCCTGTGGCTCGACGAGCGCCAGGCGCGCAAGCCCGATCGCCGCCGGCACCAGCACGGCGAAGCCGGCCAGGGCGGCGGCCACGCGCCCGCCCCTGGTCGGGGCCAGGACCACCCAGACGAGTGCGACCAGCCACCATGACGCCGCCGCACGCAGGAAGACCGCGAGCCCGGCGGGATCCGCGGTGAGTCGCCACGCGGCGAGCACCGCGAGGCCGATGGCGGCTGCGTAGCCGGCCCGGGCCGCGCCGGTCACGCAGCCCGCGAAGCCCGCCCACTCCCACGCGCCCGCCATCACGACCACCGCCACGACCGCGACGGCCGCGACCGGCGGCATCCCGAGCAGGACTGCGAGTACCACCCCGGCCAGGAGCAAAGCGGTCGCGATCCGCTGCCTGAGGCCGCTAGCCACCGGCCACCTGCTCGGTGGTCAACCCGAAGCGCCGCTGCCGCCCGGCGAACTGACGGAACGCGCGGTCGAGCTCGGCGTCGTCGAAGTCGGGCCACAGGCAGTCGCAGAAGTAGAGCTCCGAATAGGCGAGGTTCCAGAGCAGGAAGTTGCTGATCCGCTGGTCGCCGCCGGTGCGGATGAATAGATCCGGATCCGGTGCGTCACCGAGGACGAGTTCGCGGGCGAACACCGCCTCGTCGATGGCCGCGGGCTCGATCGCGCCCGCGACGGCGGCGGCGGCCAGCCGGCGTGCCGCCTCGACGATGTCCCAGCGGCCGCCGTAGGACAGGGCGACGAACACGTTCATGCGCGTGTTGCCGGCGGTGCGGGCCTCGGCCCGGGCGATCCCCTCACGCACCGGCGGCTTCAGCTTCCCGATGTCGCCCACGAACCGCAGGCGGATGCCGTTGCGGTCGAGTTCGTCCACCTCGCGTTCCATCGCCTCGACGAACAGTTCCATGAGTCGCGAGACTTCCTCGGCGGGCCTGCCCCAGTTCTCGCTCGAGAACGCGAACAGCGTGAGCGCCTCGACCCCGCGTCGCGCGCAGCCCTCGACGGCCGCGCGCACGGCCTTCACGCCCGCACGATGGCCCAGGTGGCGCGGCAGCGCGCGCTTCGCGGCCCAGCGACCATTGCCGTCCATGATGACGGCGACGTGGCGTGGCGTGCCCGGCCCGCGGGTGTGCGTCTGCGCCACGATTCAGACCTGCAGCAGTTCCTTTTCCTTCTCCGCGACCACGTGGTCCACTTCCGCCACGTACTTGTCGGTGAGCTTCTGCACTTCTTCCTGGGCCTTGCGGTCCACGTCCTCGGAGACCAGCTTCTCCTTCAGCATCTCCTTCAACTCGTGCATGACGTCGCGGCGCACGTTGCGGATGGCGACGCGCGCGCCCTCGCCCTCGTGGCGCACGACCTTGGTCAGGTCGCGGCGGCGCTCCTCGGTGAGCGCCGGCAGCGGCACGCGGATCACGCTGCCCGCCGTGGCCGGATTGAGCCCCAGGTCGGACTTCATGATCGCCTTCTCGATCACGGGCACCATCTGCTTTTCCCACGGCACGACGGTGAGCGTCCGCGAGTCCTCGACCGCCACGTTCGCGACCTGCGTGAGCGGCACCTCGCTGCCGTAGTAGTCGACGCGCACGTGCTCGAGCAGGCTCGTGTTCGCGCGACCGGTGCGCAGCTTCTTCAGTTCGTTCTTGAGCGCGGCAACGCACTTCGCCATGCGGTCCGCAGCGTCCTTCTTGATGTCCTCGAGCATGGGCTGTCTCCAGCGGCGGCGCGCGCCGCCTCAGTTCGTGACGAGCGTGCCGACCTCTTCGCCGCGCGCGACGCGCACCAGCGCACCCGCCTCGTTGAGGTTGAACACGCGCAGCGGCAGGGAATGGTCGCGGCAGAGCACGATGGCAGTCGCGTCCATGACGTTCAACCTGCCGTCGAGCACCTGGTCGTAGGTCAGCCGGTCGTAGCGCCGTGCCGCGGGGTTCAGGACCGGGTCGGAATCGTAGATCCCGTCCACCTTGGTCGCCTTGAGCAGCAGGTCCGCCCCGATCTCGATGGCGCGCAGGCTTGCGGCCGTGTCGGTCGTGAAGAAAGGATTGCCGGTGCCGGCCGCGAGGATCGTCACCCGCCCTTTCTCCAGGTGGCGGATGGCGCGGCGCCGGATGTAGTCCTCGCAGACCTCGTTGATGCGGATCGCCGAGAGCACCCGCGCGAACACGCCGATAGACTCGAGCGCGTCCTGCAGCGCAAGCGAGTTCATGACCGTGGCGAGCATGCCCATCTGGTCGCCCGTGACGCGGTCCATGCCGGCCCTTGCGAGGCCCGCGCCGCGGAACAGGTTGCCCCCGCCGATCACGATGGCGATCTGGGCGCCATATTCGCGCACTGCCGCGATTTCCGAGGCAAGGCGCTTCAGGAACAGGGCATCGATGCCGTAGTCGGCGTTGCCCATCAGGGCTTCGCCGGACAGCTTCACCAGGATGCGGCGGTACGCCGGTTTTCCGTCTTCGGGTTCAGGCATGCGGTTTGTCACCTCCGACGGGGCGCCATTATAAGGAACCCCGCTCGCGCGGGGTGCGGCGGCACCAACCGCGATCGGTTAGAACCTCAAGCGCCCCGGACCTGGGCCATCACCTCGGCGGCGAAGTCTTCCTGCTTCTTCTCGATGCCGGCCCCGACTTCGTAGCGCACGAAGCGCAGGACCTTCGCGTTGGCGCGCTTCAGCACCTCGCCCACGGCCTGCTTGTCGTCCTTCACGAACGGCTGGCCCAGGAGCGTGATCTCGCCCAGGTACTTGCGGAGCTTGCCCTCGGTGGCCTTGAGCAGCACTTCCTTGGGCTTGCCCTGCAGCTTGGGATCGGCCGCCGCCTGCGCCACGAAGATCTCCCGCTCCTTCTCCACCTGGCCGGCCGGGACTTCCTCGGCCGAGAGGTACTGCGGATTGATCGCGGCCACGTGCATGGCGAGATCGTGGCCCAGCGACCCGTCGCCGCCTTCGAGGACGACGACGGTGCCGATGCGGCTGCCGTGCAGGTAGGTCGCGACCGGCGTGGCCGAGGCGACGACTTCGAAGCGACGCACGCCGATGTTCTCGCCGATGCGCGCGATGAGCGCACGGCGGGTTTCCTCGACCGTCTGCCCGGAAGGCAGCTTCACGGCCAGGAGCGTCTCGAGGTCGGCAGGCCTCGAATCGAGCGCCGCCCTGGCGACCGACGCCGCAAAGGCCTGGAAGTCCTTCTCACGGGCGACGAAGTCCGTCTCCGAGTTGATCTCGACCAGCGCGACCGACTTCCCGTCCGCAGCGCGCTCGATGGCGACCACGCCCTCGGCCGCGATGCGGCCGGCCTTCTTGTCTGCCTTGGCGAGGCCGGACTTGCGCATGGCCTCGGCGGCGGCCTCGAGGTCGCCGTTCGCCTCCACCAGCGCCTTCTTGCACTCCATCATGCCGGCGCCCGTCCGCTCGCGGAGCGCCTTCACTGCCTCGGCGGTGACGGCCATGGTCACTCCCCCTCTGCAGGGACAGGGGCAGCCTCGGCAGGGGCCACCGGAGCGGCGGCCGCCGGGACCTTCTTGCGGGCGGCCTCACGCCGCGCCATGAACGCTTCCGGGCTCTCCTCCGGATCGGCCTCGGCGAGCTCGGCGACCGCGTCGTGCGCAGCCTCGCCTTCGACCACGGCGGCCTTGCGGCGCGCGGGGGTCTTCTTGCGGGCCGGTGCGGCGCGGCGCTTCGGGCCGGCCTTCGCTCGCGGCTTGCCTTCCTCGTCGAGCTCGACGAACTCATCGTCGCTCACCGCCACCTCTGGCAGCGTGGAGCGGCCCTCGAGCACGGCGTCCGCGATGCCGGTCGCGTAGAGCTCGATGGCGCGCATGGCGTCGTCGTTGCCCGGGATCACGTGGGTGATGTCGTCGGGGGAGCAGTTCGTGTCCACGATCGCGACGACCGGGATGCCGAGCTTGCGCGCCTCGTGGATGGCGATGTTCTCGTGACCCACGTCCACGACGAACATCACGTCCGGCAGGCCGTCCATGTCCTTGATGCCGCCGAGGCTGCGCTCGAGCTTCTCGCGCTCGCGGCGCACCATCTGCGCCTCGCGCTTGCTGCGCTGGTCGAGCATGCCGCTCACCGCGAGATCGTCGATCTCGGCGAGCCGCTTGATGGACTGGCGGATGGTCTTGAAGTTGGTGAGCATGCCGCCGAGCCAGCGGTGGCTCACGTAGGGCATGCCGCAGCGCGCGGCCTCGCGCGCGATGGCGTCGCGGGCGGAGCGCTTGGTGCCGACGAACAGCACGCGCCCGCCCTCGGCGACCACGTGCTTCACGAAGCCCGCCGCCTCGACGTAGAGGGGCAGCGTCTTCTCGAGATTGATGATGTGGATCCGGTTGCGCTCGCCGAAGATGAAGGGGGCCATCTTCGGGTTCCAGAAGCGGGTCTGGTGTCCGAAATGGACGCCCGCTTCCAGCATCTGTCGCATTGACACGCTGGTCATCGAAAAACTCCTTGTGGGGTTGAGCCTCCACGCACCCCATGCGGCAACCCGCTGGACCTCTCGGTCTGGCAGGCACCCAGCCACATGTGCCGGTACGTGTGCGGTTTTGGTTGTGAAAAAAGGCCGCGCTTTATACCATAAGTTTCCGTTTGTTCAAACACTTGCGCGCCCGAGGCCCTGGCTTCCGGCGCGGGATGCACCTGCCACCATGCAAGACTCCGAGCCGGCCTCGACGAACTGGCAGTCCGACAGCGCCGGCCGCATCTCCGCCAAGACGGCGGCCGAGCAGGATGCCATGCGCCTCGCCGGGCGCCTCACGGCGGACGTGCTCGACATGATCGGGCAGCACGTCGTTGCCGGCGTCTCGACCGAGGAGCTGGACCGCATCTGCCACGACTACATCGTGGACGTGCAGCAGGCCGTGCCCGCCCCGCTCGGCTACCGCGGGTACCCGAAGTCCATCTGCACCTCGGTGAACCACGTCGTCTGCCATGGCATCCCGGGCGACCGCCGGCTCAAGCAGGGCGACGTCGTCAACGTGGACGTCACCGTCATCAAGGACGGCTTCCATGGCGACTCGAGCCGCATGTTCTGCGTGGGACGCGTTGCCCCGCACGTGCAGCGGCTCGTGGACGTGACCCACCAGGCGATGTGGCGCGGCATCCGCACGGTGCAGGCCGGCTCGCACCTCGGCGACATCGGCGCCGCCATCCAGGGTTTCGTAGAATCGAACCACTACTCGGTCGTACGCGAGTACTGCGGCCACGGCATCGGCCGCGGCTTCCACGAGGACCCGCAGGTGCTGCACTACGGCGTCGCAGGAACAGGCATGGTCTTCACCGCCGGGATGACGTTCACGATCGAGCCGATGGTGAACGCGGGCCGCCGCGAGGTGCGGCTGCTGCCGGACGGCTGGACCGTCGTCACGCGGGACCACTCCCTGTCGGCGCAGTGGGAGCACACGGTCCTGGTCACCGAGACGGGTTTCGAGGTGCTGACGCTCGGGGCAAGCGAGCGAGCGCCCGCTTGAGCACGCCCCTCGACCAGGCCGAAGACTTCGAGGCCGCCTCCGGGCGGGTCGCGTTGCCGGCCTGGCCGTTCCTCGACACCCTGCGCGGGACGCTCGCCTCGGGCGGCGACCGCACGGCGGCGTTCCGCCAGGCGCTCGCCGACGGGGCCACGATCCTCACGCAGCGATTCACTGACGACGAGCCGGTCGAGGCGCTGGTACGCGACCGCGCGCGCATGGTGGACGTGGTGCTGCGCGAGGCCTGGACGCTGCACACGGGCCCGCGCGACCGGGAAGTCGCACTCGTGGCCGTCGGCGGTTTCGGCCGGGGCGAGCTGCACCCCTGCTCCGACATCGACGTGCTGATCCTGCTGCCGAAGTCCGCGGCCGAGGACGGGCACGAGGGCATCGAGCGGTTCCTCGCCTTCCTCTGGGACATCGGCCTCGAGGTCGGGCACAGCGTGCGGACGATCGACGACTGCCAGCGCGAGAGCGCCGCGGACGTGAGCGTCGCGACCACGCTGATCGAGGCGCGGCTGCTCGCCGGGCCGGAGCACCTCTACCAGGCGATGCGCCGCGCGCTCGTGCAGGACAGCGTGTGGTCCTCCCGGGATTTCTTCGAGGCCAAGGTCGTCGAGCAGCAGGCGCGGCATCACCGCCACCACGACACCGCCTACAACCTCGAGCCCAACGTCAAGACCAGTCCGGGCGGGTTGCGCGACATCCAGACGATCGGCTGGGTCGCCAAGCGCCACTTCGGTGCCGGCACCTTCGACGAACTCGTCGAGCACGGGTACCTGACGGCGGGCGAGCTGCGCAAGCTCCGCACCGCGCAGGCCTTCCTCTGGAAGGTGCGCTTTGCGCTGCACGTGCTCACCGGGCGGCGCGAGGACCGGCTGCTGTTCGACCACCAGGTCCGCATCGCGCAGATGTTCGGCTACGAGGACGCGACCTACACGCTCGCGGTCGAGCAGTTCATGCAGCGCTACTACCGCACCGTCATGGACGTGAGCCTGCTGAACGAGATGCTCCTGCAACTCTTCCGCGAGGCGATCCTCGCGGACCCCGGGACGCAGGTCGTGCCGTTGAACCCGCGATTCCAGGTGCGCGGCGAGTACCTCGAGGTCACCTCGGACGACGTCTTCGCGCGCCAGCCGTCCGCGATCCTGGAGCTCTTCCGCCTGATGCAGGAACACCCGGAGCTGCGCGGCGTGCGCGCGGCGACCATCCGGTCCCTCGGGCGGCACCTCTGGCTGATCGACGAGGAGTTCCGCCAGCACCCGCGCAACCACCGGCTTTTTCTCGAACTCCTGAGGGCGCCGGCCGGCGTCACGCACGAACTGCGACGCATGAACCTCTACGGGGTGCTCGGCAGGTACATCCCGGCGTTTGGCCGCATCGTCGGCCGCATGCAGTACGACCTGTTCCACGCCTATACGGTCGACGCGCACACGCTGTTCGTGGTGCGCAACCTGCGGCGCCTCGCCCTGCCGCAATTCGAACACGAGTTCCCCGAACTCTCGCGACTCATGCAGGCGCTGCCGCGGCCTGAGATCCCGCTCCTGGCCGCGCTTTTCCACGATATCGCCAAGGGACGCGGCGGCGACCACTCCGAGCTCGGCGCGGTCGACGCCGAGGCCTTCTGCCTCGAGCAGGGACTCTCCCGTTACGACGCGCGCCTCGTCGCCTGGCTGGTCCGCAACCACCTCACCTTCTCGGTCACGGCGCAGAAGAAGGACATCTCGGACCCGAAGGTGATCCAGGACTTCGCGCACGCAGTCGGCGACCAGACCCACCTCGACTACCTGTATCTCCTCACCGTGGCCGACGTGCGCGGCACCAACCCGAAGCTGTGGAATTCCTGGCGCTCCTCGCTGTTCCACGACTTCTACGAGCGCGCCAAGCGCGCGCTGCGTCGCGGCCTCGAGGCGCCGGTGGACAAGGACGAACTCGTCGCCGAGACGCGCGCGGCGGCCCGCGAGCTGCTCCAGAGGGAGGGCCTCGACCCGGAGCGCGCGGACCAGGCCTGGTCGCGGCTGAACGACGAATATTTCCTCAGGCACACGCCGTCGGAGATCGCCTGGCACTCGCGCCTCGTCGCCGACCGCGAGCCAGGCGACGCCTCGCCGCTGGTCGCCGTGCGCGACACGCCCGAGCGCGGCGGCAATTCCGTGCTCACGTTCATGACGCACACGCAGCAGAACTTCGCGCGCACCACGGCGCTGCTCGACCAGATGGGACTCAACATCCTCGACGCGCGCATCACGCCGCTCGGCGCGGGCCTGAGCCTCGACACCTACCTCGTGCTCGAGGACACGGGCGCGCCGATCGCCGACCGGCACCGCGCGCACGAGATCGAGCGGCAGCTCTGGCGCGTGCTGCAGGCCCCGGAGGCCGCGTGGCCGGCGGTCACGCGGCGTGCGCCGCGCCAGGTGCGCATGTTCACCACGCCGACGCAGATCACGTTCACCGAGGACCCGGTGCGGCAACGCACGATCATCGAGCTGATCGCCGGCGACCGCCCCGGCCTGCTCTCGGAGATCGGCAAGGTGCTGCTCGCCGAGCGCGTGGACGTCGTGACGGCGCGCATCATGACCATCGGCGAGCGGGCCGAGGACGTCTTCTACGTGACCGACGAACAGGGCCGGCCGCTCTCCGAGGACGCGCGACGGCGCCTCGAGGAACAGCTGCACCTCGCCCTCGACCTGCGCAACGCCGCCAGGATCGCCTGACGGGCGCCCGATGAACCCGCGTCTCGGCAGGCTCAGGCCGTACCCGTTCGAGCGGCTGCGCGAACTGCTGGAGGGCGCGGTACCGCCCGCGCAGCTCCCGCACATCCCGCTGTCCATCGGCGAGCCGAAGCACGCCGCGCCGCCCTTCATCGCCGAGGCCCTGACCCGGGCGCTGTCCACGCTCGGCAGCTATCCGGCCGTGCTCGGCATTCCGGAGCTGCGCGCGGTCGTAGCCGCGTGGCTCGAGCGCAGGTTCGCGCTCGCGCCCGGGAGTGTGCGGCCCCTTGACATGGTGCTGCCGGTGAACGGGACGCGCGAAGGCCTGTTCTCGTTCGTGCAGGCCGCGGTGGACGAAACGCGTGCGTGGCCTGCAGTACTCCTGCCGAACCCGTTCTACCAGATCTACGAAGGCGCAGCCCTGCTCGCGGGCGCGGAACCCGTGCACCTCGACTGCGACCCGGCGAATGGCTGGCTGCCCGACCTCGACGCGGTCACCGCCGACGACTGGAACCGCTGCCAGGTGCTGTTTCTCTGCAGTCCCGGGAATCCGACAGGCGCCGTGATGCCCATGGACTACCTGCGCCGGGCACTCGAGCTCGCGGACCATTACGGCTTCGTGATCGCCTCCGACGAGTGCTACTCGGAGATCTACCGGGACGAGGCCTGCCCGCCCTGCGGTCTGCTGCAGGCAGCGCAGTCGGCGGGCCGCCGGGAGTTCGAGCGCTGCGTGGTCTTCCACAGCCTGTCGAAGCGCTCGAGCGTGCCCGGGCTGCGCTCAGGCTTCGTCGCCGGCGACCCGGCGCTGCTCTCCGCCTTCCGGCTCTATCGCACCTATCACGGTTGCGCAGTGCCGGTACACACGCAGCTCGCGAGCGTGCCCGCGTGGCAGGACGAGGAGCACGTCGTCCGGAACCGCGAGCTCTACCGCCGGAAATTCGCATCCGTCGTGCCGCTGCTCGGCGAGGTGCTGGACGTCGAGACGCCGGACGGCGCGTTCTACCTGTGGCCGCAGGTCGGCGACGACGAGGCGTTCGCGCGTGGCCTGTTCGCGACCCGCAACGTCACGGTCCTGCCGGGTTCGTATCTCGCGCGCGACACGGCGCGCGGCAATCCCGGTCGCGGCCGCGTGCGGATTTCGCTGGTGGCGAGCGTCGACGACTGCGTGGAGGCCGCGCGACGGATCGTCGAGTTTGTGCGGCAGCGGTCCTGACAGCGCCCTGCTCCCGCGACGCCGGCTCGGAATCCGGTTCCGGCGAACGCCGTGAACCCATCCATGGGGGCTCCGCCGCGACTCGTCTGGTCAGCAAACCCGCGCGCGCGTCCGAGCAGCTGATTCCGCTATGCTCCAGTCACGGCACTCGACTTCCTTCCATGGGACGCACATGACCGCGCACGCCAAGCTCGCTGCCACCATCGACGCCGCTTTCGAGGAGCGGGCGAAGTACTCGCCGAGCAACGCGCCGGCCGGGATCCTTGCCGCAGTGGAGGCCGCCATCGACCTGCTGGACCGCGGCGAAGCACGCGTCGCGGAGAAGGTCGACGGGGCCTGGGTCGTGCACCAGTGGCTCAAGAAGGCCGTGCTGCTCTCTTTCCGGCTGAACGACAACCGGGTGTTCGACGCGGGCTACACACGCTTCTACGATAAGGTCAGGTTGAAGCACGCCGGCCACGACGCCGAGCGCTTCCGGGCCGAGGGCGTGCGCGTGGTGCCGCCGGCCGTCGTGCGGCGCGGCGCCTTCGTCGCGAGGAACGCGGTGCTCATGCCGAGCTACGTCAACATCGGCGCCCACGTCGGCGAAGGCACCATGGTGGACACCTGGGCCACGGTCGGCTCCTGTGCGCAGATCGGGCGCAACGTGCATCTCTCCGGAGGCGTCGGCATCGGCGGCGTGCTCGAGCCCCTGCAGGCCAACCCGACCATCATCGAGGACGGTTGCTTCATCGGCGCCCGTTCGGAGGTGGTCGAGGGCGTCATCGTCGAGGAAGGCGCCGTGCTCTCGATGGGCGTCTACGTCGGGCAGAGCACGCGCATCTACGACCGGGAGCGCGACGAGGTGCTCTACGGACGCGTGCCGGCCGGCGCCGTGGTGGTGCCCGGCTCGCTGCCGGCACCGGGTGGCAAGTATTCCCTGTACTGCGCGGTGATCGTGAAGCGCGTGGACGCGCAGACGCGCGCCAAGGTGGGCATCAACGAGTTGCTGCGCCTGGCGGACTGAGCAAGCGGATAGTGATCGGGGGATAGCGGATAGCAGGAGAGGAAACTCGGTTTCTTCCTGTCCCCTGTCCCCCGATCACTATCCCCTTTTCTTCGGCTTCTCCCCTTCGATCATGTAGAGCACCTGCTCCGCGATGTTCTTCGCGTGGTCGCCGACGCGCTCGAGCCCCTTGAGCGCAAACATGGTGTCGATGGTCGGCTTCAGGAATCGCTGATCCTGCATGACGTAGGACATCAGTTGCCGCAGCGCAGTCGCGTACTCCTGGTCGAGTTCCCTGTCGCGCGCGAGCACGTCCATGGCGAGCGCCACGCTCCCCTCGTCGAGGGCACGCACCGCGCTGCGAAGCATCGACACCGAGAGGTCCGCCATGTGCCGCAGGTAGCGGGCGACCGCCACCACGGGATCGTCCGGCGACGCCGATCCGATCTGCATGGCGAAGCGCGCAATCTTCTTCGATTCGTCGCCGACGCGCTCGAGCTCGAGCCCGGCCCGGGCCACCGCCCTCGCCATCCGCAGGTCGTTCGCGACGGGCTGCTGCAGGGCGATGAACGTCAGGCTGTCCTCGTCCAGGCGATTGTCATACTCATTCACGAGGCGCTCGCGGGTCAGGACGACTTCCGCGAGGCGCAGGTCGCGTTCGAGCAGCGACTTCACGGCGGACCCCACCTGGTCGATGACGAGGCCACCCATCTCGACTGCATGCATGCGCAGGCCATGCAGTGTCTGGTCAACGGCTTTCGATATGTGGCCTTCCACCCGGTCGCCCCCACCAGTGTCTTCGACCAGCCGCCACACGTCGGTCGCAGGACCATCGCTCGATGCTTCCGCAACCTGCTCGTCGACGTGCATGTCCGCTCCGTCAGCCGTAGCGGCCCGTGATGTAGTCCTCGGTCGCCTTCTTGCTCGGATTCGTGAAGATCTTCGAGGTGGCATCCACCTCCACGAGTTCACCCAGGTACATGAACGCGGTAAAGTCCGACACGCGGGCCGCCTGCTGCATGTTGTGCGTGACTATGAGCACCGTGACCCGCTTGCGCAGCTCCGTTATCAGCTCCTCGATCTTGGCGGTCGCGATCGGATCGAGGGCCGAGGTCGGCTCGTCGAACAGCAGGATTTCCGGCTCCGTCGCCAGCGCGCGCGCGATGCAGATTCGCTGCATCTGGCCGCCGGACAGGGCCAGCGCCGAGTCGTTCAGCCTGGCCTTCACTTCGTCCCAGATCGCGGCACCGCGCAGCGCCTTCTCGACCCGATCGCCGAGTTCGGTGCGGTTGCGGATGCCCCGCAGGCGCAGCCCGTAGGCGACGTTCTCGAATACGCTCTTCGGGAACGGGTTCGGTTTCTGGAACACCATGCCGATGCGCATGCGCACCTCGATCGGGTCCGTCTCCGGGCCGACCAGGTTCACGTCGTCCGGGCGCAGCGTGATGGCGCCCTTGTACCTGGTGTCCGGCTGCAGGTCGTGCATGCGATTGAAGCAGCGCAGGAACGTGCTCTTGCCGCAGCCCGAAGGACCGATCAGCGCGGTCACCTGGTTCTCCGGGATCGCGAGGTTGATGTTCTTGAGCGCGTGGTTCGAGCCATACCAGAAGTCGAGATTCTCGGCCCGGGCCTTCGGCGCGTTGGCGCTCGTGCCCTTGCGGCCCTCGAGCGAGATCGAGACCGACGGGGTCCCGGCTGGCTCGGCATTGGTATCGCCTGGCATCGGTGGAACCTGCTTTGTCCTGGATTCGGGTTCGTGTGTTGCGATCGTCGCCATGACGCTCACCAGTTGATCTTCTTGCGGAAACGATAGCGGATGACGATCGCGATCGCATTCATCGCGAGCGTCATGCCGAGCAGGATGGCGCCCGCCGCCGCGGCATTCGACTGGAAGGCCTGGTCCGGCCGCGACACCCAGTTGAACATCTGGATGGGCATGGCCGTGAACTCGCTGTGCAGCCATTCGAAACTCAGGAACGGGAACTGGCCCGTGACCGGGGACGGCGGCAGGAACGCGATGAACGCCAGCGCGCCGATGGTGATGATCGGGGCGGTCTCTCCGATGGCTCGCGACAGGCCCAGGATCAGGCCGGTGAGGATTCCGCCCGTCGAATAGGGCAGGACGTGGTCCTTGGTCACCTCCCACCGGGTCGCGCCGAGCCCGTATGCCGCTTCGCGGATCGCCTTGGGCACGGAGCGCAGCGATTCGCGTGTCGCGACGATCACGATCGGCAGGATGAGGAGCGCAAGCGTCAGGCCCGCGGTGAGGATGCTCTGGCCCAGGCCGAACTGGTAGACGAACAGGCCGAGCGCCAGCAATCCGTAGACGATTGACGGCACGCCTGCGAGGTTCGTGACGTTGACTTCGATGATGCCGGTGAACCAGTTCTTCGGGGCGTATTCCTCGAGATAGATCGCGGCCGCCACCCCGATCGGCAGCGACACCAGCGCCGTCACGACCATGATCAGCGACGTACCGACCGCCGGCGAAAGGATGCCGGCGTTCTCAGCCTTGCGGGACGGGAAGTTCGTGAAGAACTTCCAGCCGAACCTCGGCGCACCGTCGCGCACCAGGTCGAGGAAGAGATACGCAAGGATCCCAAGGCAACCGATCATGATCAGGAGTCCCAGGATCACGAACAGCTTGTCAAGCTGCTTCTTCCAGCCGAGGCCACGACGGATCTCTTCGAGCGCCAGTTGCGCGGTGGCGGCCATCAGTATGCCTCCCGGAACCGGCGGGTCAGGAAGAACCCGATGACGTTGAACACGAGCGTCATGAGCATCAGCACGAGACCGGCCGCAAAGATGCTCTGGTAGCCGATGCTGCCGTGAGGCAGGTCCCCGAGGCTCACCTGTACGATGAAAGCGGTGATCGTCGCCGCCGGCTCGGTCGGATTGAACGTGAGGTTCGGCTGCATGCCGGCCGCGATGGCGACGACCATGGTCTCGCCCACCGCGCGCGATATGCCGAGGATGTATGCAGCCGCGAGCCCGGAGAAGGCACCGGGCACCACGACCCTGAGCGCCGTCTGGAGCCTGGTGGCGCCCATGGCATAGGAGCCTTCCCGCATGTAGCGCGGCACGGCCCGCATCGCGTCTTCGCCGACCGAGGCCACGTACGGAACGATCATGATTCCGATCACGAGGCCCGGGCTCAGCATGTTGAAGCCCGGCAGATCTGGAATGACCTTTTGCAGCAGCGGGGTCACGATCAGCAGCGCGAAATAGCCGTAGACGACGGTGGGCACCGCGCCGAGGAGTTCGAGGATCGGCTTGACCGTCTCGCGCAGCTGATGCGGAGCGAATTCGGAAAGGTAGATCGCGATGATCGTGCCGAGCGGGATCGCGACCGCGAGCGCGACGCCCGTGACGGTCAGGGTCCCCGCCACCAGCGGCATGATGCCGTAATGCGCGTCGGCAAAAAGCGGCGTCCACGTGGTGTCCGTGAGGAATTCACGGATCGTGACGTGATCGAAGAACCCGGATGACTCGTAGAGCAGGATGAAGACGATGGCCGCTGTCGTGAAGACCGCCACGAGGCCGGAGAGCAGCAGCACGAACTCGACGATCCGGTCGCGAGTCTTGCGATAGGCAAGTGACGCCATGGCGCCTTTGGAACCCAGCGCTATCGAACGGCTCATGGTGGGACCACCCTTCCCGCTTCTGCTCTTTACCCGCCGGCGGCAGTTTACCCGCCGCGCGCAGCACTCGCGACTGCGTCGCGGCGAACGAACGGGGAGGGCCGCGGCCGGCGCCTCCCCGCCCTGGATCAGGCCAAAGCAGCAGTGCCTACTGCTTCTTTTCCATCGTCAACAGCTGGTCGATGGTGAGGCCCACCTTGGGCACCCCGCCGAACACCGTGCCGGCCTTGCGCTCGGTGAAATGCTGGAGGATGGTCGTATAGGCGGTCGCAGGCAGCGCCACATAGCCGACTTCCGACACCAGCGTCGGGCCATTGGCCAGGTAGAACTTGATGAACTCCTGCACCTCGGGGCGCGACGCGGCGGCCACCTTGACGTACAGGAACAGCGGGCGCGACAGCGGCTGGTACTTGCCGTTGATGACGTTCTCGGCGCTCGGCTCCACGGGGCCCTTGCCGCCGTCGATCGCCACCGCGCGGAGCTTGTCCTTGTGGGCCGCGTAGTACGCGTAACCGAAGTACCCCAGCGCGCCTTTCTCGTTTTCGACGCCCTGCACCAGCGTGTTGTCGTCCTCACTGGCGGTATAGTCGGAGCGGCTTGCCTTCGCCTTGCCATTCACGGCCTCGGTGAAGTAGTCGAAGGTGCCGGAATCCGTGCCGGCCCCGAACAGCGTCATCTTCTGCGACGGGAACCCCGAACGCACCTGGTTCCAGTTGTTGATGCGCCCCTGGGCCCCTGGCTCCCAGATCTTCTTCAGTTCCGCGACGGTCATCGACTTGGCCCAGCTGTTGGCCGGGTTGACGACGACCGTGAGTGCGTCGAATGCGATCGGCAGTTCGAGGTAGGTGATGCCGGCCTTGCGGCAGGCTTCCATTTCCTCGGTGAGGATCGGCCGTGAGGCATTGGAGATGTCCGTCTCGCCGCGGCAGAACTTCTTGAAGCCGCCGCCCGTGCCGGCGATGCCGACCGTGACGTGAACCTTGCCGCGCTTCGAGATCTGGAACTCCTCGGCTACCGCCTCGGAGATCGGGAAGACGGTGCTCGAACCGTCGATCTTGATCGAAGCGGCCTGGGCCAGTGCCCGCTCGGGG
>Ga0209253_10000863_pt1 | contig 26345 bp, 22 predicted proteins | sample FrelakmetBRP12BR_FD_187145 | JGI IMG/M metagenome (GOLD analysis project Ga0209253, IMG submission 187145) | Freshwater lake sediment microbial communities from the University of Notre Dame, USA, for methane emissions studies - BRP12 BR (SPAdes)... | ecosystem: Environmental > Aquatic >...
GTCTTGGCGGGTGGCGTGACTGGCTGTGCCAGAGAGCAGGTCAGCAACTACAAGGTCGACATGGTTGCACCCAGTGAGTTTCTCTTAGGTCCGGAGGACGTGCTGAATGTGACCATCTGGAAAAACCAGGACCTTTCTCGTGAGGTGGTGGTTCGTCCGGATGGAATGATCTCGATGCCGCTGGTGGGAGATATCCAGGCTACCGGGCTCACAGCCAATATGTTGGCGAAGCGCATCGCCGAACGACTGACTGAATATCTGGCCTCGCCGATCGTGTTCGTTCAGGTAAAGGAGGTCAATAGTTATTTCATCTATGTCATGGGCGAGGTGACGAAGCCGGGCAAGTATTCGCTGAAATCCTACGCCAACGTCATGCAGGGAATCTCTCTCGCCGGAGGATTCACGGTATATGCCAAGAAGAACAAGATCAAAGTGTTGCGCGTATCGTCAGACGGTCAAAGTGGAAAACATCAAGTCGAAATCCCCGTGCAATATGATGAGATTCTGAAGGGTAACGCCGTTCCAGGAAATTTCTTTCTTCGAATTGGCGACGTCATTGTGGTGCCGTAAGTGAATACCGTGTTGCGATATGCGTGGTCGCTGGGCGGGATAGTCGCCGTTATATTCGGGCTCTGTTCCGGGGTCCAGGCGCAGATGGGTATGGGAGGAGCCGCGAGAGGAGCGGGAACTATCCCGGGAACTCAATTCGGCGGAGCCACCGATCCTAGTTTCGTAGAAGTCAGAGAAGGATTTCAGGTGATTCCCTCGGTCTCGGTCGGTCAGCGGTACGATAGTAATGTGTTCTTTTCGCCGAAGAGACAGGGGCTCGATCGGGAGGACTTTGTGACCACAGCCGTGCCGCAATTACGAGGTACCTACGTCGGAGATTCGTTCATGGTGAACGCGACAGCCGGCGCGACTGGCGAGTACTACGCCAAGAATACGACCCTCAATTATGTGGGGGCCAATACCGGCATTGTGCTGGATCTGAGAAAATTGGTTGATCGCTGGTGGCAAGGGGCGGCGTTGACGGTCTCGGATACGTATATCTATACGCCGCAAGCCCCGGCGTTTTTAATTGGCAATCTTTCAGGGAGTCAGACGAATCCCTTCGCGACCGGCTATCAAGTAGGGCGAGCCAATGTGAGTAGCAATATTTTTGCCGCCAATCTATCCATGCCCCTCAATCAGACGGTCAGCCTGATTGGGAGCTATTCGAATGGGTTCTTAAGATTTGGGCAATCACAGGTGCAGCAATCCGGTGTGTTGCTCAGTTACAAGTACCAGACCTATTCGGCCGGGCTCTCGATGCAGGTGTCGCCTCAGGATAGCCTCAGTGTTAACGCGGTATATACTGAAAATATCTATACCTCTGGATCGGGAGGGTCCTTTACCTCGCAGGGAGGTAACGTGGAGTGGGGGCACACTTTCACTCCTTTTTTGACCCTGAAATCTAGTGCAGGGGCGACCGCGCTGAAGAGGGAATTCCCCGGGAGTTCCTCCGCTACTACAGTTGCGCCAGCGGGTAATCTGGCCCTGCTCTGGAAGGATCAAACGACATCAATGGCCCTGACCTATGGTGCCGCGCTAACCCCCGCGACTCAATTTCAGGCGAGCGCGCTACTAACTCAAGTGGTCTCGTTCGCGCTGACGCAACAGACCGCCATTCCGGAACTCCTCGCCGTCGCCAGTCTCAATTATGGCCGCGGTGATCCGTATGGATCCTCCTCAGGCACCGCAATCTCCTATGCGTCGGTGGGCGGGACCGGAGGAGTCGTGTACAAGTTCTCGCCCCAAACATTTTTCGGATTGAATTACAGCTATGGGAATGTAGAGAACCAGTTCGGCAACAACACGTTTGCGTGGGATCGGCAGGTGGTGCAGATGAGCCTTTCCCACGCGTTCTACTAAACCGGAGAAGTTAACGTGCTATCTATACGGTGCATTCTATGATTATTCAAGCGCTTACTCCCCAAGATCTAGTGCAGATCGTGCTCAAGAGAAAGTGGTTGATCCTTGCCAGTCTCGTCATCTGTGTGACGTTGGCCGCCGTGACGTGGACATTTTTCCCAAAGCAGTTCAAGTCTACGGTCATAGTGACGATTGACAGTCCGAGAATTGCAAAGGAGTACATCAAAGGTTTATCGCAAGCTCAGGAGGGAAAGTTCAATGATGACCCAGTGAACATCATTATGCAGCAAATCGCAGTTGCCCTCACAAATAAATCCATTCTCATGCCGGTTCTTGACACCCTTAATCCCTATTCCGACGCTGAGGCCAAAGGACAATCTTCAGACCAGTTGATGAAGCGAATGCGCAAAGCCATTGTGGTTGTAAAACCGAAAGAGAAAGATGGAGCCATTGGAGTTGGTGTCGCAATATCGTACACCCATAAGGACCCTCATATGGCTCAAGCGGTGACGGCGCTTTTGGCTGTGAGGCTGCAACAAGACAACCTCACGCGCCGTGAAGGACTCGTGGAGACCACAACGGAATTTCTTTCTGTTGAGCTTGATCGGGTGAAGGGTGATCTTGAAGTCAAAGAACGTGCGATTTCCGATTTCAAGAGAGCGTATATGGGAGAGTTGCCACAGCAGATGGAGGCCAATCTTCGCACCCTCGACCGATTACAGGCGGACCTCACGAATTCCACTGAATCATTGAGCAAGAAGGAGGAGCGGCTGAGCGCGTTGGAAAAGACGATCAAGGAATTTTCTGATTATGCTCCGACTGGGGTTGTTCCGTTTGATAGGGATCGGAGAGTAGGAGACGCCAGGCCGATTGATCCTCGACCCAGCAGACTTCGAGAGCTGAAACAAAAGCTGAATGAACTCTTGGGGACCTACAAGGAAAGCTATCCGGACGTTGTGCATACAAGACAAGAGATTCGTCAGCTGGAGTTATTGTTGCAGGCTGATGGGAATCACCCCAGTGTGAATGAGCTAGAAGCAGGGAAGGCCGATGACAATGGTGGAATCGTCCGCAAGATGCCCGATCCATACTTGCGCGAGTTGATGAACGAGCGCAGCGAAACGAAGAGGGAGATAGCCGTTCTCAAGGAAAGGCAAGCCTATGATAATCGGCAGATCATGGAAATCGAGGGGCGAGTCGAGCGCACGCCCACGAGGGAGCAGAAATTGACGGTGCTGCTCAGAGACCATGAGAACATGCAGAAGGGCTATCAAACCCTTCTCGATAAGCGGACAAATGCCAAACTCTTGTCGAATTACGAGAACCAACAATTCGGCGAGCAATATCGAATTATCGAGCCGGCCAATCTTCCCGCCGGGCCTGAACCTCCTACCCAAATCCATTTCCTGCTTGGCGGTCTTGTGGTTGGTTGTCTCATTGGATTTGGATCAGCCATTGGGGTTGAGCTTGTGAAAATCGGGTTCCGGCGGCCGGAAGATGTCGAAAAGTATCTCGGTTTGCCGGTCATCGCGTCTATTCCAGCATTTTCAAGTGTGACAAGCGGGGTCGGCATGGGGCGGTCGCTTGCCGCGCTGACAGGTCCGAGCATGCCGACGCGCTTGCCAATGGGTGCGCCTTCCTATACTGGTGATCGAAAGAAGGCAGCCGGTGGGACGTCTGGCTACAAAGGATACGTTGATTCTGCGCAGAGTGTGCCCACGAAATTTCACTTGATCACCAAGTGGGTGCCGGCTTCGCTGATGGCCGAGCAATATCGTGTTGGGGCGACACGTCTGGTCATCATGACCTCAGAGAAAAGAAATGTGGTCACGTTGGTGACCAGTAGCGTGATTGGCGAAGGGAAATCAACGACGGCGGTGAACCTCGCGTATGTCCTCTCCCATGACCTGAACAAGTCTACCTTGCTGATCGATTGCGACTTTAAACGCCCAATGGTGCATGGCTATATGGGAATTCCCGCGGGGCCTGGCATCGGCGAAGTGCTGCACGGAGGTGCGATTCTTGAGAACTGTCTTCACCAATGCGACGGTGTGCCGCTATGGGTGTTGCCCACCGGATCTCCCGCTGTCCGTCCTATTGGCCTCTCGGGCATTCAGTTCATAAAGAACATCTTGCCGGAGCTCAGGACACGTTACGACCACGTGATCCTGGATGCGCCTCCGGTTTTTCCGTTGGCGGATGTGAACGCGCTTAGCGGCTTGGCCGACATGATAGTTTTCGTGGTTCGTGCGGGTAGGACAAGCCAGGACATCGTGAAAAAGGGGTTGGACACGCTTGGTGAGAGTGCTGATGCCGCGGGCATCGTCTTGACGCAAGTGGAAATGGATTATTCACCGTATCTCACATACACAGCGGCCTACACAAGTGAAGATATCAGAAGTCACGCATAACACGGTACACGTAGAGTCCCCACCGGTGTTCAGCGATTTCGCTGACCACCGGTATGGGCCATGGCGCATGCCAGGTCTCAAGAAGCGTCTTCTCATTCTTGGGACAGGGCAGTTGGCCGTTGACTTGAGTCACATCATCCTGTCGAAGCCCTGGTTGATGTTTGACATTGTCGGATTTCTGGATGGGACTCCCGAGCGAGTAGGGGGCCGGCTTGATAAGCCAAGTATTATCGGGACGTATGATCAATTGGCTCAAGTGGCCATGCAGTTTCACGTGGATACCATCGCCATATGTCTGGCGGACCACCGGCTGTCTTTGCCGATCAATGTGCTTCTCGATATTAAGACGACGGGAGTGAACATTCTTGACGGCCATCAGCTGTTCGAAACAGCGTCGGGGCGTCTCTTGATCGATTCACTTCGTCCGAGCACGTTGATTTTCTCGACGGGGTTTCGCCGAGGGGTGATGGCGCTGGTGTGCAAGAGATTTCTTGATGTAGTGGTGTCTGCCGTGGGGTTGGTGGTGTTGACCCCTCTCTTTGTCCTCATTGCGGCGCTCATACGACTGGACTCACCGGGTCCAATATTGTTCCGCCAGCTCCGTGTCGGGTTACGTGGCAGGCTCTTCTTGATCTGGAAGTTTCGCTCGATGCATCACGATGCCGAGAAGTCCGGGCCTCGATGGGCTCAAGCCAACGATCCGCGCATTTCACGCGTCGGACGATGGTTGCGAAAGACTCGCTTCGATGAACTCCCACAGTTAGTGAACGTACTCCGAGGGGAGATGAGTCTTGTCGGGCCGCGTCCGGAGCGGCCGGTCTTTGTGCAGGATTTGCGGTCGGCTATTCCCTTTTACGATATCCGGCATACGGTACGTCCGGGCATAACTGGGTGGGCCCAAGTAAAGTTTCGTTATGGGGCTTCGCAGGAAGACGCCCATAGGAAGCTGCAATATGATTTGTACTATGTGAAAAATATTTCATTCTTGCTCGATCTGAAAATTCTGGCGTACACGATTCGTGTCGTGATGCTTGGGGAAGGTGCATATTGATCTGTTCGGGCGAGATAGCTCAGGGGAAGTTGAGGCATGCGTTGTCGTTTGATGTCGAGGAGCATTTTCAGGTTGCGGCATTCTGGTCGGCTGCGAGAAGGCGCGAGTGGGATCAGCTGGCGAGCCGGGTCGAGCGCAATACCAGAAAAGTCACCGAGCTGCTATCGGAGCATTCGACCAAGGCTACATTTTTTATTCTGGGGTGGGTTGCCGTACGGCATCCTGATTTGGTGAAAGATCTGGCCCAACAAGGTCATGAGATTGCGTCGCATGGTTATGGCCACGAACTTGTGCATACACAGACTCTTACTGAATTTCGCGAGGATGTCAGGCGGTCAAAACAAATTTTAGAAGATCTGATTGGTAGGCAAGTTATGGGATACCGTGCACCGAGTTTCTCAATTACGCCTCGAACGGAATGGGCGATTTCCGTGTTGATTGAGGAAGGGTACAGGTATGATTCCAGCATCTACAATCGATTCCGAGGTACCCAGGAGAGCGCCGATGCCAGGACTGGAGCGTATCAGCTTGAGACTGAGGCCGGAACAATTTGGGAGGTGTCTCCGTCTACAGTTAATGCCTGTGGACTTCAGCTGCCTGTCGCCGGTGGTGGATATTTTCGCCTCTTCCCTTATGCAGTTTCGAAAAAATTGCTGAAGAATCTTGAGAAGCAAGGAGCGCAGCTTGTCATGTATCTCCATCCCTGGGAATTTGATCCCGAACAGCCGCGCATGGATGGGCCACTGCTCTCACAGGTTCGTCACTATCTGAATCTCGGCAAGACGGAACAGCGCCTGAGGTGGCTACTTAGGGACTTTTATTTTGCTCCCATCAACGATGTCATTCGTCCTATTCGTGACATCTTTGAAGGACTGGGTGTGTGTTCACGCGCAATCGTGCAGAGAGAGGGTCGTCGCTCTTGCCCGCTCTCAATTGTCAAAACAAACGATCATCATGAAGTGGTAGAGGAGATATGAAATCCTGGTATGCGGTAAATACAAAATCGCACAGTGAAGCCTTCGCGCGCACAAGCCTTGAGCGCCATGGCGTGGAAGTCTTTCTTCCAATGCTGAGGGAACGGAAAGTGCTTCGCGAAACGTATCGTTCTACGACATCGCCATTGTTCCCAGGGTATCTCTTTGCGAACTTTGATATGTCCAGGCAGTTTCGAGCGGTGACTTATGCCCATGGGGTCAAGAAAGTCGTGACATTCGGCAGCGGCCCTTCCGTGGTTGATGAGTCGATTATTCAAGCCATTCGTAGTCAAGCCACAAATGGAGTCATCGAACTCTCTGCGGACCGATTTTCACCTGGGCAGGTGGTGCAAATACAGGATGGGCCATTGTGTGGGTTAGAAGCAGTCTTCGAAAAGAAATTGGATGGGACCAGCAGGGTGGTGTTGCTTCTGAAGGCCATTTCCTTTCAGGCTCGAGTGATTCTTGAGTCTCAGCGCATCGCGAACATGTAAAGTTCTTGGCAACATACACCTATCTGCTGGAGTGCGTTTGAGCGTAAACAAGAAGTCGATTCTCTGCGGTACCAGTGCCGATGTTGATGGTGCAGGAATCTGTTTCAAATACGAGATGAATGCCGGCGATTGGCGCTGGAATGGCGGCAGCTTGTCAGCGAGGAGGTGCCGTACATATATACGTGGCATTTCTGCCTATTGCCACGATAGCGCTGCTTGCCTGGTGATGGCCGGTGAGATTGTCGAGGCGGCATAAGATGAGCGGTTTACACGAAAGAAGTACAACCCGGGATTCCCGAGCCGAGTGGTTGAGTCTTGGCCAGGCTGGGATTGGCATCAAGGATCTGAAGTATGTCGTATTTTATGACAAGCCGCTCATCAAGTTTGAGCGGTTGCTGGAACCCTACCTGGGATTCGCCTCCCCAAGGAATCCAATCGTTCCTGGCCGCCATGCCTGTGTGGTTGAAAGAGAAGCTCTTTCTGCGAAACTTGCTGCAATAGGAAGTGCTGGCCTGACTCATACGAGGTGTCCGCTTGGGCGGGATGACGGTCACTGACTCGATAACTATTGTACGAATCAATACCATGATATCCACCGATTTTCTGGTCATCGGAGGCGGCGTTATCGGTCTCAATGTCGCCCGCAGCCTCAAGCGAACGTTTCCCGACACACAAGTCATTGTGATCGAGAAAGAGCCATCCTGCGGGCTTCATGCCAGCGGTCGAAACAGTGGAGTGCTGCACGCGGGATTCTACTATTCACCGGACAGCCTGAAAGCTAAATTTACTCGCGACGGCAATGCCCAATTGACGGCCTATTGTAGAGAGAAGGGGATCCCTCTGAATCACTGTGGGAAATTGGTTGTCGCGAAAGATGTTACTGAGTTGCCAGCATTGAATGAACTACTGAAACGGGGAAACGCGAATGGGATTAAAGTAGAGGAATTGAGCGAGCCAGATGTTAAAGAGATCGAGCCGCGAGCGAAAACATATCAGCGGGCCCTGTTTTCTCCAACCACATCAACGGTTAATCCGAATGCGGTCCTCCAAGCGATGGTGGCCGATGCTATAGCGGAAGGTGTCCAGATTAAAAGTGGGGTTGCTTTTGTTCGCAAGACAGGTCGCACAGTTCAGACTACGGAATGTCAATATGAAGCTGGCTACGTGGTCAATGCAGCAGGATTGTATGCGGATCAGATAGCCAGACAGTTCGGATTCTCAGAGAGGTACCGTATTTTACCATTCAAGGGTCTCTATCTCTATTCGGATGAACCCCCTGGTGCACTTAGAACGAATATTTATCCGGTGCCGGATCTTCGAAATCCATTTCTGGGAGTTCACTTCACGGTGACGAATGAAGGGAAAGCGAAGATTGGTCCAACAGCAATTCCGGCGTTGTGGCGGGAACAATACGGCGGAGTGTCGAGGTTTTCTCTTGCGGAATTTATCGAGATTGCAGGAAGGGGGATAAGCTTGCTGGGCAACGCCGGTTTTGAGTTTAGGCGGTTAGCTATCGAGGAAGTCAAGAAATACTCACGGCGGCGGATGGTTAAGTTGGCAGGCGAACTTGTTGAGGGAGTGAGGTTGGAGCAGTATTCACAGTGGGGAAAACCTGGAATCCGAGCCCAATTACTCGATATACGCAAACGGCGTCTGGAAATGGATTTCGTGTTGGAGGGAGATGATCACTCGATGCATGTACTTAATGCCGTCTCGCCGGCCTTCACCTGTTCACTTCCGTTTTCCCAATACGTGTGTGACCGGATTCAACAGGCCGTCCACTGAAAGGAACGAAAGCATGAAGACTCTTATCGTGGGGAATATGGGCTACATTGGGCCAGTGCTTACGAAACATCTTCGTCGCGCTTACCCCCATGCAGAGCTTATCGGGTTTGATGCTGGGTTGTTTGCTCATTGCTTGATTGGCTCCGCTCCTCTTCCAGAGATCTACCTGGATCGCCAAGTCTTCGGGGACGTTCGCCATATAGACAAGAATCTGTTCGAAGGGGTTGATGCGGTTGTCAATCTGGCAGCAATCTCCAATGACCCAATGGGCAATCGATTTGAGGATGCCACGCTCGCGATCAATTATAAATCCGCTGTAGAGCTTGCCGCAGCAGCAAAACGGGCCGGTGTGCGAACCTATGTCTTTGCGTCAAGTTGCAGTGTCTATGGCTGTGCCGAAGAAGGAGCGAAGCAAGAATCGTCGAAGCTGGATCCGTTAACCGCCTATGCTCGATCGAAAGTCATGGCTGAGAAAGAACTGATTCTAGAAGCGGACGAACGATTTACCGTGACCTGCCTGCGATTCGCAACGGCATGCGGGATGAGTGATCGGCTGAGGCTCGACCTGGTCCTCAATGACTTTGTGGCCGGAGCGCTGACTCAGAAAAAGATCGTGGTCATGAGCGATGGAACGCCGTGGAGGCCTCTCATTAATGTAAAAGATATGGCACGAGCGATCGAATGGGGGATCACGAAGAGGGCTGATGAAGGTGGAAATGCCTTAGTAGTGAATGTGGGAAGCAATGAATGGAATTGTCAGGTAAAGGACCTGGCCAATGCAGTGGCTCAAGCCATTCCCGGCGTCGAAGTGTCCATCAACAAGAATGCACCGCCGGACAAGCGTTCCTATCGTGTAAGTTATGACTTGTTTAAACAGCTTGCCCCGAATTTTCAGCCGTTGTGTGACCTCAAGTCTACGATCCTCGAATTGAAGGAAGGTCTTGAACAAGCGCGTTTCAGCGACCAGGCCTATCGTGAATCTCAGTATATGCGCCTCAACGTGATTAACAAATTTCGCGAAGCTGGCGTGCTTACCGATAATCTTGAATGGTCTTCCTTGATGAACAAGGCCGGGGTTGTTCGCTGATACCACGATCGACAACAAGGTGGGAAAATAGGGGGGCCTTGCCAACTGAAGGGCAGGGATCGGCAACATGGAATCCAAGAGCTGTTTGTTCTGCAGAGCGCCGTTACGAATAACCTTTGTGGACCTTGGGATGCATCCCCTTTGTGAAAGCTATGTCAGCGAAGACAAGCTCAATCAAATGGAACCTTTCTATCCGCTGCACGTGTTTGTCTGTGAGCAGTGCTTTCTCGTTCAGCTGCATGAATATGTCAGTCCCGCCGACATCTTTACAGAATATGCCTATTTTTCCTCCTATGCAGACAGTTGGGTTCAACATGCTAAACGGTATACGGAAATGATCGTCGAGCGGCTCAAGCTGACGCCGAAGAGTTTTGTCGTCGAACTGGCAAGTAACGACGGATATTTGTTGCAACACTTTGTCGCCAAAGGTATTCCGGTCTTAGGGATCGAGCCGGCCGCCAACGTGGCAAAGGTCGCTCTGCAGAAGAACGTCCCGACGCTCGTCAAGTTTTTCGGGCAACAAACCGCTCGTGAATTGGTTGCAGAGGGGAAGCGGGCCGACCTAGTGTTAGGCAACAACGTACTGGCCCAGGTCCCGGACATCAACGATTTCGTCGCAGGCATCAAGATTCTTCTCGCTCCTCAAGGTATGGTGACGATCGAGTTTCCGCATCTGATGAAATTGATGGAGGAGAACCAGTTCGACACCATCTACCATGAACATTTCTTTTATTTCTCACTCATCACGGCGGAGCGAATTTTTGCGGCGCACGGGCTCACGCTGGTCGATGTTGAAGAAATCCCAACGCACGGGGGATCGCTCCGTATCTATGGTCATCATGCAGAGGATAAGACCCATAGCGTGACAGAACGATATCGCGAGCTTGTGAAGAGAGAACAAGCTGCGGCCGTTGAGCGCCTCGACACCTACGCCATATTTGCGGAGAATGTGAAAGAGACAAAACGAAAGCTGCTCGAGTTCCTGATCGAAGCGAAGCGGAAAGGTAAAAAGATCGTGGGATATGGCGCTCCTGGAAAGGGGAATACGCTTCTCAATTACTGTGGAATTCGGTCTGATTTCCTTGATTTTACGGTAGACCGGAGTCCCTATAAGCAAGGAAAGTTTCTTCCAGGCACGCACATTCCGATCCTCCACCCAGACAGAATCCGAGAGGCGAAGCCTGATTACGTCTTGATCCTGCCGTGGAATTTTAAAGATGAGATTATGCAACAGGTATCCTATATCCGAGAATGGGGCGGGCAGTTTGTCGTTCCCATTCCGGAAGTGAAAGTGTACCCCTGAAGGAGTGGCCGCATCATGCTGTTCCAAGAAACCCCGCTTCCCGGGGCCTACGTCATAGAGCTCGAAAAGATAGAGGATGAGCGTGGATTCTTCGCGCGATCGTGGTGCCTGAACGAGTTCGCCGCACGGGGTCTCGATGCAAACCTGGTTCAGTGCAATGTGTCGTACAACAAACGGAAAGGGACGCTGCGAGGGCTCCATTATCAGGTCCCCCCCTATGCCGAGAGCAAAGTGGTGCGCTGCACGAGAGGCGCGTTGTATGACGTCGTCGTTGACCTGCGGGCGGACTCCCCCACATTCCTCAGATGGTTCGGCGTGGAGTTGACGGCGACCAATTACCGCATGCTCTATATTCCCAAACGCTTCGCGCATGGATTTCAGACCCTAGAGGACGGTACGGAAATCTTCTATCAGATGTCGGAGTTTTATTCCCCGCAGGCATCGAGAGGAGTTTGCTGGAACGACCCGTCCCTGGGAATTGTCTGGCCCAACGCAGATCGGACCATTTCAAAGAAGGATCAGGAATATTTGATTCTGGATCACACGTTCGTGGGCCTCTAACCGATCTTTGCTCCCGTACACTCTTGCTGTCATGACTAGATTAAGTCAACTCCAACTAGACGCGTTCCGAGACAGCGCCACAAACATGAGCGAGCTGATCGCCGATCTTTATCCGATCTGCCGGAGCATCACGGGCGACGGCTATCGCCAAACGATGCGGCGTATTCAGGAGATCATTCCGTTAGCGATCCATGAAGTGCCGAGCGGGACAGAGGTGTTCGATTGGACGGTGCCGAAAGAATGGAATCTTCGAGAGGCCTATGTCATCGCACCCAATGGGAAAAAGGTCATCGACTTTCAGCAGCACAATCTGCACGTTCTGCAGTACAGCCTTCCGGTCCGGCTCACGCTATCGCTGTCCGAGTTGAAGCCGCATCTCTTTTCGCTGCCGGATTACCCGGACTGGATTCCCTACCGTACCTCTTATTACAAGGAAAGCTGGGGGTTCTGCGTCAGCCAGAAGCAACTGGATAGTTTGGAAGAGGGTGACTACCAAGTAGTGATCGATTCGTCGTTGGAGGACGGTCATCTGACGTATGGGGAATACTTCATCCAGGGTGAAACCGATGATGAGGTGCTGCTATCCTGCCACTGCTGTCATCCTTCATTGTGCAACGACAATCTGTCCGGCATCGCCGTCACATCGACGCTGGCAAAGCTACTCACTCCCTTGGCCTTGCGGTATTCGTATCGTTTCCTGTTCATTCCCGGCGCAATCGGGTCGATTACCTGGTTGGCGCAGAATGAGCCCAAAACTGCCAGGATTAAACACGGGCTGGTCGTAACGGGAGTCGGAGATTCGGGCCCTCTCCATTATAAAAGAAGCCGGCGAGGGGACGCGGAAATCGACAGAGCAGTGGAACATATGCTCAAACATTCCGGGCAGCCATATCAGATTCGAGACTTCTCGCCCTACGGATACGATGAACGCCAATACTGTTCTCCGGGATTCAACCTGGCAGTAGGGGCTCTCACGCGAACGCCGCACGGCCAATACCCCCAGTACCATACATCCGCCGATAATTTGGAGTTCATCTCATCGCAGTCGTTAGCTGATTCGCTCACAGCCTATCTCGCGGTGTTGCGGGTGCTGGAAGGGAACCGGCGCTATCGGAATCTCATTCCAAAATGCGAAGTCCGATTGGGTAAACGAGGACTCTATCGGACTGTCGGGGGCCAAACGGTTCAGCCGATGAACGAAGAGGCCATGCTCTGGGTGCTGAATTACTCGGATGGCAGGCACTCGCTGCTTGAGATCGCGAATAAGGCCGGTCTGGCATTCGATGTGGTGCGTCACGCGGCTGAAATACTGGAGCAACACGGAGTTCTTGAAGGCGCATGATCGGTGGGAAACCAGCGGAGGATGTCTTAATGAACACGATCTACTACGATTCAGCAGTCAGTGACGACCTGCGTCGTTCGATGCTCTATCAGGGCCAGCTGTTCGTGTACGCTCCAAGGCCCAGCACCATCGAGTTCTGCACGTTTGCGCGTCAATTGATTGAAGAGGCGTTCAAGGGGCTCGACCCCCGGACTGCGCAAGACCATATCCCCGTGGAAAGGTATGCCCAGATCCTCGGAGAGTTGAAGCCCAAGTTTATCCATCACCCCAAATCGAAGGCGTCTATCCAGGCACTGTTGCGGGAGATGGGGTGCGATGCAGGGAAAACGTATTTTGATGTGCCACGGATGAGGAGCTCGACCAGCGGCGGCTACCTTACCAGTGGTATCGCGTATGCCTGGCATCCTCATCGAGACACCTGGTATTCAGCACCAGCCTGCCAGATTAATTGGTGGATTCCGATCTACGACATTACGTCGGATAATGCCATGGCCTTTCACCCTCGGTATTGGGCACAAGCCGTTCGCAACGATTCCTTTCAATATGATTACGAGGAATGGAATAAGCATCACCGCTATGCCGCTACGCAGTTTATCAAGGAAGACCCAAGGCCTCTTCCGCGTGCCACAGAACCGATAGATCTTGATCCCCAGGTGCGGCTGATCTGTCCGGCAGGCGGGGTGATTCTGTTCTCCGGGGCACAGATGCATTCAAGCGTCCCGAATACGTCTGGCCACACCCGTTTCAGCATCGATTTCAGGACCGTCCACCTCGATGATGTCATGGCGTTTCATGGCGCTCCGAATATCGATGCCTCCTGCACCGGTACAACCATGAACGATTACTTGAGGGGGACCGATTTGGAGCATGTCCCTCAAGAGCTTGTGACGCAATACCGTGAGCGAGCGCTGCGGTCGGATCGATTGCCTGAAAATGTACGATAGACGAGAAGTTATGACAGCGATGGGACAAGGAGTCTGACATGAAGGTGGTCTTATTCTGTGGGGGGCTTGGCACAAGGTTGCGGGACTATTCGGACAGTATTCCCAAACCGCTGGTCCCGATCGGTCCACGCCCGATTCTCTGGCATGTGATGAAATACTATGCGCACTTTGGGCACAAGGATTTTATTCTGTGTTTGGGTTACAAGGCGGAGAAGATTAAAGACTACTTCTTGAACTACAACGAATGCGTGTCCAACGATTTCACTATGACGAATGGTGGTAAGACCCTCGATCTTTTGCGGAGCGACATTCATGATTGGAAGATCACATTTGTCGACACAGGTTTGAAATCAAATATTGGACAACGCCTAAGCATAGTTCAGCCCTATCTCGAGGGGGAGGAGTATTTTCTAGCGAACTATTCTGATGGGCTCACAGATATGCCTCTCAACGACATGATTGTGGAGTTTAAGGCCAGTCAAAAAGTCGGGGCGCTCGTTTGCGCTCCGCCTTCGCAGAGTTTCCATGTTGTGTCACTTGGCGAGCAGAGGCAGGTCAAAAAGATCCAATATGTACGTGAGGCGGGAATCCTGATCAATGGCGGTTTTTTTGTGTTCAGGAATGATATTTTCAATTACATGAAAAATGGTGAAGAACTGGTCCTGGCCCCATTCCAGCGGCTAATCGATGCTGATCTGTTGATGGGCTACAAGTATGAACGATTTTGGAGCATGGACACATTCAAGGAGCAGCAGGAGTTGACGGATATGTATTACCAGGGTTGCGCCTCCTGGGAAGTATGGAAAAATGGCAGAGTCGTAAGCAATGGATCAACTTCGCGGGTCGCTGTGCGCGATCCAGGGCCTGTATTAGTGGAGGGCGGTTAATGATGAAGCTGAAGTGGGTGAAGGAAAGGTCATTTCAGCGTTCGCTGGACCTTCGCGACCGGTTTCACGCCGTGATACCAGGCGGAAGTCATACGTACGCGAAGGGCGACGATCAGTTCCCGGAAAAGGCCGCGCCGTATCTTGTCCGGGGGAAAGGCTGCCATGTCTGGGACGTGGACGGGAACGAATTCATCGAGTACGGCATGGGATTGCGCACAGTCACATTGGGGCACGCTTACCAATCGGTGGTAGAGAGCGCAGCCAGAGAAATGGAAAACGGCTCCAACTTTGTCCGTCCGTCTCCGATTGAACTCGAGTGCGCGGAAGAATTACTCGGGCTCGTCCAAGGGGCGGAGATGGTGAAGTTTGCGAAGAACGGGTCCGATGTAACCAGTGCTGCCATTCGATTGTCTCGCGCATATACGGGAAGAGATTACGTCGCGATTTGTGCCGATCATCCGTTCTTTTCCGTCGACGATTGGTTTATTGGGACGACGCCGATGACAGCGGGGATACCCAAGAGCATTAGGGACTTAACGCTCAAGTTCCACTACAACGACATTGCCAGCGTCAAATCGCTCTTCCAGCAATACCAAGGTCAAATCGCCTGCCTCATCATGGAGCCGGAAAAAGATGTTCCGCCTCGTGAGAATTTTCTCCATGAGGTGCAACGACTCTGCCGCGAACAGGGAGCGGTGTTCATTCTCGACGAAATGATCAACGGGTTCCGATGGCACAATGGTGGAGGCCAGAGCTACCACAACATCGTTCCCGATCTGTCATGTTTCGGAAAGGCGATCGGAAACGGATTCGCCGTCTCGGCTCTTGCGGGGAAGCGCGATTTGATGAGGCTTGGTGGGACCGACCATGACAAGGAGCGAGTTTTTCTGCTCTCGACGACCCATGGAGCGGAGCGGCACAGCCTGGCTGCCGCCTTGGAAACAATGCGAGTATATAAACGAGAGCCGGTGATCGACCATCTGTGGCGTCAAGGTCAACGCTTGGCGAATGAGATGCAGCAAGCCATCGTTCGCCATGATCTCGAGGGATATGTCGAGCTGATGGGGCGTCCCTGTTGTCTAGTTTATGCTACGCGGGATCAAGACAAGAGACCCTCGCAACCTTTTCGGACGTTATTCCTGCAGGAAACAATTAAGCGAGGTCTCCTTGCCCCATCCTTGGTTGTGAGTTATTCGCATGCCGATCAGGATATCGATCGGACCGTCGCGGTGATCGATGAGGCCCTCTCCATTTATCGAAGAGCGCTGGAGGAAGGTCTTGACAAGTATCTGCTCGGTCGCCCGGTGAAGCCAGTTTTTAGAAAGTTTTGTTGATCCAAGGAGTTTAGTGATAGCTCGACATTGCAGTTCCTCGACTTCGAACATAATCAGACATGCTGCCACAGTCAGAAGCCACTGATCGTTCAACGGTTGTGCAGATACCAACATGATCAAGCTTGCGCTTCAAACACAGAAAGAGCAGACGTTTAAGGTCTTGTGCCTAGGGGCTCATTGCGATGATATTGCGATAGGGTGCGGCGGTACGATTCTCTCGCTCATACAGCAGGCCCCTGTAATCGATATGGTCTGGGTATCGCTGACTTCAACTGACAAGCGAAAGCTAGAAGAGCACAAAGCAGCCGAACAATTCATGGGAAAAATTAGTTCCAAGCGGGTCATTGTCAAAGACTGGCGTGATGGGTACTTGCCTCATGTGTGGAAAGAGGTGAAGGAGTTCTTTGAGGAGTTAAAACACGAGATCAAGCCAGATCTGGTCCTGACTCATTACCGGGATGATCGACATCAGGACCATCGAGTTGTCAGCGACTTGACGTGGAATACGTTCAGGGGGCACCTCATCCTGGAGTACGAAATCCCAAAGTATGACGGTGACATGGGAAGTCCCAACGTCTTTGTTCCACTGGAGGAAGAGTGTTGTAAAGAAAAGGCCAGGAGGATTCTTGATTGTTACCCCTCACAGGTTGGACGCCAGTGGTTTACAGAGGATATTTTCCTGTCACTGGCAAGATTGCGGGGTATGGAGGCCAGTTCGAGTACTAGCTTTGCCGAGGCATTTTATTGTCGCAAGTTGTTGTTGGGGTAAGAGTTATGTGGAATTGCTACAGCCTGGTAGAATAAAGTTAGCACATTGAAGTATCAGTATATTCCAACATTTGTTCTGCAAGATAAATAGGAGCAATGCCCAGCCCTTAGCTTGGATCGGTAGCATGATAGGTTCAATAGTATATGCACCCCCCCTGTCCATAAAATGGACGGGTAGCAGGATGGACTCACCAAGCTCAAAACCGTCAATGTCTTGAAGAGTTTCCTGCCCGCACCCCCATTGGAGTCGCTCTCTGCCAATACTTCAGAGTTATTGTGGCAAAGGGGAAACCACTTAGGATTATACGTTATGGCTGTGAGGTCGGCAATCCAAGAACTTCAGTTCGTTCAAGCTCGGTCAATCCCCGAGTTTGGTAGGACGCTATGTTTAGTCGCTGCGCGCTACTAGGGTTTTCACGTTTGAGACAAGAGCATTTCTTGCTTTTAATATCATGAAATTATTCTCCGCACATCCTGGTCGCAAAGCTTCCAACCTCGTGGGCCACATCCTGTGGTGCCTGCTACTTCTTGCTGCCTGTACTAAGTGTTCAGACGGTGGGACTTCCACATCATCACCTCCTCCTTCACTTCCTCCCGCATCCTCTCAGACCTTCGCGTATCCACTGAAGATCGACGCGACGTCTCGCTATCTCGTTGACCAGAAGGGCAAACCATTCCTGCTGGTCGGCGATGCGGCCTGGTCGTTGTTCGCCGCACTCTCAGATTTGGACGCGGACTTCTACCTGGAGAATCGGAGGCAACTCGGCTTTACGGCTGTCCTAGCGAGTCTTATCGAACACCAATTCGCTGCAAACGCTCCTGCAAATTTCTATGGCCTCACCCCCTTCACCGGGCAAACCTTCACTACTCCAAACGATGCGTACTTCGCGCACGTGGATTACATTGTGAACTCAGCGGCTGCGAAGGGCATTGTCATCCTCCTCGACCCGTTGTACCTCGGGTCTGGTTGCGGTAGTGAAGGCTGGTGTGCTGAAGTTCAAGCGGCCACACCCTTGCAAATGATGGCGTGGGGCCAGTACGTTGGCAACCGATATAAGGGCTATGACAATATTGTCTGGGTGATCGGTGGCGATACGGACCCAACCCCTGTAAAGTCCAAGGTGCAGGCCATGGTAGATGGCATTCTCTCCATAGATACTCGCCATCTGTTTACTGCCCATAATGCACGAGGTGTCATGGCTATCACTCCATGGGTGGGAGCAGGATGGCTCAATGTCAACAACATCTACACCAATGGCACCGACTATCAGGACGCGTTTACTGCCTATACCATCTCTCCCGCGAAGCCATTTTTTCTAATCGAATCAAACTACGAGAATGAAGGTCCGAACGCCCAGGGGCTTCGAGCCCAATCCTATTGGACTGTCCTCAGCGGGGGATTCGGCCATGTCTTTGGAAATTGCCCTATCTGGGGGTTCGGCTTTACGAGCGGGTTCTGTACTTCCACGAATTGGCAAGGACAGCTTAACAGCGTAGGGTCCATGAACATGAATCATTTTCAAGCTCTGTTTAACACCCGCCATTGGCAGACTCTCGTCCCAGACATGTCACCACTGACCATCGTTACCGCAGGGTCTGGAACGTTCGGGAATCCAGACTACGCCACCGCGGCCTATGCCGCTGATGGATCCTCGATCATCGTCTACCTGCCATCTTCTCGCCCAGTAACGGTCAGTGGAACTCACCTTGCTGGGAGCACGATGACAGCTTGGTGGTATAATCCTAGTAACGGAGCGGCAACCCAGATCGGAACAGGAACGTATCCGACAACTGGAACACAGAGCTTCACTCCTCCATCCAGTGGAGACTGGATCCTAGTATTGGACAGTACGAGCTACTCTTTCCCCTCTCCTGGCAGCCTTTGAGTACGTCGAACAGAAAGGGCCTGCCGCACGGCAACGCACAACCGGTTCTGCGCCACCTTGGACGACGTGCTCACCGCCGTCTCAACGTGCTTTGACCGCTGGGGGAAACCCAACTCGGTGCTGCGTAGGCTATGCGGCCGCATTTACTGAGCCGACCATCAAATAGTGCGTAGTATGGACTCAACTATCACCTGATATTCAGGCAAAAATGCCACTTATGACGAAGGTATACGCGCACACTTTGACGGTCTCATCAGTAAGTCGCTATGTTTAGCAATCTGTTATCCATGCGGGAAAATACGAAGGCGGATGTAATAGGTTTGCTCGGTCCATGGGGATCAGGAAACCTAGGAGACGCAGCAATTCAGGACGCGGTCATGTTCAATATAAAGCAACGGTTACCCGAGGTTACACTTGTTGGTTTCTCGTACAGCCCGCAAGATACTCTGGAAAGACATGGGCTCGCGTGTTTTCCGATTGACAGAAGATCTAACTATCGAGATGTAGTATCTTCCGGTCGAACTGCTCGTCCGTGGGGGGACGTCCCCGATGGATATATGCGCCTGCTTGCCCTTATTGAGATCCCAGCGAAGAAACTAAGAGCGGTTGGAAGGATTTTGCGAGAACTGTTTTCAGAAGTGGCGTTCTTAATCAGGTCTTATGGCATTCTTAAAAGAGTGAATCTATTGATCATCTCAGGTGGCGGGCAACTTGATGACTATTATGGTGGAGCATGGGGCCACCCATACACGCTTTTCTGCTGGATGGTGCTGACTCGATTAACAGGGACGCGGTTGGTCGTGCTTAGTGTTGGTGAATGTCAAATGGAAGCCGGGCTGACGAAATGGTTTCTTAAAAAAGTGCTAGGTTCGGCGAACTATGTTTCATTTCGAGATCAAGGTTCAAAGGACGCTATTTCATCGATCGGTATGGGAAGGGAAGGTCCTGTTGTGCCAGACTTGGCATTTAGTCTTCCTATAGCACACAACGTGTGCTCATCTCATGGTCTGATCGATCAGCCAGCCATAGGTATCAGCCCCATTTCAGCGTTTGCCTGGCAGAAAGAAAGAGATGCAGATTATGAACGGTACTTACTGCAATTGGTGATGGTCGTCGAATGGCTGACTCAAGAGAACTATAGGGTTGTGTTTTTCTGTTCCCAGAAAAAAATGGATTATCCTGTTGTTCAAGAGTTGCGAGGGTTGTTACATGAAAGGGGGCTCAGTCGAGAACATCTCATTTCAGAGCGGGAGACTCCTTCCGTGCAAGATCTCTTGTCCTGTATCCAGGCGATGGATCTGGTTGTCGCGTCCAGGCTGCACGGAGTACTTCTATCCCATGTTATGTCCAAACCGGTCATTGCTGTTTCGTATCACAGAAAAGTAAGGCGGCATATGGAAGATATTGGACAGGCCCATAACTGCTTAGATGTCCAAGAATTTGATATTGAATCCTTCCGGGAGAGATTCAGGGGAGCCTATTCATCCCGACAGCTCATATCTCAGAATATTCGTAAAACAATTTCTGAGTATACGGTTAACTTGAATCGTCAATATGACTTAGTTCTTGGCGTACCTGGTCGTGAGGATAATCTTGGGCGTAGGCCTGGGGCGATGGGAGAAACGATCAATGCGTGAAGCGTTAAAGAGATTAATCGAGTATCGCGAGCTTTTGTATATGATTACGTACAGAGACATCACCATAAAATACAAGCAGACGGTGTTGGGCTTCTTGTGGGCGATCTTGATGCCCATCATTATCATAGGCGCTGGTTTGCTTGTGAAGTATGCGTTCTCCCGTGCGTCAGGTAAGCCATTCCTGTTAAGCGAAGTGGCAACCCTCGCGGTTAAAGCGATACCGTGGGCATTTGTGGTTTCCTCCCTGCGATTTGCATCCATCAGTCTCGTTTCAAACTCTAACTTGGTCACGAAGATCTATTTTCCAAGAGAGATTTTCCCTGTGGCCTCCCTACTTTCGCAGCTTTTTGATTTTGCAGCAGCGGCCTGCCTGTTAACACTGATTCTAATAGTGGCCCAAATAGGAGTATCGATTCATCTCATATGGGTTCCCGTGTTATTGGCAGTGCTCGTATGTTTCTGTCTAGGCCTCGGCCTATTTGTTTCTGCTGCCTGCCTCTTTTTCCGAGATGTGAAATACATTGTAGAGGTTGTTCTGACCTTCGCAATATTCTTCACGCCGGTGTTTTATGAAGCCAGCTTGTTCGGAGAGTTTGGAAAGTATTTACTGCTCAACCCGGTAGCGCCGATTCTCGAAAGTCTTAACGACTGTATTGTTATGCAGAAGATGCCAGATCTCGTCTGGTTATCATATAGCGGGGCAATTTCTCTTGCGCTTGCTGGACTTGGTCTGAAATTCTTTCAGAAGCTTGAACCCAAGTTTGCTGAGTGTATATAGGAGCAGAAATGTCAGACATTGCATTGGAGATGATCGAGGTATCAAAGAAGTTCAAGCGTGGGGAAATCTTTGATTCCCTCAGGGATTTGATTCCTGCCCTGACAGGACAGCTGATAAAGCGGTTGACGAGCGATCAGCTTGAACGACAGGAATTTTGGGCGCTCAAGGACATTTCTTTTACAGTGAAAAAAGGGGAAGCATTCGGAATTATTGGCCACAACGGCGCGGGCAAAAGCACCATCCTCAAGTTGTTGAGCGGCATCCTAAGACCGACAAAGGGGAAAATAATCGTGAGTGGGAAGATTTCCGCTTTGATTGAGGTAGGAGCAGGATTCCACCCGGATCTGACCGGCCGTGAGAATATTTTCTTGAACGGGGCTATTTTGGGGATGAAGAAAGAAGAAATCAGAAAGAAACTGGATGAAATCGTCGAATTCGCTCAGCTCAATGATTTCATCGACACTCCAGTAAAGCGATACTCCTCTGGAATGTACGCACGTCTGGGCTTTGCGGTCGCAGCGTATGTTGATCCTGATGTGCTTGTAGTCGATGAAGTGCTGAGTGTCGGAGATTTTGTATTTCAGAAGAAGAGTATCGAAAGAATGCGCCGGATCATGCAAGGAGGGACAACGGTCATCTTTGTTTCTCATAATATCAAGGCGGTTACAGAACTCTGCCAGAATGCTCTCCTCTTGGATCATGGCAAGGGAGTTAAAATTGGAGAAACCAGAGAGGTCACCAGGTGCTACTTAGAGACCGCGGCAGGAGATAGAGCCGGTCAAGACAAGAAAGATGTCTATGTTGCAAAGGTGTCTGTAAAAAACGCTTATGAGTCATGTTTAGATTTTGATTCTGGTGAGAAGGCGTGGGTAGAAGTTGATATTAAAGCAAATCGCGATGCCAAAAACATAGCGATTTCCATCAATCTAAAGGACGAAGGGCTTTATACTCTGTTTGACATCTCGACGGAGAGGCTCGGTCACAAGCCGATCAATCTTGCTGCGGGAGAATCGTGGCGATTTTGCTTCCAAGTGTCACTTTATCTGGCTAGTGGAATTTTCTACCTCGGAGTCAAGCTTTACCCATTTGATGAAAGGGCGTTAAGAGGGATGATCCCTTATGATGTCATCTTCACCGCAGCTACCATACAAATACATTCCAATCTCGAAATTCATGGGGTCATTAATCCCTGTCCAATATTAGTAGAGAACGAGAAAGTGTATGAGTGATGAAATATCTCGGATTGAGCCTCGAGTAAGTATCGGGTTGCCTGTATTTAACGGGGAAAGGTATCTCAGGCAAGCCTTGACGTCCCTTCTCTCGCAAACCTTTGCCGATTTCGAGCTCATCATATCCGATAATGCCTCAACCGACGGGACCGGTAAAATATGTGACGAGTATGCGCGGCGGGATCGGCGAATTCGATATTGCCGCGCGGCATCTAACATGGGAGTGAATAGAAACTCGAACAAGGTATTTGAGTTGTCCAGGGGAGAGTATTTCAGGTGGGCGTCGCATGATGACCTAAGTTCCATACATTTGCTCGAACGATGTGTGGCCGTGTTGGATAGTAGGCCGGACGTTGCCTTGTGTTATGGCAAGACAGTCCTGATTGATCCAGACGGAGGAAAGATATCTGCGTATGAAGATGGACACGACCTCCCGATGCAATCTCCTGCCGATCGGTATGTAGCATATTTTGAACGCGCGGGACTCTGTAATCTGCCGTATGGTCTAATAAGATCCGCCGCGCTGAAGAGGACCAGGCTTTTCTGTGACCTGGCAGTATCCGACCTGTTATTGATGGGAGAGCTGGCACTCTACGGGAAATTTGTTGAGATTCCTGAAGAACTGTTCTTTCGGCGGATGCATCCCACTGCAGGGTCACAGGCAAGATCAGAAAAAGCCCTTGAAGAGGTCTACGGCAAAGAATTAGCAAATAGGCAAGGACGATTCGCGAGATGCAAGAGATTTACATATGAAATGGCAGCGGTAAATCGAGCACCGATCGCACTGAGAGAAAAAGGCAAGATTATATTTTGGCTTCTGCAACAAATAGTTTGGTCCAGGGATGAGTTTGTTCGCGAGATTGCCATGGATTTATTTGCGTATAAGCGTTCTAGAGCTCTATAGGTTTTTCCGCCGAGAAGGCAGTGGTGACGCGGAACCTCTGCTTGTGATTTTCTCACCATCCAGTAGTTCGCAGTGATTCAGTAACGCCAGAAGTCATCAGTATGCTGAAGGAGGCCGATGCAGGCCGGCCTTCCGAAGGATCTGATTTTGAGTTCCAATAGCTGATAGTTCAGCTCGGGCATAAGATAAAAAATGACGATGAGAAAAGTCCTTATTGTGGCGTACTACTTTCCACCTCATGCGACTGTAGGGAGCTTACGGCCACTCGGGTTCTGTCGGTATCTTCATAAATTCGGCTGGCTACCGCACGTCGTCAGCACAGACATGAAATCTGTCTATCCTCCATGCCCAAGTGAAGATAGCCTATGTCAATCGTTGCCCGAGAATGTGATAGTTGACCGAATTCCCTACTTCGACCCCAACCAATCACTTCTAAAATACCGGGAACGCATTCGTCGACTCCTGGGAGTTGTAACGCCACGGCCAGGGGATCAGGAAGAGAAGAAGCACAGCGGGGGCAGTCTTCCAGTGTCGCCTTGCGTACCGCCGCAGTCATCTTGGATGAAAATCAAGAAATTTATCTTGGATTGGGCGTTCGATTTCCCTGATCAGCAACACTATTGGTTTCACTCTGTCAAACGGAAGATCGCTCGGATTCCCTCAAAGGATTATCCCGACCTTGTGTTTGCAACAGGGGGTCCTTGGACAGGATTGTTGGTCGGACGTGCACTCGCGAGGCGCTTTCGGGTTCCTTTTGTCGCTGATTTCAGGGATCCATGGATGTCGGTGCCTTCCAACAGGCGCTCCTCTCAACTATTAACAAGACGATTGGAGAAACTTGAGGCAGCGGTGTGCGCCAGCGCAGCCGCAGTCGTGCTTAACACGGAAGAGATGAGGCAGAATTTCATCGACCGATACCCCGATGTTGCACATAAGTTTGTGGCGATCACGAACGGATTTAATTTCGGCAGTGAGACATACCAAGACGCAGCTCAGAGTGAATCGTATACAGGTCTGGGAGGGACATATGAGCTCTGCCATTTCGGTAATGTGTACGGAGGCCGAAATGCCACGTCTTTGTTTCAGGCTGTCATGGAGCTTCATAGGGAGTCGCGGTTGCATCCCCATCAGTTCAGGCTGCGTTTTATTGGTTCGTTGGAAATCGAAGATATTGCTTCGCAGGAACTCATCAAGTATCTGGAGCAGGAAGGGTTCCTGCGGTGTGAGCCTCCTCTCCCACATCGGCTTTGCTTGCAAGAAATGGCTGCCGCACACACATTGCTCATTCTACAACCACATTCGGCAGTAAGAATCCCTGCCAAAACCTACGAATACATTGCCTCGGGGCGGCCTATCATCCTCATTGGAGAAGAAGGCGCAGCCAGTCATCTGATAGAACGGCATCGACTGGGAAGGTGGTGCCAGGATGGGGTTCCAGCTATCAAGACATTGATCGCCGAAATTGTGGCGGGGGAGACAAAGATAAACCCTCCTGCAAGAGAGGACACAAGACGGTTCGAGTATAGCGTGTTAACGAACCAGCTTAGTGACGTGTTTGACAAGGTCATGTTGGGCGAGGCAGTGAGTGGGGTCAGTTCTCCGAAAACGTAGGTCATCACTTTCAATGAATATTACTGTTCGCCAGGTAGTGCGGCGGGAAGACGAAGCGGCGTGGGATGAATACGTCGGCGAGAATCAGAACGCAACGGGGTACCATCTGACGGCTTGGCGCCATGTGGTCGCGAGGGTGTTCGGGCATCGCACGCTATACTTGATGGCGACGGGAGCACAAGGGGAGGTAAAGGGTATTCTCCCATTCGTCTCTCTAAGTAGTCCGCTCTTCGGGAGTTTTTTTGTCTCGTTGCCCTACTTCAATTATGGTGGATTGTTGGCCGACGGAGATGACGTTCGCGATGCGTTGCTGACGACTGCAGTGGCCTGTGCGAAGGAACATGGGGCATCCCATATCGAACTGCGCCATACCACGGGACCGGAATTGGCTTGGCCTCGGAAAGACCATAAAGTGTCGATGCGTCTCGATCTACCGCAAAGATTCGACGACTTACTGAAAGTATTTCCCCCAAAGCTGCGTAGTCAGATACGGCGTGGAGAAAAAGAAGGGATGACGACGCAGATTGGCGGCCTGGAGTTACTCGATGACTTCTACCGTGTCTTTTCGCTCAACATGCGTGATTTAGGAACGCCTGTTTATGGCAGGCAGTTCTTTGGAGAAATCCTCGGGACATTCTCGAAGGATGCCAAGATCTGTTGTGTCCGATTAGGAAGCAAACCAGTGGCCGCAGCCTTAGTCTACGGATTTCGCCAGACATTGGAGATCCCCTGGGCATCCTCGGACCGGCGTTACGCACGTTCTGCACCCAACATGCTCCTGTACAACGCGGTACTGAAATACGCTTGCGAGCAGGGGTATCGTGTTTTCGACTTCGGACGGTCATCGAAAGACAGCGGGACCTATCGGTTTAAGGAGCAGTGGGGGGCTAAACCGCTCCCTCTCTACTGGTATTACTGGCTCCCCAAGGGGACCCAGCTTCCCGAGTTGAATCCCCAGAATCCCAAATACCAATTAGCCATTCGAATATGGCAACACCTGCCGGTGCCCTTGACGCAATTCGTCGGGCCGATGATTGCGAAGTATCTCCCATGAAAGTCCAACGCCATCTGGCTCCCACAGCAGCGCCGATTTCCTGGCGGGAGATCGCTCGGGCTTTCCTTGGCTTCTGGCGCGGGCCGCAAGAGCGCGCCGATCGAGAAGTGGAGTTGCGCGCATACTTTGGCGCAAAGCATGTTTGCTTACTGTCCTCCGGGAGGGCGGCACTTGCCACGATTGTGCATGGACTCGCAGCAGGTTCGTCTAGGCGAAACGTAATCATTCCGGCCTATACCTGCTACTCGGTACCGTCCGCGATTGTCCGTGCCGGTTGTCGGGTGGTCTTATGCGATGTTGACCCTCATACGCTGGACTTTGATTATTCAGATTTGCGGAGACAGGTTGATGCGGAAACCCTCTGTATCGTCGCTCCCCATTTGCTTGGCCAGGC